>Ga0209174_10002158_pt1 | contig 13237 bp, 10 predicted proteins | sample JI91814BDNA_FD_187505 | JGI IMG/M metagenome (GOLD analysis project Ga0209174, IMG submission 187505) | Wastewater effluent complex algal communities from Wisconsin, to seasonally profile nutrient transformation and Carbon sequestration -... | ecosystem: Engineered > WWTP > Effluent > Algae...
CCGCGCCCGCCGACGCCACCGTGATCGACCTGACCGGCAAGACGCTGACCCCCGGCATCATCGACACCCACTCGCACATCGGCGTCTACGCGGCGCCCGGGCTGACCGGCCACAACGACGGCAACGAGGCGATCGCGCCCAACACCGCCGGCGTGCGCTCCGCCGACGCCTACTTCCCGCAGGACCCGCAGATCGACCACGCCCGCGCCGGCGGCGTGACGACGATGCAGATCCTCCCCGGCTCGGCCAACCTGTTCGGCGGCCGCTCGGTGACGGTGCGCCTGCTCCCCGACATTCGTTACGTGGACGACGCCCGGTTCCCCGGCGCCCCCGACGGCCTGAAGATGGCCTGCGGCGAGAACCCCAAGCGCGTCTACGGCCAGAAGTCCGGGCCCTCCACGCGCATGGGCAACGTCGCCGGCTACCGCGACGCCTTCCAGAAGGCCCGCGAGTACCAGCGCAATTGGGACAAGTACCGCCGCGACCACGCGAAGTGGATGGTCGAGAAGGACCAGCCGCCGCCCGAGCCCGAACCCGGCGGCCCGCCCGCGCGCGCCGGCAAGAAGCTCGACGAGCCGCAGCCGCCGGCCCAGGACCTCGCGCTCGAGACCCTGTCCGGCGTATTGCGCGGCGAGATCCTCGTGCACAACCACTGCTACCGCGCCGACGAGATGGCGCTGATGCTCAAGCTCGCCGACAGCTTCGGCTTCCGCATCCGCAGCTTCCACCACGCGAACGAGGCCTACAAGATCGCCGACCGCCTCGCCGCCGCCGGCACCTCGGCGTCGGTGTGGGCCGACTGGTGGGGCTTCAAGGCCGAGGCGTTCGACGGCATCCGCGAGAACGCGGCCCTCCTCACGCAGGCCGGCGCCCGCGCGATCATCCACTCCGACAGCCCGATCGGCATCCAGCGCCTCAACCAGGAGGCCGCCAAGGCGATGTACGCCGGCCGCCGCATCGGCATCGACATCCCCGACGACATGGCCCTCAAGTGGATCACCCTCCACCCGGCCTGGGCCCTCGGCATCGACGAGCAGACCGGCTCGCTCGAGCCCGGCAAGTTCGCCGACCTCGTCGTGTGGAGCGGCACCCCGTTCAGCGTCTACTCCGTCGCCGAGCAGGTGTTCATCGCCGGCGATCAAGTCTACGTCCGCGGCAAGGTCGAGCCCCACGCCGACTTCGACCTCGGCTACCGCCCCGCAGGTGTCCCATGAGACAGCTCTCTCGCACCGTCCTGTGCGCGCTCGCCTGCCTGTTCGCGGCGCCGGCCGCCGCAGCCCCCGCCCCGACCCCGACCAACCCGGCGAAGGCGAGCCCCGTGTACCTCGTCGGCGGCGAGCTCCACGTCGGCGACGGCACCGTAATTAAAGACAGCGTCGTGACGATGGACAACGGCGTGTTCACGGCGGTCGGCGGCCCCGAGGCGCGCGCGCGCGTGCCGGCCTCGGCGCCGACGATCGACGTCCGCGGCCGCGTGCTGACGCCGGGCTTCACGATCGTCGACTCGCAGCTCGGCCTGGTGGAGATCGACCTCGAGGCGAGCTCGCGCGACGACGGCCGCGCCGGCGACCAGCCGATCCGCGCGGCCCACGACGCGAGCTCCGCGATCAACGCCGACTCGAGCCTCATCCCGATCCAGCTGGTCGAGGGCATCACCTCCGCCGCCGTCGCGCCGACCGGCGGCCTCATCTCCGGTCAGGTCGCGTTCATCGACCTCGTGCCCGGCGACCACAGCGGCATCGTCCGCAAGCCAGGCGTCGCCGTCGCCGCCCACCTCGGCCAGGCCCACGCCGGCTCACGCGCCGCGGCCCTCGCCACGCTCCGCGAGGTCCTCGCCGACGCCCGCCTCTACCCGTCGCGCAGGGCCGCCTACGAGCGCGCCCAGTCGCGCGAGCTCGCCGCGCACCCGCTCGACCTCGAGGCCCTGCAGCCCGTCCTCAAGCAGCAGGCCACCCTGACGATCTCCGCGAACCGCGCCTCCGACATCCTCGCCGCCCTCGCGCTCGCCCGCGAGTTCAACCTCCGCATCACCATCCTCGGCGGCGCCGAGGCGTGGAAGGTCGCCGACGAACTCGCCCGCGCGAAGGTCTCCGTCGCCGTCCAGCCGACCCAGAACCTGCCCGGCAGCTTCGACGTGATGGGCGCCCGCCTCGACAACGCCGCCATCCTCCACCGCGCCGGCGTGCCCGTCGTGCTCGCCATCCTCGGCGACGTGCACAATGCCCGCAACCTCAAGCAGGAGGCCGGCATCGCGGTCGCCAACGGCCTGCCGTGGGAGGCCGCGCTCACCGCAGTGACCCTCGCACCCGCGCGCGCCTACGGCATGGACCGCAGCCACGGCACCGTCGCGACCGGCAAGGTCGCCAACCTCATCGTGTGGAGCGGCGACCCGTTCGAGCTGTCGAGCCACGCGGTGCAGGTGTATGTGCGCGGCGCGGCCGCCTCGCAGATCACCCGCCAGACGCTGCTGCGCGACCGCTACCGCGACCTCAAGAAGTTCGAGCGATCAAATTAACCGCGTGTGCAACTAAATTGCATGCACGTCCAACGTGACGCCAACATCAGCGGCGGGTTATAGATCTCCGTGAGCATGACGACCTCCCGCCCCAGCACCCCCAAGCTCGAGCACGGGCCGATCTTCTCCTGGTACCGCGATCACAACGGCTTCATCTTCACCTCGGGCCACGCGGCGGTCGACGTCGACAGCGGCGCGATCAGCCTGGGTGACCTCGCCAGCGAGGCCCACGCGACCCTGAGCAACCTGCGCCGCACGCTCGAGCGCGCCGGCACGAGCATGGACCGCGTCCTCAAGGTCACCTGCTACATCACGGACATGAGCCAGTTCGCGGCCTTCAACGGCGTGTACGCCAAGTTCTTCGGCGGCCCCCAGCCGCCCGCCCGCACCTGCGTCGAGGTCTCGCGCCTGCCGTTCAATTTTAAGGTCGAGATCGAAGTGATCGCGGCCGCCGGAACGACCGCGACCGCGACGCCCGCCTGACATTGAGGCGTCTCCGCGCGCCGTGGTAGCTTCAGGCGTTCGCCATGAAGCTCCGCGAAGTACGCATCCAAAATTTCCGGAACTTCGGACCGACGCTGCGAACAGTCAGCTTCGTCGACGAGCTCACCGAACAGGTGCGCCCGCTGTCGATCCTGGTCGGCTCCAACGGCTCGGGCAAGACGACGATCCTCGAGACGATCGAGGGCCTGCTCCGCTTCGCCATCGACAAATCCAGTGCTGGCGCCTTCGGAGACAACCTCCGCGAGGAGGGGTTCGCCGACATGCGGCTGGAATTCGGCGAAGAGGCGCCCGGTGATCTCCGGGGCGGATTATCCGTCGCGCTGGGCCGCAAGGATCGCACGACCGTCGACTACAAGGACGCGGACTACGACATCTGCGCGCTCGTGCAACGCGGCGCCCCGGGGAATCCCTGGTTGAGGGACACCCACCGCCTCGAGCTCGAGCAATGGCTGAGCGCGATGCGACTGGGAAGAGAGCCGCTCGCGGGAGGGCTCATGCACTTTCCGCATCGCCGGTGGATCGAGCACGAACAGAAGGGCGCGATCGAGGAGCCCGCACGTGGCACGTCGTGGATCTTTCGTTTCGATCCCTCGGGCGCCTGGGAGGGCAGCCTCTCCCAATTCTGGGTGTGGCAGAACTACCGTGATCTCGAACAGGGACGCGAAGGTCGACCGAATCTGGCGCCGTTCGTCGAGGCGATCGAGGCTGTCCTCGGACAGGGGCGAAGGGTCGTCATTCGCGACGCCCGGGTCCACATCCTGCTCCCGGGTGGAGCCATGTGCGGGCTGCATCAGCTCCCTTCAGGCGAGCAGCAGGTCCTGACTCTGTTCGGGGAGATCATCAGGCGTCTCCGTCCGGGCGGAATCTTGATGATCGATGAGGTGGAGATCAGCCTGCACCCGGCCTTGCAGCGAGTCGTGCTCGCGCACCTCCGCAAGCTCGCCCAGAAGTTCGACCTGCAGGTGATCCTGACGACGCACTCCATGGACATCATCGCCGCCGTGGCGCCGGCCGAGATCATCAACCTCGACGATATGGTGCTGCGCGAGCGAGCCCGTGTGCAGGAGCCGCAAGCGTGAGCGAGTATCTGCAGGGATAGGCGCTCCTCGACGCCTGCCGTGCAGGTCTCGGCAAGATCGTGATCGTCGAGGGCGAATCGCAGGAGGAGGACCCCTACTTCTACGGCCGCTGGTTCGGCGAACTTGCGCGCGAGGTGAGCTTTTATCCGCAGAACGGCTGGTCGAAGGTCGTTCAAGCGGTCGCGGATCTCCGCGAGCAGCTGCAAGGACGGGAGGTCTACGGGATCCGTGATCGCGATTTCTTCGATGAAGCGGGCCTGCAGGCGCAGGTGGACCGCTTTCCGATGGATGGCGTCCTGCGTACGCGATTCTTCACGCTCGAGAATTACTTGCTGCGCCCCGAGGGCTGGTATCCGGTCGTACGAGCGCTCCATCGCGCGACTCTGCCGCAAGGATGGAGCTCGATCGATGAAGTGCAGGCGCAGATCGACGCGGCTTATCGCCAGTGCCTGCCGGTCGCCGCCCACAACTGGACGGTCCACGATGAGAACGTCCGGCTGCCGCAAGGTGGACTCACGTATGTCGAAGCGCCGGTCGACGCCCAGGACCTGCGGGATCGGCTGACCCGCTGGGAAGCGGGGCGCGGGGTGCCGCGGCCGCTTGCGAGCTGCTTCGACGATCACTTGAGTGACTTGCAGGGCCTGACCGGCGCCGAGTGGCCGCATTGGGTCACCGGCAAGGCGGTGCTCAAGGCGCTCCTCAAGGTTCTGCCGCTCCCGCGCAACAAGAAGCTGGACGAGGCCTTGATGGTGAACTTGTACATGGACAAGCACCCGGATCCGCCGCCCGAGCTCGAGCAGCTGGTCCGGCAGATCGTCGCGTTGCCCTGATCAGCGCGCCAGGTACGGGTAGCTCTGCAGCAGGCCCATCGCCCACGACTCGCCGAGGGTCGTCTCGACGGCGAGGTGGCGGTCGCGCAGCCACTTGTTGATGCGGTCGACGTCGAAGTCCATCGCCGACAGGGTGTCCTCGCAGGTCGCACCCATTTTAATTTCGAACGTCAGCTTGTCGCTGAGCTCGACGCGCTCGCTGTTGGGCAGGACCATGTCGTCGTCGGGGTTGCGGAGGATGACCTCGTGGCAGCGGCCGAACAGGTTGTGGACGTTGGCGAGGCTGTCCTGGTACGCGCCGGTCATGAAGAACCCGAGGTAGTACTGCTCCTGCGGGTTCTTGTGCTCGTGCAGCGGCAGGTAGGGCAGGTTCTCGTCGGGGTGGGCGAACGTGTCGACGCAGCCGTCGCTGTCGCAGGTGATGTCGACGATCTGCGCGTGGATCGTCGGCTTCTCGCCGTGGCGTGACAGCGGCGCGGCCGGGAACACCTGGTCGATGCTCCACGAGTCGGGGATCGACTGGAAGATCGAGAAGTTGACGAGGTACTTCTGCTGGGCCTTGCCGAGGAAGTCGACGATCTCCTCGGACGGGTGCTGCATCGTCTCGACGATCTTGCCGACCTTGGCGCGGATGCGGTGGAACAGCCCCTCCGCGCACGCGCGCTCGTGCAGCGACAGGTAGCCGCGGGAGAACAGCTGGAGGCACTCGTCGCGGAAGTCGATCGCGTCGTGGAAGTACTCCTCGACGTTCTTCTGGTTGATGTTCTCCAGCGTCTCGCGCAGCTCCGAGACCAGGCGGTGCTCGTCGTCGGTCGGCTCCGGCACCGGCAGCAGCTCGCCCTGGACCTCGCGCAGGTCGGCGATCGTCACCGCGTGGTTGGCGACGACCACGCGCCCGCTCTCCGTCAGCAGGGTCGGGTGGCGGGCGTTGACCTCGGCGCACGCCTCGGTCACCTCGAACACGACCTGCGAGGCGTACTCCTCGAGCGTGTAGTTGGCCGACGACGGGTACGAGGTGCGGCTGCCGTCGTAGTCGACGCCGATGCCGCCGCCGAGGTCGAGGTAGCGCAGCTGCGGGCAGTGCTCCTGCAGGTCGGCGTAGATGCGGGCCCCCTCGCGCACGGCCGACTTGATCCGCTTGATTTGGGTGATCTGCGAGCCGATGTGGAAGTGCAGCAGCGACAGCTGGTCGCGCATCCCGCCCTCGGCCAGCTCGCGCACGACCGCGAGGATCTCGTTGGTCGTCAGGCCGAACTTCGAGCTCTCGCCGCCCGAGCTCTGCCAGCGCCCGCTGCCGCGGCTGTACAGCTTGGCCCGCACGCCGACCTCCGGCCTGGCGATCCAGTCCTGCTCGCCGTTCACGTCGAGGTAGCGCTTCACCTCGCGCGTGCTCTCCAGCACGATGATCACGTGGTGCCCGAGCTCCGCCGCGTGGAACGCCATGCGCATGAACTCGCGGTCCTTGTAGCCGTTGCAGACCAGCAGCGACTGCTTGAGCGGCGGCTGGGCCAGCGCCAGCAGCAGCTCCGGCTTGCTGCCGGCCTCGAGGCTGTAGTTGAGCCGCTCGCGCGCGCGGACCACCGTGTCGACCACGCTGCGCCGCTGGTTGACCTTCAGCGGGTACACGCCGATGTGGCCGCTCTGGTAGTGGTTGTCGGTGATCGCCTTGTGGAAGGCGTTCTTGAGCGTCTCCATCTGCCGCTCGATCATCGTCGGGAAGCGGATCACGTACGGCGTGCGGATGCCGCGCCGGGCCAGCTCGAGCGACAGCGTGTGCAGGTCGACCGTCGGGCAGTTCGGGGCCGCGAACACCAGGTGCCCGTGCTCGTTCGCCCGCAGGAAGTCGCGGCCCCAGCGGTCGAGGCCGTAGCGCTTGAAGGAGGTCTCGACGGCCAGCGCGTGGGCGGCCGCCCGCTTGATCTCCGCCTCGGCCAGGGGGGCATTGATACCCGCATTGATGCCCGGGCTGGTCGCCGTGGTTGTACCGGCAACGGCAACGGCGGCGGCGCCGGCACTGGCGCCCGCCGGGGTGCTGGCAGGCGTGGGGGCTTCGCTGGCGTCGACTGAGGTGGAGTTGGCCATTGCGGCGGGATTATGGGAGCGGTCCGGTCCCCGCACCAGCCCCGAGAATTCGCACAGGTGGGCGGGCGCGGGCGCTGCTATCCTCCGGCGCCCTTCAGGAGAGCTCATGGCCGCGTATCAGTACATCTACACGATGAAGGACCTGCGTAAGGTGTTCCCCAACGGCAAGGAAGTGCTGAAGGGGATCTACCTCTCGTTCTTCCCCGGCGCGAAGATCGGCGTGCTCGGGGCCAACGGCGCCGGCAAGTCGACGTTGCTCAAGATCATGGCCGGCGTCGAGAAGGAGTTCCTCGGCGAGGCGTGGGCCGCCGAGGGCGCCACCGTCGGTTTCCTGTCGCAGGAGCCCGCGCTCGACCCGAAGAAGACCGTGCTCGGCAACATCGAGGAGGCCGTCGCGCCGATGAAGGCCGTGCTCGCGCGGTTCGAGGAGGTGAGCATGAAGCTCGGCGAGCCGATGACCGACGCCGAGATGAACCGCCTGCTGTCCGAGCAGGCCGACCTGCAGGACAAGATCGACGCGGGCAACGGGTGGGAGCTCGACCGCACGCTCGAGATCGCGATGGACGCGCTGCGCTGCCCGCCGAGCGACGCCGACGTGACCACGCTCAGCGGCGGCGAGCGCCGCCGGGTCGCGCTGTGCCGCCTGCTGCTGCAGCGCCCGGACATGCTGCTGCTCGACGAGCCGACCAACCATCTCGACGCGGAGAGCGTCGCCTGGCTCGAGCGGTTCCTGCAGGACTACCCGGGCACGGTCGTGGCGATCACCCACGATCGTTACTTCCTCGACAACGTCGCCGGGTGGATCCTCGAGCTCGACCGCGGGCAGGGCATCCCGTGGAAGGGCAACTACTCGTCGTGGCTCGACCAGAAGCGCAAGCGCCTGGCCCAGGAGGAGAAGACCGAGAGCAACCGCCAGCGCACCCTGGCCCGCGAGCTCGAGTGGGTCCAGATGTCCCCGCGCGCCCGCCAGGCCAAGTCGAAGGCGCGCATCAAGGCGTACGAGGACCTGCTGGCCGCGTCGAACGACAAGCGCGTCGACACCACCGACCTCGTCGTCCCGTTCACCCGCCGCCTCGGCAACACCGTCGTCGAGGCCAAGAAGGTGTCCAAGGGCTTCGGCGAGCGCCTGCTGTTCGAGGACCTGACGTTCACCCTGCCGCGCGGCGGCATCGTCGGCATCATCGGCCCCAACGGCGCCGGCAAGACGACGCTGTTCCGCATGATCACCGGCCAGGAGAAGCCCGACAGCGGCGAGATCAAGATCGGCGACACCGTCGACATCGCCGCCGTCGACCAGACCCGCGACGCCCTCGACCCCGACAAGAGCATCTATCAAGAGATCTCCGGCGGTCAGGAGGTCCTCAGCATCGCGGGCCGCGACATCAACGCCCGCGCCTACGTCAGCAAGTTCAACTTCAACGGCCCCGACCAGCAGAAGAAGGTCGGCCTGCTGTCGGGCGGCGAGCGCAACCGCGTCCACCTGGCCAAATTAATTAAAAAGGGCGGCAACCTGCTGCTGCTCGACGAGCCGACCAACGACCTCGACGTCGACACGCTCCGCCACCTCGAGGACGCGCTCCTCAGCTTCCCCGGCTGCGCCGTCGTCATCAGCCACGACCGCTGGTTCCTCAACCGCATCGCCACCCACATCCTCGCGTTCGAGGGCGACTCCAAGGTCACGTGGTTCGAGGGCAACTACGAGGACTACGAGGCCGACAAGAAGCGCCGCCTCGGCGAGGACGCGCTCACGCCCCACCGCATCAAGTACCGCAAGCTGACGCACTGAGACGGCGGATCAGGGGACCCAGATCAGGCTCAGGTCTATCTCGGCCGCGCCGAACGGTTCGGCGCGGACCTTTGTGTTCCCATAGTGGAGCGCCAGGCGGCCCCAAAAACTACCGCTGTGGCGGAACACCTCGAGCGACTTCTCGATCGGGTCGATGTGCCACACATGGCTCACCTTCTCACGCAGATAGACCTCCATCTTATCGGTGCGGTCGAGCCTCTTCGTCGAAGGCGAGAGGATCTCGCATGCCCAGTCCGGGGCTACGGCTGTCCAGGGGGCTGTCTGATCGGGTAGCTCTCCGCGATCGAGCCGCCAACCTGCGAGATCAGGAACCAGGATGTCCGGCTCGGGTCCGAGGTGCAGCTCTGGTTCATCGAGGATCAGCCAGCCGCCAGGGCCTCCGATACCAAGTCCGAAGGAGTTTGTGACGAGGGCGCCGAGAACTGAACTCGCCCGCGCATGCGGGAAGGCCGGCCGCGGCATCGTGTGCAGCACTCCGAAGATCACCTGGGCTGTGTGATTCGGCGGAGCGCTCAGGACATCCTCGTACGTGGCGCGGCGGACGGCGGCGGCGGTCATGACGGCATCCTAACAAACATCGCGGACCCGCGCGAGCGCGTCCGCGATGTTGCGAGCTGTCCTTCGGGACAGGCTACACGAGGGTCAGCTTGGCGTTGTCGCCGAGCGGCGAGGGGTCGCCCTTGATCTTCGCGGCGGCGAAGCGGAGGGCCTTGCCGAGCCAGTTGGTCGGGCCGGTCCAGTACTCGGCGTCGTGGGCGGTGACCCGCATGAGCGCGAGCTTCGGGTCCTCGGGGCCCTCGGGGAAGAAGACGGTGTACATCGGGTTCCACAGCTCGCGGACCTTGGCGCGGTCGCGACGAAGCTGGGCGATGCCGGTGACCGACACGTAGCGGTTGTCGCCGGGGTCGGCGTACGCGAGGTTGACGTTCATCGTCTGGGCCACCTCGGTCGCGGCCTCCGAGTCGGAGCGGGTGAAGAACCACAGTTCGCGGCTCTCATCGACCTGCAGGGTGGTCATGGGGCGGCTGGACAGGTTGCCGTTGTTGCCGACGGTGGTGAGCATCGCCACCTTGATCCCCTTGATCATCGAGTGCAGCTTCTTGAGTTCGTCTTCGGATTCCACGGTCATGTTCTTGTCCTCGGTGGTGGGCGTGGTCATGCAGCGAGCCGGCGTTGCCCACGGGCTGGCGCGGCGCGGTCGCGGAGGAGGGCCAGCACGGCTTTCTCCTCCGGCAGGAGGCCGCCGCGGGGCGGCGGTCGATCTGTACGGGGCGTGAAGTCGATGTACTCGGTGAGCGTGCCGTCGCGGTAGGCGTCGAGCACGGCCGGGTGCACGTAGTACTTGCGGCTGGTCGCCGGGCGGTTGCCGAGGCGGGCCGCGACGGCCTTGATCGCGGCGACCACGTTGCGCTCGGTCGCGGTCGCCGAGGCGGCCGGGCCGAGCTGCGCGAGCGTCACCGCGGCGTGGACCGTGCCGCCCCACGTGCGAAAGTCCTTGGCCGTCAGCGCGTGGCCGGTGACCTCGTGCAGGTAGTCGTTCACGTCGGCCGAGTCGATCGTCTGGACCTGACCCGCGGCGTCGATGTACTCGAACAGGCGGTGGCCCGGCAGCTCGCGGCAGCGCCGGAGGATCCGCGCGAGCACGGGATCGTCGACGTGCAGCCGGCGCTGCTGCTTGCTCTTGCCGATGAAGTTGAAGTCCACGCCGCCGCGGTCGATGCGGACGTGGCGGTTCTGCAGGGTCGTCAGCCCGTAGGACCCGTTCTGGGCGGTGTAGCGGGCGTTGCCGACGCGGATCAGCGTCATGTCGAGCACGCGGACCGCGGTGGCGAGGATCCGCTGGCACACGAGCCCGTCGCACTTGAGGTCGCGGCCGATGCGGCGGCGCAGCTGCGGCAGCGCCGTCGCGAACTCGAGGATGTGCGTGTACTTGGTCGCCGAGCGGGCCGACTGCCAGCGCGGGTGGTAGCGGTACTGCTTGCGGCCCGCGGCGTCGTAGCCGGTCGCCTGCAGGTGGCCGTCGGGGTGCGCGCAGATCCACACGTTCACGTAGGCCGGCGGGATCACCAGGGTGCGGATGCGTTCCAGGGTCGCGGGATCTGCCACCCGCGAGCCGTCCGCGTGGCGGTACGAGAACCCGCCGCCGCAGCGCCGACGCTGGATGCCTGGCGTGTCGCACGAGATGTGGCGCAGCCCCACGGAGCGCGCGTGGCTCCGGGCCTGACGCAGGTCGACGAGCGTGTCGGAGGCATTCGGCATGGACGCGACGTCGTCTGTGTCACGGTCCAGGCGCGGGGCAAGCCGCAGCGCCGCCGATCACGCCGGCAAACTGTGCTCGGTCAGAACCACCCGAGCTCGAGTTTCACGGTCCCGACCGGCGCCCCGAGCCGCCCGCCCGTCGGCCCCGACCACTCCTTTGCGACGACGAACCGGTAGCCCACCTCGAACACCAGGCGTACGACGGGGAGCAGGCGGACGTGCACGCCCAGGCTCGGCTGGCCGAGGAAGAACGAGGTGCGGTCGTAGCACGTGCCCTTCTCGGGGTTTTGCAGGCAAGCGCCACCCCCCCCGATCAGACCTGCGAGCGAGAGGTCGAGGCGGCTGTTGCGCACGAGCACCACGTCCAGCAGCAGGCCGCCGTAGTTGGTGTTGAGCCGCTGCTTCGAGCCGAGTTCGCTGGTCCCGGCGTCGGCCGGGTTGAGCAGCCACATGAGCATGCCGCCGATCGACACGCGCTGACGGATCGTCACGCCGCCGGCGAGCCCGACGAGCATGGCGAACTTGCGATCGAGTCCTGTGAGGTGCGCCGCGGGGCCGCCGAAGCCGGTCAGCCTGGGCCGCGGGAACGGACCCCACCACTTCGGCGTCGGCTTGTTCGTCGTGGTTCGAACCTCGGACGGACCAGGCTTCGCGGGCGTGGGCGCCGGAGCAGGAGCAAGAGGCGCCGGCACAGGCTCCGGCGGGGGTGCCACGGCCGGTGCAGGCACGGGCAACACCTCGCCCGACACAGGCGGCGGCTGCTGTGTTTCACCGACTGGAATCTCCTCGGCGCCGCTGTACTCGCGCTCCGTCGGGGCGATCAGCAGTGCAGCTGCGAGGCTGAAGATCGCGCCGGGCATTCGCCGGGTTCGTAACACAGGACGAGGTCCGATAGAACTCGCTTGCGCCGGGCGCTGGACGCTGGCTACGCTGATGCGATGCGGTGTCGCTTGGCTGGTCGTCCCCCGACCATTTTATTGATGTCTCTCGCCCTGTTCGCGCCGGCCCTGGCCCGCGCCGACGGCCCGCTCGCGGCTCCTCCGGTGGATCCGTCGAATATCTTCAATGGTATCGAGGCGCCGCTGTGCGCCTTCCCGTCGACGGTCGCAATGCTCGACCTCGACTCCGAGCAGATGTTCTGCTCGGGCACGCTGATCCACCCGGAGGTCATCCTATTCGCGGCCCACTGTATGGATCCCGACAGCTCGTGGGCGACGCCCGGGAGCGTGCTGTTCGGCGAGGACGTCGAGGCGCCGGTCCGCAAGGTGCCGGTCCAGGACTGCGACTTTCACCCGGAGTGGAAGTCGAACGGCATCGACCTCGCGGTGTGCACGCTCCAGGCGCCGGTCCGCGACCTGCCGATCGTGCCGCTGCTGATGGGCTGCGAGGTCGAGCAGCTGCAGCCCGGCCGCGGCGTGACGATCGTCGGCTTCGGCGCGACGTCGGGGATCCAGACCCCCGAGGGCGAGACCGAGACGTCCGGCTCCGGCAAGAAGCGGTTCACGCACCAGACCGTGACCGACGTGCTGCCCAACAGGAACGACGTCGTGATGATCGGGCCGAACACCGGCGGCTGCTTCGGCGACTCCGGCGGCACGGCGATGGTCCAGCTGCTCGACGGCACCTGGCGGGTGTTCGGCGCGGCGTCGACGCTGCACCCCGACTTCGAACCGGACCCGAACACCGGCGAGCTGTGCGGCCTCGGCACCGTCTACGAGATCGTCTGGCAGCACGTCGACTGGCTCGAGGAGTTCACGCAGCACGACCTGACGCCGTGCCACACCACCGACGGCACCTGGCACCCGAGCGCCGGCTGCGGCGGCTTCCCGTTCTTCCCCGGCGAGTCGGAGAACACGTGGCTCAACGCCTGTGACACCGAGCAGGTCGGCACGTGGAGCGGCACCTGCGGCGAGCCGTTCAGCACCGGGACGTTCCCGTCGCCGAACCCGACGCCGACCCCGCCAGATCCGCCGCCCGAGCCGGATCCACCGCCACCGCCCCCTCCACCGCCGCCCGAGCCGGACCCGGATCCGACCGCGCCGACCGACTCGGGCATCGACCCGACACTGCCCGGGACCGACAGCGAGACCGACAGCGAGACCGACACGGATCCCGGCATGGACGGCGGCGAGGGCTCGAAGGGCTGCAGCTGCAGCAGCAA
>Ga0209174_10002162_pt1 | contig 13229 bp, 16 predicted proteins | sample JI91814BDNA_FD_187505 | JGI IMG/M metagenome (GOLD analysis project Ga0209174, IMG submission 187505) | Wastewater effluent complex algal communities from Wisconsin, to seasonally profile nutrient transformation and Carbon sequestration -... | ecosystem: Engineered > WWTP > Effluent > Algae...
TCTCGCGCCAAGAAAATCAGAAGGAGTGGACCCGCGTGCTTGCCTCAACGTATCGCGATCACATCATCCTGTGCGGACTCGGTCACGTCGGTTATCGCATTCTGGAACGACTCCTTCACTGGCACCTCGATGTGGTGGTGATCGAAAAGAACACCGAGTCATCGTTCCTCACCCGCACCCAGCAAATGGGAGTCCCGGTGTTGCTGATGGATGCGCGGCAAGAGGAGTCGCTCGAAGCCGCAGGACTTCATCACGCCCGCACGCTGGTGATTGCGACCAATGATGACCTGGCCAACGTCGAGATTGCGCTCGATGCGCGGCGACTAAACCCACACATCAGGGTGGTGCTACGGATGTTCGATGAAAACATCGCCAACAAGCTGCGCGATGCATTCCATTTGGAAGTAGCGTTTTCTTCCGCTGCTGCTGCCGCACCGCTGGTGGCCGCTTCCGTTCTCGATCTCGATATCTTAGGAAGCTTCACTCTCGACGGGCGTGAGCTGTTTACGGCCAAGATTGCGGTGGGCAAAGACTCTGCGCTCGTAGGAATGACGGTTGCCATGCTGGTCGAGACCCATCGGGTGATGGTGCTATCACGCAAGTGCGGTGAGACGCCCAGTCATCTGGGACCGGCACCCGGTGAAAAGCTCGAAGCCAGCGATGTCTTGGTTCTTCACGGAGAGCTGGACACGCTGCGCAGACTCGGTCGCTTGGCCCGTTAGGAGTCTTGCTGATCATGCTTGCAGAATTCGCTTTTGGCCACAACATCTCGTCGGACGCGGTGCCATGGTTGGACTCCTGAGCATCCTGTTGTGTGCGCTGCCCACGCTCGCGCTGCTTACCCAGTTCGGAATCGAATCGATGAGTCGTGGCGAAGTGACAACCTTCAAAGCACTCTACACCGCCGTCTTGGGGGTCTTGGTTACACCCCTGTTTGGCTGGCGTGCTCTGGCCGACCAACCGTAACGCGCCGTTAGATTTCACCGTCGATATACAGCCAGGCCGGACCTTCTTTGCGGAAGCGACTGTGCTCGTGAAGTTCTGCGGTTTTGCCGTGGATCCGATAGCGGGCAATAAACTCCACCCGCCCCACCGAATCGAACTCTGTACCGGCTTCTGTGCGGACAACCTGGAGCCCAAGCCACTCGGTCTTGTCGTGCTTCAGATCAAGCCGAGCAGGCCGCAGCGCCGGATCCCAGGTCGCAAGCAGATAGCTGCTGTTGCGCAGCACAAAGGCGCTGTAGCGAGATCGCATCAGCGCCTCTGCCGTCGGAGCGAGCTGCCTCTGTTCCAGATACGGACCACAGCACGCCGAAAGCGGAAAGCCCCTACCGCACGGGCAGGAGCGTGCAGGATTCACTGGCCCCCTTACAGACCACGAAGCTCTGCGAGCGTGCCATTATAGATATCGAGATCGACGTTTCCGCTGATTCCCGAGACCTTGCCAGTGCTGGAATACTGCCAGAACCGGAGGCGACCCCATGCGGGCGGCAGCGTCGGACAGCTTACTCCCCAGTGAGCATCCCACAGATAGGGCAGCGGACTTGGGGTTGGGTTGCCAATGCCGCTCCAGTAGCCGGGCGCAGTGTACAAAGCGGGTAGTCGTCCCGTCCGAGACTTCACACGCTGCAGCCAGACGTTGACCCGCGCTGCAATGTTGGATGCAGAGACTCCATCCGAAGACTCCACGTCGATCACCGGCGGAATGTCTCCGGCCCCGAAGCCCACCGCGTTGAGCTGATTCACCATCAGATCGGCCTGCGCGGTCGCATCCTGACCAGGGCGGAAAAACTGGTACGCACCGACGGTCAAACCGGCCGCTTTGGCTCCCTTCCAATTGGTCACAAACTTCGGATCCATAAAGCCTGTGCCATCGCTCACGCGGATGATCGCAAACTGCTTTCCGGCGGCCTTCACAGAGGCCCAGTTGATCGTTCCCTGGTAATAGGAAACGTCGATTCCGTAGACCTTGTTTGACCCCGGACAGACCGTGGCTTGCTCGCTGTACTGACCATCGGCAATCGAGCTACCTGCGGTGCCTTCTTCCTGGCCTTCCTTACCAAGTGGGCTACCACAAGCAAACAGAGACATCGCAAGCGGGAACACAAGCAAGGATCGGTTCTTCATGGGAGTTTCCTTTCAGAATCGTAAAAGCGGCCCGAAAGCCGGAGTCGCTAGGTGTTAGAGCGCACTATTGCACGGTCCGTACCAGCTCCGGAAAAATCTTTCTCGACGGAAATCGTCCGGGTTTCGCAAGGCTGCGTGGGACTCTACTCCCCACCATGATGGACACTGGCAGCGATTCGGCTTACAAGCGTCTGTATGACAGAAAACACCGCCCCCGAATCGAGTCCCTCTCCGCCGAGCGCGCCCCCCTCTGTGGCGACCATCACACTCGGTCAACAGATCGCCGGAGGGCTCCTTATCTTCAATGCCATCTTCGTACTACTCAGCGCGGGCCTGATCCCTGCCGATCCCAAGCTCGGCCCCATGTTTGCGCCAGCTCGCAGCATCATGCCTGCGATCATTGATGTCCTTATTGGTGCGTCTCTGCTTTCCAAAAAGTCCAAGTACGTCACCTGGGCGATCCTGCGTGTGGTGCTCGGAACCGCTCTGTTTACTGCGCTGTCTATCACCAAAGATCCAATGATGGCGGCTTCCCAGATCATGATTGGAGGCTCTCTGCTGCTCCTCCTCCTCGGCGATCCAGGACGGCCTCGACTCGTCGCTGGTGGAGCGATGTTCTTCGTGTATGCGCTCCTCAACATCGCGGGACTTAGCGCCACCGCGCTGGGCATCAATCCGCTCGGCCCCGTGATTCAGATCGCCATCGGTGACATCGAGCCAGGTACGGTGTCGGTGGTGACTGGGAATGCCTCGCACTATCGGGTAAAGACTCCGTCTTCCCACTGGTATCTGCGAACCGCGAAGGCCGCCAAAAAGAACAATGAGCTGTCGGATCGCTGGCTGACCCGTCCTGACCTCGACGCCCACGTCTTGATCATCGCCGAACACGAGCCGGGTAAGCAGCTCTCTGCGGATCTGCTGGCTGACGCAGTCGTGGAAAACGCCAAGCGGGTCTCGGTCGACTTCGAGGTCGTGAGCCGTGAGCCGATGAAGAGCAATCCCAAAAAGGGTCGCATCATTCACACTCGATCAACCGTAGACAACCTGGCCCTCGAGAATCTCAACGGAGTGATTGCGGTCTACGAACACGGTTACCAGATCGTTGCGTTTGCCCCGCGAGTCTCGTTTCCCAAAGTGGAAGCAGAGCTGCGCAGCATCATCGAGTCCTTTGAGCTTCCTACCGATGTGAAGCCGGGACTTCCTGATGATGCCGAACCCGGCAACGTGGCGACGGTCAAAGGTCAGCTCCAGTCCTATGTCTTGACCGCACCGGATGGCAACTGGTATCTGCGCAAAGAGGCTGTCGCCAAGAAGGACAATCCGCTTTCCGATCGCTGGATCACCCGGCCCGAGCTAGATGCCCACATCATGGTGATTGCAGAACTCGTGGAAGGGGCCGATTTGGATCCCGACCACTATGCCAACGCGGTCGCCGCTGCCCTTCAGTCCAATAACGGCGCAACCATTGTATCCCGCGAGCTGGTGACGAGTGATCCCAAGCATGGACGGATCCTCTACGCTACAGCAACGGTGAATGGACTCCCGATTGCCTATTCCTACGGCTGCTTTGCACGCGGCGAGCAGGCCTTCCAAGTGGTCGCCTTCGCGCATCAGGACCAGTATCCAGAAGTCAAGGAGTCGTTCCGCAAAGCCATCGAAACCTTCCAGCTTCCCCCGCCGCGCAAACCCAGAAAATAGCGCCCACGTCCGAAGTCAGGCGACAGACCCCGCTTTTGTGATAGAAGGGTTGCGGGAGCGTGTCCGGGACTGGTGCCCGGCCCAGTCTTCAAAATTGGTGGGACCGGTGTAAAAACCGGTTCGGCGGGTTCGATTCCCGTACACTCCCGTTTTCGTCGCTGCGGTGGGGTGCAGAAAGTCGGCTAAAGCGGGGGTTTTGGTGGGTTCGGCGTGCGGTTGGTGGTCCAAATGTGGTCCAAGGAATCGGCGCGAGAAGCGCTGCTACTCCAGTACCTCCTGCAACTGTTCCGATGCGGTCCGCAACCGCTGACCCAGTTCCTTGAATCGCTCCACGGCCTGGGCAACCAAGGCGAGGTCTTTCTGCGCAACAGCCTGCTGTAGCTCCGATTCAGTGCCCTGAAGTTCTTTCAGTGCCTCACGAAACGCGACGATTTTTCCCTGGACGGTTTTGAGGTCTGACGTGGCTGCTTCCAGTTGCGCCACGACCGTGCTGACAGTTGTCTTCTTCAAGTTCCACTCCATCGATGTTGTCTGAGGGGTTTGGCAACGACCGCCTTTGAACACCAAAGTGCGGCTGCCAATGACACCGACCGCTGGTAGCAGATGGGTCTGACAACGAGGTCAGGAGGGCTCTTCGCAGCGACGAAGCGTGGTTCAACTTTACCGATGGCGGGACCGAGCAGGCTTACCGAGTTCGTCCAAGTAGCGCCCAACATCGCCCTGCACAAAATACCTTCGGCGACCGTCGTAGCGTGCCAGCTTCGCAAGTTCCGGGCGACGCGATAGGAGTTGCTGGAACCTATGCGCCACATCATCCCGCACGGCCTGGTGCTTCACGCGCCATGTTCGCCATTCCGGGGTGCCTTTGGGTGGTTCCGGGCCGGGGTCATGTTTCGGCGTGACGCCGAGCAGGCGGGCGACCTGCCAGGTGTCGAGTAGGGCTTCGGGCTCGGCAGCCCTCGCGTCTCCGAGCGGTAGCGCCTTGCTCAGCCGCTCGAAGAACACGTCCATCAGTTCCCCGACGGTGAGGTCAATGACGCGGCATTCATCGGTGATGGCCCTGCGTGGGGGCATGAAAGAACTACTATCAGAATTTAATAAGTATTTTTCAATACTTATGTTCTTCAAACAGCCAGCTCCCCCAGCTCTGTCACGGACACCGCCGAACGACAATCCGGGGACGGGTAAAGAGACGGATGCGGGCTGCGGCACTTTCGCGTTCCAGCGGGGTTGGTTCACCGTCGGCACTTAGCGTTCCTCCCTGTGAACGTCGTCGTTACCGTCCGTCAGAACAGCACAGACCGGAAGCGGGACTTCACCAACAAGCGCGGCTTCGGTTCCTCCGGGCATTGTCCGCACCGTTCGCCACGCGGAAGAGAACACCGTTTCCGCGCCGACCTCACGGGCAATGGTGAAGTACCACTGTGCTTCGGGTACGCCCGCTTCCCAGAGAGCTGCCGCCAATCGTTTCATCCGCTGTTCTGTGGGGACCACGCATAGGACTCTCCAGTCCGCAACATTCAGGAGTGGCGTTCCGTGCGCCTGAAGGTCGGCATAGGGTTTCCCTTTGTGTCGTGCGACGTATGCCGGGCTTTCCGTTGCCAAGTCTATTTCAATCGCCCACGCGAGCCGCTGACCAGCCTGGTTCCGTAGGACGGCCACGGCGTCTGGTATCTGGGTTGATGCCGCCAGTTTGCGGATGCGACGAATCGACGATTCAGTCAGGAAGGACTCCAGCACGATGCCTTCGTTCTGGTGAACGGCCCGATACAGGGACGCAGCCAGATGAGCACCGACATCGTGATGTCGGAGTGGGAGCTTGCCGATGCCGCGTAGAACGTGGAATTCGTCGATGCGACGGTCGAGTGTTTCGGCGAGCAGGACCGCTCCGCGCTTCGTCAGTGCAAAGTGAGAAGGCACCTCCTGAGCTGTTACGAAGACATTGACCAACCCGTGATTTCTCAGTTTGCGAAGGGAACGTCTGGCGACTGCGACACTGACCCCCAAGCGTTCTTGGTAGACCGAGGTTGCGACAGGCTGCGCTTCAGCGATGAAGACCAGACCTTCCACTTCCCGTGGCATGAGTCGCGAACGACCGGGGTGCTGCCGCATGGTGCGCTTGCATGACTTCTTCATCCGCGCCTCCGCAAAGGATTTTTGACCGACCGACCGCACGGACACATCAGGTAGCTTCGCTCGCCACACGCCGGGCAGGCGGAGAGGCCGGAACCTGAAAACACGACGCCACACGAACAACGCCAGCCGCCGTGAAGCACTACGTCATGACCGGCGGGGCATCGGACGGAGGGAGCCATTAGCAGACGGCGTTCACGCATGCCTCCGATGAGCAAACGGAGTGCATCAACCGTGAGCGTGAACGGCACGATGCTGAGTGCGAGCGCGAGCAGGAGAAGGCGGGTCGAGAGGGACGCCTTCACGGATAGAACCCAGAAGAAAACGGTTCTAGTCATGGCAGCACCAAGCGGGGCCGAGCTGACCGTGGTGACGTGATTGGTGGTTGAACACCGACCGGAGCATCTTTTGCCACCGCTGAGTGGTGCGTGACTCGTTCACTTTGTTTCTGAAGTTCCCCAAACGGCACCCCGAATCGTCCCCGGCGGCAGGCTTCACGAACAGCGGCAGGAGTCGCATCCGACCGGCGCTTCGCTTCGGCATACGGTACGGCGAGCGTTCTGATGAGGTCAGCTCGTCCGGCTACCAAGTCCGAGAGGAGTGCCTGCCGTGGCGGCAGTTTCGAGAGGCGTTCGATAAGTCGCTTGCGCTCGGCGTCTTTCCCGAGGAGCTGGTCAGGTCGCTCCGGGTCGAGATAGCGACCCGTTATCGGGAGGAGCGGCAGGACGTGTTCGACATCCTTTTCCGTTGGACGGAATGCGTAGTGGAGCGAGATGTTGGTCAAGAGCGAGCGGACCAGCGATGGGTCGGTGATTTGTCCGAGCGTCTGGTTTGCCAGGATGAGACTCACCTGACGAAAGCGCGCTTGGGCGAGTGTGCGTTCCAGTTCCGCACCCGACTTCGGCGCTATCACCTGCCACTCGTCGATGACGCAGAGGACGGGGTGCGCCGGAACTTTCCGCGAGAATATGGCCATCGTCACGATGGTCATGATGAGTGAAGCCATGACCTCGACGAGCGGCAGAAAGCCCATCGGAATATCGCCGCCCAGGTCGATGACCGAAAGCGGTGCTTCGAGGATGTCGGCACCGGAGAGCGCCGCCCTAGCACAGAGCATCGCCCGGACTTCGGGGATGAGCAGTAACCATTCGAGGCGGGAGGCCAGCGCATCCTTGCTGGCTCGCGGCTCTCTCGGTAGCACTTCGGTCAGGTAGTGACGCAATTCCTCATCAGGAACACGACTCGCGAGGCGTGCCGCTTCGGCCTCATCGTGCAGGGCGGAGAGAAGGACGAGGAGTGTGACCCCGGCAAGAATGCCCGCATGGCACAGCTTCGCGAGAAGCGACTTCATGCGCGGTCCGACCGTCCCGTCGGCTAGACCTGCCAAAAGAGTCGCTACGATATGGGCCTGGACGCTCGCATCGAGGCCCGGAATGGGGACGAGCGGATTGAGCGGGACGACATACTGCCGCCCGAAAGGTTTGACGATGACGAACTTCGCCGGGTCGAGGCGGGGACACTGGGCGACGAGGGCTGGGAGGAACGCCTCGGTCAGCTCATGTGCCGTCTCTCCTTTGCAGTCCGTCAGAACAACCCCGATAGAGGGGAACTTCGTGAGGGCTTGCAGGACCATCGACAGGATGGCCCCGGACTTGCCCCAGCCAGACGAGCCTGTAATCAATTGGTGACGGAGTACCGTTGAAAGCGGTAGCGTCATCAGCCGCTCCTCTCCCGAGGAGAGTGCCCAGCCGACCGGGAAGGCATCATTGCTTTTCATTGGCCACCTCCGAAGAGTTGTAGGTCGTCGGTACTGGCTGAGCGGGGCTCCGCAGGGTGCGGTGCGTGTTCATCGAGTTCCGCAAGCTGCGCCCGGCGGCGAATTGTGGGACGAACGGCGGACGCTGCTACCGAGCGCCGCTTGAACAACCAGCCCGCCACCAATACGGCTACGGCAAGGAAGAGGAGCACTGCTAAGCCACCGGCTACCGCCCTGATTTCCTGCTGAGCAAAGAACGACCTGAGCGATTCCACGAACCACGACACGACGGCACTGCCCAGGACGAGAGCGAAGGCGATGCGAGCCAGTTGGGCAGCCCCACGCTTCCAACCGACCATGAGGCTCAGACCAGAGAGCGTGAGGCAGAAGACCGCGATGGTAAAAACGAGGCACATCATGGCGTGCCTCCTTCGGTGCCGGTTGGTTTGGTGCGGCGGGGTGGTTTTTGGTTCATGGAACCGGCGGGCTGAGCTTCCGGGTTCTCCCCCAGCAGGGCTTTCGCGACCGCTTCCGCCTGTTCAATCCGCACCGGGGCATAGACCTGTTCAAATCGCTCTAGCTGATGCCGTCGCACCGCCACGACCGGATGCTGCTCGGCCAGCTCCGCCGCTTTCTCGGGCAGCGGTGAGGGAAGATTTTTGAAAACCATCTCTTCGGCAGACGCGACTGCCACCTGTGCTTTGGTCACTTCGGCGGCAATATCCCGGCGAGCATCCAGCCGCACGACATGCGCTCGGGCTTCAAGGCGCACAAGACGGATTTCTCGTTCCAATTCGAGACGGTGCGCGAGCGTCAGTTTGGTATTGGGTGTCATGGGGTATCTCCCTGCCCGGTTGGTGCATCTGCCATCTCCGAACCGGCCACACCGGCATAGGCAGCCGTGGCCGTCTTCGTAATCAGCTCCGCAGTCGCCACCAGCGTTTCGGCTTCGACGGTTCGCTCGGCTACTGCCTCATAGAGCGGCAGGCGGCGGCAGTCGTCTTCTCGTTGGGCCAAAGCCAAGCGTCGCGACTCATAGTCGCGGGTGATGGCTTCCAGTTCACTCCGCTGTTCATGAACACGCTGTTCGGCAACCGCGATGGACCCTTGAGCGCTTCGATACGCTTCGCCCCGTTCCTGACTGCTTCGGAGCACCGCAGCGATAACCACCAAGAGCAGGCTGAACGAACTAAGAATGGCCAGCTCGACCAGCGACACCGCGAGAGCCGCAAAGCTCCATCCGAGACTCAGCCGCACAGCGGCGAACGCTCCCGAAAACAGTACCGCGATGCCGATGAGCACCGACTTCATGAGGAACGTCAGCCGACCCGAACTACTCACGACCGCCAGAGCCTTGCCGCCGAGCATGAAGGTACCGGTCCAGAGCACCAGGCGCTCGGCCTGAGCAGCACTGGCTGCTTCCGGTTCCGGTACGCCCAGCCCGTCGAAGTAGGCACGGAGCAGGAGCTCATCGAAGCTCGATGCCAGGAGCGATTTCAGGGTGAATACACCAAACGTGGTCACGATGAGGAGTGCGCCGACCACGACCAGCCACTGCCGGAAGCTGAGCGGTGGGGTGAGTTCAGCGAAGCGACGCCGCAACGTCACCGACGTTTCTTCAGCCTCATCGACGAGCGTTCTGAGCCGCTGCAATCGCTGCTTGCAGAGGGTGAGGTCATCGAGGAAGTAGCCGTCTCCTTTCGAAGCGTTGACATCCACCGGCAGTGCTGTTCCGGCCCGAATGTGAGCGATGCCGCGTTGAATCTCTGCGGCCATGACCGTCTCATTCAGCTCGGGGAAACCGGCTCGCTCGATATTTTTTTTCACCACCTCAGCGAGAGACGGGGCGGGCAAGGTATGGCCGGTTGGCGCTGGCATGAAGGATGGCCCGGTGGGTTTGTCCTCGTGCTCGGGAGGGAGTTCGCGGTTCGTTGGTTCGCTCATCTCATACCTCCCGAGAGAGATGTCGGCTCTTCGGGGCAGGCCGCGTCAAACGAAGCAGCTCCCTGAAAGACGCCTTGCCACACGTCGGTTACGGCGCGGGGGAAGATAGCGAGCTCATCGGCGTTGCCGCCAGCATGCTCTGCCAACCCACAGACGGACAGCGAAATCCCGTCCAGATTCAGCGATGGCACGGTGGCTCCCTGCTTGGGGGCAGGCACTCCTTTTCGTAGGGCGTTCGACACGGCGAGAAGCCGAGCCTTGAGTACCTGATGCGCGTTCTCGCGTAGGTCCGACAGAACGACGAGCCGCTTGACTACTGTGCCGCTCAGCCGTTCTTCCTTGGCATGCTGGCGCAGACTCTCTGCCGCTCGTTCGATTGCGAAGAAAATCGGTGATGTCGTTTCGCTCTTCAGGGTTCCCCGGCAGGTTGTCTCCAGTCCTTGCAGGAAGGCCCGACGCTGTTCGAGCGGGCTTCTGTTTCTCCCAAAGAGGCGTGCCTGCGGAACAAACGAACGCCACGGAATGAGACTGCGAGCCTCCAGCGATGTTTCCTTCCCGCCCGTCGCGAGAACCAGTACATCCAGCCGACTGAGCCCCTTCGTCGTCAGCGCCTCATTGATGAGAGCGGCGACTTCCGAACAGCGAAGGTCGGCAATCGTTTGCCCGTGTTTCAGGCCAGCCGATGTCGAGACATCGGTGACGATAGCGATACTCACCGCGAGGCGCGGTACGGGCTGCACCTTCGGCGAGCCGCAAGCAATGAGCAACGCCGCCAGAGCGAAGACAAAGGAACGGCTACGCGAGAGAAAAGGCCATGTCATTGTCGTCTCCTTTTTGAGACCGAGCGAAGGCGATGCGCCCTGAGCGAGAGCACCGCCGCCGTCGGTCAGCTATCCGTGGTGCTTGGCAGTCGCACGCTTCGGGAGGGGGGAAACATGGGTGACGACGTTTTCGCTAACGACGATATGGACGCGGTACTGGTAGTCGTTGAAGGAGAAGGTGTCGCCGGGCTCGTCCTCGAAAACGGCGACGCGGGATAGCAGGGCTTCGGTCCAGGTGTTGGCGAGGTCGGGATTGGCGGCCAGCGTGAACGCGAGTAGGCAGAGACTGTCTGGAGGGGCTGCCTCGGACGGAGACAGGCCGCGTTCCTTGCGGATGACAGCTTCGAGCCCGTGGCGAAGACCGGACAGGTCGTAGTTGAGACCGAGTTCGGCGAAGCGGACGATGGCGAGTGAGCTGAGGGCAAATCGTGTCGTCATGGGTTGCTCTCCTGTGGTTGCGGTTGCAGAGCAACGCCTTGGGCAACCCCAATGCCATCATCCGCTGAAGCGCAGTTCAGCCCCCCATTCTTCGACGGTGATGGCTACTCCAGTAGGACATACCGGCCCACGTTCGGCTACGACCGCAGCCACAACCCAAGGTTGTTGGCGTGCTGCCGCGAAGGACTTCATCGCGGGGGTCAATCATCGCTGTGCCGACGGTGCGAAGTTGTCTGACAACTTTTGGTTGTTGTGCTACACCGCGTTGGTGCGGGTGCTACTGACATGGCTGGGAGCACAAGACCCGTGGCGGCCACATGAGGGACGACGAACGGGTCGGCTAGGGTCATTCTCCATTGAGAAGCCGGATGATTTTGTCGATGGACCCATATTCACCTTCCTCAAGGCAGCGCCGACCTTTGACCGGCTTGTGCTTCTCTTCAATCCGCCGTTTCAAGAAAATGGTGCTGTAGCTGCGTTTGCGGAGGAGATGCGAAGGCGCTATCCCCAGATAGAATTGTGTCCGCAGCTTCTCGAAATTCCGCATCCACGAGACTACGAGGCGCTGTACCGAGGGATGCGTACAACCTGCGAACAGGCCCGTGCCGCTCTCGGAAATGATGCTGAGTACCACATCCTACTGAGTCCCGGCACCCCGCAGATGCACGCGACGTGGGTGCTACTAGCGAAGACCGTCTTTCCCGCTCAGACCTGGCAAAGCTCTGCACACGACAACGAGTCCGCTGCCGAGCACGCTCACATTCCCTTCGATATCGACGCTGAACTCTTGGAGCCAGCGCGCCGGGAAGGCAGTCTTCAGCCTCGTCGGTTAGAGGGAAGCAACATCATCGCCGAGAGTCAAGCGATGCGCCGGGTGCTGGAACTGGCCTGGAAGGCAGCTCAAGGCTCTGCGACGGTGCTGCTTCTTGGGGAGTCAGGCGTTGGCAAAGAACTGGTTGCTCAAGCGATTCACCGGAATAGCCGTCGGAAGAGTGAGCATTTCATCGCCTTTAACTGTGGCGCACTCCCGGAATCGCTTGTTGAATCCGAGCTGTTCGGCCATGTTCGCGGGGCTTTTACCGGAGCGACTCTGGCTCGGGATGGGCTGTTTCGCGCCGCGCAAGGCGGGACACTGTTTCTCGATGAGATAGGCGACCTGCCCGCGAGCTTGCAGATGAGGCTCTTGCGTGTTGTGCAGGAGGGCAAGGTACGTCCGGTCGGCACCGAGCATGAAATTCCCGTCAATGTTCGTCTTATCGCCGCGACGCACCGTGACTTGGAGAAGGGAGTTGCCAGTGGAGATTTTCGCCAAGACCTCTACTACCGGCTGAATGTTTTTCCGATACACATTCCCCCGCTACGCACACGACGAGAAGACATCATCCCCTTGGCTGACCATTTCATGTCACGGGTGAATGCAAGACGGCGGGAGGATGGCCTTTCGCCGTTGCGGCTCCTTCCTTCGGCTCGCCGCCGCCTCTGTGCGCACCCGTGGCCGGGCAACTCCCGTGAGCTGGAGAACTTTATCGAGCGCCTGAGCCTGCTTGCCAACGGCGAGAAGATTGACCTCCGGCTTGTCGAAGACGAGTTGCCACCGGTCCAGCTCGAAGAAGCCATCGGTCGTATCGACGTGACCCCAAGACCGGGTCGCGGGCTGAACGAAATACTGTGCGAGGTAGAACGTAAGCTACTTGAGGATGCGTGGAATCGCCACGGTACACAGCGCGCCGCAGCGAAGGAGCTAGGGCTTGGCAGCCAACAGGCTTTCCAGAAGAAATGCCGGCTGTATGGAATAGAAATTCCTAAGCTGGGTGAGCTATAGGGGCGAAGGTTGCGTAGATATGTCGATGGCTGGTATAATGGAGGAAAGGTCGATGTTAATTAACTATCCAATGTATATTATATGGAAGGACGTGAACGAGGGATGCCTTCGAATATGGAGGCATCCCTACCAATGGAGAAACAATTTGAGATTGCGGAGAAGTTGTTTAGTTTATCAGAGAATGTTGGAAAAATAGTAGATAAATTGACAGCACTCATTGATATAGACAAATTAAGGAGCGACCCTGAATTATATAAATCTTGCCTCTATTTTCGTCGGACCATTTTTCAAGGCGCTTGTGACGCACTGAAACTTAGCGACGATGCACGAACGTGGGCCATTGAAAGTGAGGTACAATCCGATGAGGGCTCATCGCCCAAAAGCGTGGGTAGAGGATGAACAAGCGAAGGGCATCGGCTGAGCCTCGGAGCGAGGGCTATCAAGTCGAAGCAGTCGTCCCAAACAGGACGGACTGCGCAGCAGGAGGTCG
>Ga0209174_10002169_pt1 | contig 13196 bp, 5 predicted proteins | sample JI91814BDNA_FD_187505 | JGI IMG/M metagenome (GOLD analysis project Ga0209174, IMG submission 187505) | Wastewater effluent complex algal communities from Wisconsin, to seasonally profile nutrient transformation and Carbon sequestration -... | ecosystem: Engineered > WWTP > Effluent > Algae...
CCCAAACCCCAAACCCCAAACCCCAAACCCCAAACCCCAAACCCCTATGGATTATATAAAACTTAAATATATTGAAGTTAAAATTAATTTAATCGTTTTAATCAAAATTATTCTCCTTAAATATTTTTTCGAGTATTCTATACTTACTTAACCTATAATAAATAGATCTAACTAACATTTGGATTATCTAGTTTCATACACCATTTCTCTCAATTAATAACAGGATATATTATTTTTTTCTTAACTTGAATATTTAAAATTTTTTATGGCGGTTTTTTAAATAAACACTTTATTCTCATGGAAACTTGAAGGATAAATATAAATCAATGTAGTTTTATATGAAAGAGGGCTTCAAACTATTTAGAATCCAAAAAGAAAAATTGATTTAGGAGGAGTATTTAAACTCAAAAAACAAATTTAATAAATTATGATTAAAGAGCTGAAAAAAATGGTATTAGCTTTAATGCTGATTCAACTCTCAACATAGTGCGGAGAAGGGTGTCTCAAGTGTTCAACCGATACTGAGTGTGAACTTTGCGACTCACTTAACGCCTATGTTCTTCGTGAGAAGAAGTGCGTCAGACAATTGCAAGAAAACTGCAAATCCTATAATTTGGAGGGAAGTTGTACTTCATGTGCCAACAACTTTTATCTTCTTGAATAGGTTCGTAAATGCATTGCTGTGGAAAATATCAACATAGTAGAGAACTGTTAGGAATACAATTCATCTAGTCTTTGTTAAACCTGTTAGCCAGGATTTTACTTAGCAGGAAATAAATGTGTCTAGGTTGATTTGAAAATTGAAAATTGTCAAAAATATGACACATCCAAAACCTGTTCATCATGTATCTCTGGATATCTATTATCTATAAATGGAAAGTAATGTTTACCAATCACAAAAACTGCAAATTGTCTATCATATTCTCTCAATAGATGTATTAATTGTAATGATAACTCTTTAATGGATCCTCAAGATTATTACCATAACTTCTTACTTTCAAGAGCTCAAGACTTCACAGGACTAAATAGATATTAAGTTTTCAACTATTTCAGTGGCCTTCCTGTTTATTATTAGGAATTTTGTATCAGAACCGAAGTTCCTAATTGTGCTGTTTTTGAAAATTATCAAACATGTAAATAATGTAATAAAGGATTTTATTTGTAAGAAAACAAATGTAAGGAAAATCCAAAGAATTTCATATCAAATTGTAAAGGTTATAAAAATCCAAAAGAATGTAATGAATGTTTAAATGGATTTTATTTGTTCTCTCCTACATAATGTTTGGCTGTAGATAAAATGGACAATTGTTAAATTTATGATGGAAAAGCCTCATTTAGTTCTTGCTTAAGATGTATTGATACTATGTTCCTTCAGACTTCAACCACATGTACTCTCAGATTAAATCCAACAATCCCAAATTGTACTTTACTTCATTCATAAAAAGATTTTTGTTAGATTTGCGGAAATGGTTTTTCATTGACTGTGGATAACTTGAAATGTCTTCCTTTAATAGCTAATTGTTTATCATATGATTAGACTATAACTTCAACTGCTGATAGTTTGAAATGTCAAATTTGTAAGAAAGGTTACTATTTATTAAATAACGTATGTGAAAAAGGAACTGTAGATAACTGTTTGTCTTATTAAGTTAATGCAGATAATTGTGAGTTATGTCTCAATAAATATTATCTAGAAGGAGGAGCTTGTAAATTATAGTCATCTCTCAGTTATTGTTAAGATTACAATCCTTTAGTTATTGGAAAGTGTGATACTTGTTAAATTGGTACTTAAAAATTTACTCAAAACACATATTGTAATCCAGTAAATTAAATTCTTAATTGCATTCAATATTCAGATGTTAACACTTGTCAAAAATGTGATGAAGGATATAATAAAAAAGAAAACAAATGTTTGATTATACCTCCTGAAATTAATTGTCTTAGAATGGAAAATGATTTGTGTTTATAATGTAAAGATGGTTTTTATTTTGAAAACGGACAGTGTAAAATACCACTAAAAACTGAAATGATGGACTGTCATGAAGAGGGATTAATTATATCAGGTTATCAAAAATGTAAAACTTGTGAAGAAAACTACATTTCCTACAATTACTTGAATCATTAAATGTGCTTTAATTATGATGATCATTTTAAAAGTTATGTTAACAATCAATTAGCCTTACCTATCAATTGTTAAAAAATTAAATTAAATGGAAATGTTTATGAATGTACTTAATGTAAAACTGATTTTTATTTGACTGAATAAAATCTTTGTATTGGAAAAAATTAATGTATTGGAAGTATTAAGAGAAATCTGTTGGTTTTACAAAATGATAAAATTGTAGATTTAAGAAGAAATGTTTGTATTAATGTTTAGTCAAATTGTACTTTATAAGCAATGAAAATTGATTAAAATAATACAGTATCTTATGTGTGTGCAAAATGTTCTCAAGGTAATGATAAAATCATAGATTTTACTATTAATGATGAATTAATTTTAACCTACTAAGATTTACCAGTAGAGGAATAAAATAATTTAATCTATAGGGTGATAAAACCAACTTGTGAATTGTCAAATTAAACCTAAAGAAAACCAAGCTTGATTGAAGTTCCAGTCTTTAATAATTGTGAATATTGGTATAAATTCACATAGTTTGGTGAAAAGGGATGTTCAAGATGTTAGTAAGGTTATTATGGAGAAGTAAAAAATTGGGGAGTTAAAAATTGTTAATAATATGATCCTATAAACAGAGTTTGTTCAAAATGTTTGAATAATTACTCTTTAAGTCAAGATGGTCTTAGATGTAACACTTTAACAATTATCTCTCATTGTAATTGGTATTTAGAGAATAATTCAACATGTCAAAAATGTGATTAGGGTTATTATTTATCTAATAATTAATGTTTAAGTGTGACCCAAGTTTAAAATTGCAAAAATTATCATTTGACCTCAAATAAATGTTTGGAATGCAATAATGATTTCACCCTTTATCAAAATTAAGCTTAATAGCAATTCTGCATCAAACCAATTTATAAATGTCAATAATACAGATATATAACTAGTGTTGATGATATTATAGTGTGTACTTAATGTGCTGATGGATATTATCCTGATACTTCAGAAGGATGCATTAAAGGTACTGTTGTTAACTGTTGGTAATATGAATAAGTAACTGCTCAAAATGTTTGCAAAAAATATATCAATCAAATTCCGTTTTTAAGCCAAAATTATTGTTAAAGAGTAGGAAGTATTGAAGGTTGTCTTACTTATACATCTTAAATGGATTTCAATGGAAATTATTAGATAGTATGTAGTTAATGTAATTCATCAACTCATTATAAATCAGGTGAGATATGCTGTCCTTATGGAATGTATAATAATTTAGGAAAATGTGATTACATTTTGATTAATGAGTGCAAATAATCTACATCTGCCTTATCATGTGATATTTGTAATGATTATTACTTTTTCGATTTATACATGAATGAGTTATCAGTTCCTTATAAATGTTGTGGAGTCGGAACTTATTGGAACCCTGTAACATCTAAATGTTCTAAATATGTTGAACTAATTGAAAATAATAACCATTGTATTTTATATGAAAAAAATGTAATAAAAAGCTGTTTAGTTTGTGAACCTAATTATTACATTTCACAAAATGACGTTTCTGCTACACTACCAAATTTGAATGGTTATTGTTGTCCTATAGGATAAAAATATGTTTATTCTGAAATAAATGGTCATACATGCGAATCAATATCAACACCTTATTGTGGAAAAGTTAATTGCACTTATTAAGATATAGCACTTAGTTATAAAGGAACAGTAACATGTGAATGTACTTCATGTTAAGAAGGATACACTAAAAATGGAACAGGTGCCAGTGCTGTTTGTTGTAATAATTTAACTGAATATTATGATGCAAATAGTGGATGTCTGCCATTACCAAACGGATGTGCTGTTTATGATGCTGCAAATTCAAAATGTACTTCATGTAAAACTGAATTCAAGACATATACCCAAACTAATGGATAAACCGCAGTTATTTGTTGTGATTATAAGGCTAATCCTAGATAGTGGTATTAAAACGAATCAGGATAATCATAATGCACAAATTAAGGCTAAACATCATAAAATTCTATTTCTTTCGTTTATTCAGGAGATGCTAATTGTATTTTAACCAATTTTAATTCAACTCATCAAAGTATAAATGAAGCTTCGTGTATTGCTTGTGTTCCTGGATTTTCTCCAAGTGGATATAAATCATAAAAATGTTGTAAAGAAGGAACGATGTGGAATGGAATTTAATAAAAATGTCTTCACAATCAATTTTTCAATAATTGCATTCAAGTTAATATACTAACTTCAATCTCAGATGCATTTTGTTTAAAATGTAGATCTGGTTATTATTTGAATAATGGGGTATGTACATTATTAGGAAAATCATTTTAAGAAATTGATACTATTAATCACATCTATGGATTTAATGATATAATCAAACCCAATTGTTTGAAAATTGAAGATGGAACAAATGTTTAAAATTCTGTATGTACATTATGTAAAGATGGTTATAGTTTAAATAATGGTGTATGTTCTAAAAAAATGATGGTGACCTTGAGTGGTAAAGAATACTTTTTACCCGATTTAACCAGAAATTGTTCACTTTTTAATTATTCTACTTTACAATGTTTACACTGTAAGGCAAATTCATGGATCGTTGATGGAAACATGTGTTGTTTACCAGAATAAAAATTATTTAATAATCAATGTGTTGATCCTTAAAACGAACAAGAAAAGATTGATAACATTAAACTAAAATTAAATATAGATAATTGCTCTAATTATGAAGGAGATGTATGCATCTAATGCAATCAAAACTTTATATTAATAGATGGAAAATGTGTTAATGTGAAAATTGCTTAATCACATTGTCATTATAATATTATAAATGAAAATTGTACAAAAACAACTACAGTCAGTCTTAATAATTGTACTTGTGATTAATGTTCATATTTTGCTTACAATTCTAATGGTGTTTGTTGCCCTTATGGAACAATATGGAATAATACATTAAAAGAGTGTAAAAGAAACATTGATTCGTTATGCGCACGACATGATGGAACAAATTGTCTTGAATGTTTTGAAGATCCATCTAGACGTTTAATTGTTTCAAACTATTATTATACTTCAACAAGAGAGCAAAATTACATTGTAAGTGAAAATGGAAATACAATTACAACGACCAAAAATGTTTTTGAAGCATCGTATTATTTATAAGGAGGAATATGTTGTCCTATTAATTCTTATAATAAAAATGGTTAATGTATAGCAATAACAAAAACAGGATGTAAACAAGCCAAATGGGAAAATTCTTTAGAATTATGCACATTGTGTATTGATATGTAGAAAATTCCGGATGATAATGGAAATTGTATTAATAGATCAGATACTTCGGCTCTTTATACACCAACAAATTCACCAATTCAATTACTTGAAGGAATGACATGGGATTATTTGAAATTAAAACCAGTGAAAATTTTGGATCCAAACTGTCTGAGAACTTCCGATATTCATACATGTAGTACCTGTGTAACAAATTATTCTGTGGGAAATCAAATTGCAAAATTCAGATTGAATTTGAGGGCAAATAAATATCATTCTGGAGTAAAGGATGAAATAAATGTGAGACTTTGTTTGAATTTAGCAGATTAAATATTGGATCAATTTGAATTAAGAAGATTTGAAAAATGTTTAGATTGGAATCCTTAAAATGGTGAGTGTACTGAATGTGATCCAGAAAGATAATTAACTCGTGGAATATGTTGTGAAAAAGGAAAGGTAGGAATTAATTATAATGGAATAACTTACTGTGCAAGCATTAGCGAACAATAGACCTTATGTGATCATTTCGATATAAATAAAGGATATTGTTATATTTGTACTTCACCTAACACAACAAATTTTGGAAGTTGTTGTGGTCAAGATAGTTTTACTAAAAATACTTACATGGATATGTTTTAATCAAATAAAAATTGTGACTTAAAACCAATTGGTTGTTAAATTTACAATGTTGCAGTCTAATAATGTGAATTATGCGAATAAACTTACAAAATGGTTAAAGGAGTTTGCTATTAAAGTGCTAAAACTTTATTTTCAGGATCTTTTGTTGATACATATGAAATTTACCCAGGATGTGCTTAGTAAGGTATTGATGGAAAATGCATGACTGCAGTTAATGGTAATTATATCTATAGAGGAATAGCATGTCCTATAGGTTTATATAGTTAGGATGGTGATAAATGTTAATCATAAATTTCTCTTTTGGGTGATTTTTATTAGTACTGTACCAAATTAAATAATTTCGATCATTGTACTGAATGTACTAATGGTAGTTACATCACAAATAATAGATGTTGTTTGAAAGGTATGTATTTTGATATCTTTGTCAAAAAATGTTTACCAATTTATAAATTTAAAAATTGTTCAGAAGCAGTATATGATAAAAATGGTGATTGCATTGAATGTATGGATGGATATTATTTATCAAGAGGATTTTGTGTTTTAGAAGGAAAATATGTTAGTGATGATATAGGAACTGAACAAAATATAACAATTACTAATTGTTTATAAGCTTAAAATGCCACTTCTTGTCAAAAATGTACTGGTGATCAAGTAATTTTTAATAATACTTGTTAATTCTACATAGATATTGATGAAGATCAAAGAATTGGAGAATGTAAAATAATTCAATCAGGAACACCCCCAACTTGTTTAGAATGTAAAGATAATAAATATCTTAATAGTAACAATTGTTGTTCTTATGGATTTTATTTTAATGGATCAAGTTGTTAATCTCTTGAAACCATTTCAAAAAATTGTAAAACTTGGATAAACAATTAATGTACAAGTTGTTTGTTAGAAAATGGTGTTGAAACATACTTATCAAATCAATTAGCTTGTTGTATCAATGGTACTTTTGCTTCTTCATCTACATTTTGTAAACCAATTTAATTAATATCAAATTGTTTACAAACAGATAATGAAATGTAATGTAATATGTGCGCTCCTGGATTTAAATAAGTTAACGGAAATTGCATAGTTAATGATATAGTTAATTGTTCAATAGGAAAAGATAAAACTTTATGTTTGATTTGTAACGATGGATTTTATTTAAATGAAGAAACCAATGTTTGTACACAATAACCTTAAATTTAACATTGTATAAAAATGGAAAAAAATACAGATAATTGTGCTTAATGTGATACTGGTAGATATTGGGATGGATATTCATGTTGTCTTCCTTAGAATGTCACAATCTTTAATGGAGTACAGATATCTCAAGTTTAATGTACTGCTTAAAATATAGTAACCATTAATAATTGTAGTAAAATTTAAAATCAATAATGTGTTGAATGTACTAATGGAAACAGTTTGAGTAATGGTCAATGTTGTCCTTCTGGATAATATCCTGTTAATGGAATATGCACAGCCTAAACTGGTAACGGATTAACTAAATGTAAACAATATGATTCAATTACATCATGTTCCTATTTAATTGATGATTCTGGAAATGATGTTTCTTGTATTGATAATTATTATTTTACCAAAAATAGATGTTGTCCTCTTGGAACATATTGGAATGATACTGATTGTACTTCTTTTACAGGATCTCTAGCAAACTGCAAAAAAATGATTTATTCCACATGTAATTAATGTAGTGATGGATTTAATTTAAGTCAAGGATAATGTATAGCATCTGGAAATTATTATTTATTAGGAGTGTCCACTACAATTACAGCAATTCCTTAATGTAAGAAAATTGATCCTCAAAATCAATATATTTGTATGGAATGTAATACAAATTATACATTGACTTTAGAAAATAGATGTTGTAGTGATACAGCAACCCCAAATATATATTTCTTTGACCCAGTTACTAGAACTTGTATATAGCCTGGAGGAGCTAATACTGTTTAAGATAAAGATTTTAAAACTGCAAAAGCTACATGTAAAAATGGAGAATATGCAAATGGATTATCTCATTGTTGTAATCTAGGAGAAATTTATAACACAACAAATTCGGCATGTCAAGCACCTTAATCAGGAGTATGTAATATATTCTCAGCAGTTGATGATGAAACTGATGCAAATTGTTTATAATGTACTAGTGGCAATATTTTATTAACTTAAAATGGAACACCAACATGTGAAACTAAAACAGCCCAAAAAAAACATATTTATACAACAGATTATTATGAAATACCAGAGACTAATTATAATAATTGCAAAAAAAAATCTGATTTAGATCTTTGTACTGATTGTGATTCGGCTAATTCTTATATATTATTAAACGCATGTGTTGACTATAACAATAAATGGACTTCAACTACAGATTATACTTAAATAGCAATTACTGTAACAGATTGTAAGAAATCTGATCCAGCCAATATGGATACAAATTGTGTGGAATGTAAAGCAAATAATACATTGACAGATGCAACAACGTGTACAGCTTAAGCTGGTTTTCCCAATACAAATTGTTTGGTAGCTGATGCCAATCTTGGTTGTACTAAATGTGATTCTGTATCATCTGCATATACTGATGCTTAGCCTGTAACTATTTGTTGTAAATATTATGAAGAAGGAGCTTTGGTTTAGGGAAGCCCATTCAGAACTCTTGTTGCTGCTTCAGATTTCCTTTCATGTTAACCTTATATGTTTGAAATAGAAAAATGTATTCACTATGATTAGGATACAAATAAATGTGCTTAATGTATCAATTAACATTACTTATCAGATTCTGGAGTATGTTGTAAAGAAGGATTTTAATATTCATCAAATAGTTTTTCTTGTGTTGAAATTTAACCATCATTAAAATGTCTTAAAATCAATAATAATGTTTGTTCTAAATGTATCGATGATCCAAATGTTTATTTAACTGAGGGACATTGTTGTACTCTTTAGTAATATTACGATGGAACCAATTGTGTAGCCATAAATGGAAATTGTGAATAATCAAATGATTAACAAGGAACATGTATTAAATGCCTGAAAGGTTATAATCTTTTTACATCCACTTGTTGTCCTATCGGGTAACATCTTAATGTAAATTGTGTGGCAAATACAATAAGTAACTGTGAATATTAAAGTGGTGAAAAAACATGTAAAAAATGTTTACCTGGATTCGTATTGTTTAATTTAAATAAATACGATAATGCAAAAAGTGATTTTTGTTGTACTAAAAATTAATATTTCGATTTGACTAATTTTGCTTGCGCCTCTGAATTAAAAATATTAGATTTTGATGCTAATTGTTTGGCTTGGGATCGAAAAAATTTGAGATGTGGAAGATGTTAAACTGGATTTTACTTAACAAACGGTCGTTGTTGTGCAGATGATTCTTATTGGGATATAATATTCCATAAATGTAGAACTCATGCTGATTTGGTAACTTATGATACAAACACTTATTCGAATTGTCTTTAGGTTAATGATAAAAATGTTTGTATTAAATGTGCTGCAAATTTCTTTTTAAGAAATGATAACGTTTGTAAACAACCAGCTAATGTTGTACTTAATTGTGCCAAATATGATGATTTGATTGTAAAATGTATTAAATGCAATGATGTTTCTTATTTACATAGAGATAAATGTCCAACTTTTAATAGTTAGACTGATCCTGCCAACGGAAATATCGTAGCTGGTACTATTACTAATTGTTCTGAATATGGAGTTAAAGATACTAATAATAACAATTGTCTAAAATGTACAACAGCCTCAAAAACTTATGTAACCAATAATAATATGAACTGTTGTTTATATGGATAATTTTACAACACAACAACAAATCAATGTGAAACTACAACATTATTCCCTAACTGTATCAGATTTACAACAAATACACCAACTGACTGTTTACAATGCGATAAAGGGTATTTCCTTGGTGTTTTGTAAAATAATTAAAAGAGATGTATTAAATTTTCAACACCTGATTAAGAATGTCTTCTGAGTGAAATTGGTGTTATGAATAATAAAAATACTTTCCAATGTACAAAATGTAAGAATGAAGGAAAAGAATATGTATTATTACCAGATCCCTTAAAGACCTAAATTTTTGTTAAATATGAACCTATACAAAATTGTGAGTAATATGAAACAACTGATTTACTTTCAAATTCGACATTGAAGTGTATAAGATGTATTGATAATGATTTGAATTATTTAGTTGAGCTTAATGGAATACAACAATGTTTAGTCAGAACTCAAACAGTAGGAGAATATTTCACTTCTCATTGTACTTAATTTGATCCCTTAAAAGATGATTGTCTTGAGTGTAAAGTAGGATATTACTTAATTACAGTCTAAAATACAAATATGAAAAGATGTTAGAAAAATCCAACAAATTGTAAAATATGGGTTGATTTACCTTCACCTTAGGTTTCATATTGTGCAGCATGTGAACAAGACTTTGAAATTATATTAATAAATGGAGTGCCAACATGTGTTAACCAAAATTCATTAATTTAAAAAGAAGCTCCTGAACCTACTTTTTATCCTGGTTTTACTTAATAATGTGTTCAAAACGAATAATGTTAAGGTAAATATATGGGAGGACTTAATGGACCTTAAGAAAGATTATTTTCATGTCATTTGTGTAAATTAGATGGTTATATACCATTTGTCTCAGTAAGATCTAATAATCTTGCAATTGAAGGAATATAAAGATATCATAAACCCGAATCAAATGATTAAACTTAAGATGTATCTGGAGGATTCAAAAATTCTGATTGTTTGAGAGTTTCTGGAGAAACCTTCGGCATTGACGATAGTAATTTCAATTTCCCTCAAAATTGTTCTCTTGGTATTATAAATTCTAATATTTAGGCAATAGCTGATTCGACATTCCCTAATGCTTAAAAAAACAGACTTGGTGTATATTGTACTGCTTGTTAACCTGGATATAAGCCGCTGAAAAGTAATTTATGGAATGAATATTTACATGTTTATAGTTGTGAATTTATACCAAATTGTAAAATAAAAGGTAATAGTTTCAATCAATGTCAAGAATGTGAAGATGGATTTACATTCTTGTTCTAAAATGGATTTGTAGATTAAACATAATGCGTTGAATTCAGAAAAGATTAAAATTGTATGGTTTCAAGTTATGTTAATAATGAACTGATTTGTAAATATTGTGAGTATGAATATTCATTTAATTATGATGGTGTATGTGAAAAACTTGAAAATGATCTCTGTGGTGATTCATATATAGATAGATTACCTATAGACAAAAGACCGACTGTAAGTGAGGTTAGCTTCTTCTTTATGAGATTCTAAAATGGATTTGGATGTTAATAATGTCCTGATGATCAAATTTCATTTAATTTGTTTGATATTGAAAAATCATGGTTTTGCACAGCATCTTAATATGTTTAAAATAACAACTTTATAGATTTAACAAAATATGATCCGCTTTGTAGATATTATTAATCAAGTGTTGATATATTGAAATGTTTAATTTGTTAACCCAATGCAGTTTTAAATAATCAAAATGTTTGTATTTTGAGAAACCAATCATTAAACAATTGTTAACTTGCCCAAAATAATGATATTTGTATTGAATGTGAATATGGTTATATATTATCATTAGGAAAATGTAAATTAAAAGACATCGAAAATTGTGTTGGATATATGATCAATATAGTAAATGGAGATTTATTGTGCTCTCAATGTGATATAGGTTATGGTCTTAATAAAAATGTTTGTGTCAAAGACTTATTCAATCCATGTTTATAGATAAATGAAACAGGTGAGTGTATCGCATGTTAATATGGATTTTAATTAGTAACCCTACAATAAAATGATAAAAAATGTGTTCCTGTTTCTTCACACTAAAATTGTCTTGGATATAATTCAAGTGAGTTCGATAATAAAAGAATTTAATGTAATAAATGTTTATCTAATAATTTTATATTACAATATTTAGAAACCCCATTGGAAGTTTGTAATCAAGTTGTCACTATTAGAAACTGTATAGAATATGACATAAAGACAACATTTAGTATATCAAGTCTGAAATGTATAAAATGTGATCCCAGCTATTATTTATCAGGAAATGAATGCTTCTTGAGAAGAAACTTGATCGACTTTTGTACATCATACTAAGAGACTTCAGAAATGTGTATTAGCTGTGAGAAAACTCATTATTTAGATTCAACTGGTAGATTCTGTATTGAAAACCCAACAGGAGTTGATTTTTGTAGAATTTATGAATCAAATATGGTTTGTTCTACTTGTAATACGAACTATTATCCACTTAATGGAAAATGTGTCACTGTAGATAAAGAAAAATTACTCCAAGGATGCTATACATATGATAACAATCAAGGCTGTATTGAATGTTAATAAGAATAAATGATGTTGAATGGAAAATGTGTTTCAATTTTAGCCTAAAATTGTTTAACTTTTTCAAATGAAAAGTAATGTGCCACTTGTAATTTTGGATTTGAATTGACAAAGGATGAAATCGGTATCGTTAGCTGTACATAAATCCAAAAACCAATCATTCAAAATTGTTCAATAGTTTCTGACACAAAACCTTTCACTTGTTTACAATGTTTTGAACATCATTATTTCGATTTGGAAAAATGTGTTGAAATTGAATAATCCAAGAGAATAGAATAATGTGATTAATACGAAAATTCAGTTAGTTGTAAAAAATGTTAAAAATACTATATTCTTTCATAAGATAAAACTCTTTGTATTCTTGAGAAAAATAGAAATTGTCAACAATTCCAAGAAGAAAAAACTGGTTTCTGTGTTATTTGTCAACCAGGATTCGTATTAAATAAAGAAGGAAAATGTGTTGAAGAAAACTCAGCAAGAAATAAAAACTGTTTATTGTGGGAGGATGAAAGTTCAATGTGTCTGATATGTCAATCGAATTACTCTATGACTATACCTGGAACATGTGTTGAAAATCAATCAATTAAGGTTAATCCTCTCGGAATAACTTCATAGCCTTAAGCCCTTCATTAATCATTTGAAGGATTACTGAGAGTTTTGGCCCTGATCTTCTTGATCATTTGATAATAAATTAAGTTATATATTTTAAACCTCTTTTTTAAATTTAAATGATTATGGAATTTTCAACTTTAGGGGTTTGGGGTTTGGGGTTTGGGGTTTGGGGTTTGGG
>Ga0209174_10002171_pt1 | contig 13182 bp, 13 predicted proteins | sample JI91814BDNA_FD_187505 | JGI IMG/M metagenome (GOLD analysis project Ga0209174, IMG submission 187505) | Wastewater effluent complex algal communities from Wisconsin, to seasonally profile nutrient transformation and Carbon sequestration -... | ecosystem: Engineered > WWTP > Effluent > Algae...
TTTGCAAGATAGACTTTATCAACCAACAAAAGCAAAAGAAATTCTACTAGGCGACAATACAGAGAGCGACTACTTGATATTTACCCTTTATCAATTGATTTTACTCGGAGAAATTTCCGGAAAGGAATTGGAAGATTATCTCTATCACTTGAACTTTCTAGGTCGCGATGCGGTTACTCGTGATAATGCGGTAAGGATTCGAAAACTCGGGGAAGAATGCCACGTAATTCACGGAAAAGTCAACTCCGTGTATGCCGTTCTGATTAATATGACGAATATCGGTCCTATGGCAGTTGACATGGAAGAAAATGTAAGAAAGGCAATGCCTTCAAGACTTTATTTGGATAAGATTAAGACTTTTAAAAAATACATTCCTACAGAAGGCGCACTTGGATTTGCCACGAACTTAGTTGGTCTAGGTGTGATGGAATTCCAATCGATTATAGATGTAACAATGGACATGACAGGAAAATGGCTCAACGGCAAAGTGGTCGATGATAAATACTTAATCTCTCTCTCGCGCCATCTCAGTGTTATCCCCAAAGCCGAAGAGCACAAACAAATGCTCCACGAAATCATAACCCAAGCCCTTTCGGAATAGCTGATTACCACCGATGAACACCGAAGAGCACGAAGGAAAAAATTTCATCTCTTCGTGACCTTCGCGCTCTTCGTGGTAAAAAACAAATAGAATGAAACCAAAATCGAAATATAAATCCTTTCTGATGCTTCGTCTATCGGTGTTCATCGGTGTTCTCGGTGGTATTCTTTTAAATCTGTCTGCACAAGAAGCGGTTAAGATTGTTCGTCCGCACTCCGTTAATAAGATAGATTTGTTCGGTAGAAATTATAAACAAAAATGGAATGGGGAAATTCTATTTGCCTTAGACGATTCTTATAGGGAAGCACTGCCTGATGCTTCACAACTAGATGTCCATATTGCAGAGGCTAAAGAGTTAATAGATAAACGCAAATATTTTCCAGCCATTCGACTACTAAAAGGAATTACTCTCTGTCAAAGACTTGTAGACAAAGACAAAAAGACTCCTAAGTTTGAAGTCCAAAATACATTAAACCGACTCCTATCAGAAAACCAGGATAGAAAAGACGAATTAGAAATTCTAACAGAGCCTTATGGCTGTTATGCGCAAAACAAGAAGAAAGAGAAAAAACTTTTTATTGAAAGCAAAGACTTTTCCTATCGCTATGAAATCGATGAAAGATTTAGATATGTATTCCCAACAGAGCTTTATCGATTTGCCAGAAAGGAAAGAGAATACAATTGGAAAGTTTCCTATTTTAGAATCTTTTTGCCAGAAGCTACCGTTGAACAAACCTTTGAATCCGAATACTTTCGTTATGATAAAGAGATATTTTATGAGCCGCCCGCGCGTATCATGTTTAGCATCGGGCAAACCTTTCACAAGCATACTCTAGCAGATAATTCCCATTATCCGGATATTTGGGATGGAAGAAGAGGGCTATCTTCTGCTGTTAAACGAGCAAGCGGATTTTTGCGAAAGGAAATTTCTTCTGGAATCTATGAAACTAATTTTAATCTGAGTGATGAGACGCAAACTCGCAATTATGCGGGCTTTGAAACTTACAGGTTTAGCAAAAGCAAAGGACTCGGAGTCTTTCTTACTTGCCCAACGGAAGTAAAAGAAGAATGTGCTCGTATCTGGAAAGAAATCAAGTAGAAACTTTCTGTAATATTTTTTCAAAGGCTTGTAGTTCACTAATAGTAAGTTTATTAAATTTCTTTTCTAAGTATTTATGAACTATCGCATCTAACTTATTATAGACTTTTTTGCCTCTGGCAGTAAGCTTAATAACAATAATGCGCCTATCTTCTCTGGATTGGGTTCGCTCAATGTAACCTCTTTCTACCATTTTGTCGGCTAGTGAAGTCAAGTAGGGCATTGAAACACATAGCTCCTTTGCGATTTCTGAAATTTTCTTATGCCCATAGATGGCAATACTTTTAAGTAGTAAGAATTCTCCATTTGTAAATTCTTCTAATTCTAGAATTGCATTAAATTCATTCTTTAAAGTTCTATAAAACTCCCGGATTGCCTTTGCAATTTGATTTAATTGTTTTGTTCTATTCAAAATTAGTTAACCTTATAAAATATTAATCAAGTTAATATAGTTAAAAATTAGTCAAATAGATTAACTTTAAAATAAACTATTGACGTTTTACACTGTAAGTAAATTCTGAACGTAGCATGAGTAATTATAGATATTTGAATCACATTTACTTGAAACTTAGGAATTAATATATGAAATCAATTGGCAAATTTATCGCCGAAAAAACTCTCATCATTCAATTTATATTGCTTCTATTTGTATTAGTCGGTTTAGGGCGACTACTCGGTATGCATAGAGAAGCATTTCCAAACGTAGCACTAAACAAAATAGTGATCGAAGCTCCTTTGCCCGGCGCAACCCCGGAAGAAATTGAGCGGCTAATCGCAATTCCTATCGAGAAGAAATTAAAGTCCGTTACTGGCATTGATAAGATTCGAAGTTATAACTTAGAAAATGTTAGCGTCATCATGATATTTTTAGTAGAAGGAAATAAAAATACAAAAAAAGTTTTAGATGATATAAAAGACGCAGTAGATTCAGCAAGACTACCGGATAACGCTCCTAAGCCGAAGGTGCGAGAAATTACCACAGAGAAACAGGAGGTAATCAGCATTGCCCTCTCCCTCAAAGAAACCTCTTCTGACCCGATCGCAGATTATAGAAAATTACGAGATGCAGCGAAAGCTTATGAAGACAAATTCTTTCAAAACAAAGACATTGCAGAGATAGAAAAAATTGGTTATAGAAATAGAGAATTTTTAGTTGAGGTAAATCCTTATGCACTAAACGCAAAAGAAATCGGACTCAATACTCTTCTAAATGCCTTAGGCTCTAGAAATATCAACATACCTTCCGGACGATTGAAAGTAAATGGAACGGAATACTTACTTAGGACAAAGGGTGATTTTGAAGAAGCAAAAGAAATGCTTACAATTCCTATCCTTGGAAATGAAATTGGGTTTTCTACTCTGCTAAAAGATGTGGCAAAAGTATTTGATACATTCGAAGAAGAGAATACGTTTGAAAAATTAAACGGCAAACACAGTATTATTCTCAGAATATGGAAGAACGACCAGGCAGATGTTATCACAACAGCGGATGCAGTAAAGAAATTAGCATCCTCTATTCAAGGGAATTTTCCTGAAATAGAGACAACGATTTATGAGGATAAGAGCAATGATGTGCGTAGACAGTTAGGAGATTTAGTATTAAACTTTGAAACTGGTTTGGTCTTAGTTCTTCTTTCATTAGTCTTTACATTGGGCTTTAGGCTCAGTGTAATGATTAGCGTGGCTATTCTATTTATTTTCTTAATTTCCTTTATTTTTATGAAGCAATTTGGTTTTACCATTAATACCATTACCATTTTTGGAATGGTGATGGTGCTAGGAATGATGGTGGATAACTCCATAGTAGTCGCTGAAAATACCTACCGCCTCATGCAAGAAGGATACGAGAGAAAAGAAGCAGTCCTGCAAACTTTTAAAGACGTGCTTGTTCCTCTTTTAGTTTCCTTTCTTGTGATTTCGGCTGCCTTTTTTCCTTTACTGTTCATGAGCGGAATCATCGGGAAATTTATTTTGGGAATTCCCGCTGTGGTTTTGATTACACTTGCGAGTTCTCTTCTGTTCGCACTTGTATTTCTTCCGAATTGGTTGAATCAATTCCTACCGAATAAATTAGAAACTAAGATAAAAGATGAGTCAATAGAAGAAAAGGAAGGAATTTTCGGACTTGTAATCAGAGCTTATAAAGCCACGATTCGATTGGCTTTAACGCATAGAATCTTAGTCTTGGGGCTATTTACTGTTATCTTCTTTTTTACTTTATTTCTTGCCGGGAAATTTCTACCGTTTGTGATGTTTCCTTCTGGAAGTGAAGAAGACATCGAAATCAAAGTCTGGATGCCAATTGGTTCCACCCTTCAAAAGAATCTAGAAACCATGGAAAAGATAGAGCCTGTTGTTATTTCTATGGCAGGAAAAGATTTTAAATACATTCGAAGCAGAATAGGAATTCATGAAAGTCCTATCGTAGATCCAAAACCCGGACAGGAAGTGCATCGCTCTCATTTGAATTTAAAATTAGTAACAGCAGCAGATAGAAAGGAATGGAAAGACGCTCGGGCTCTAGTTCAAAAAATTAGAAGTTATATGGAAGAGTCGAAGCAAACAGGCATTATCCCTAAAGAAATGATTTATGATGTGAATGCAAAAGTAAAGGGTCCACCGGTTGGAAAACCAGTCAGCTTAGAAATCAGAGGAGCAGATTTTAAAGTCATTCAAGAAATTGCTAACCTTTACATTGAGGAATTAAAGAAAATAGATGGAGTTTCAGACATTCGCACTGATTTAGAATTAGGAAAAGAAGAATATCGATTTCATGTAAGAGATGATGTAGCAAGTAAAACTGAAATTAGTGCCAGAGACATTGCTCGTGCAGTGCGAACAGCGTTTAACGGAGAAGTTGCCTCTACGATTAGCAAAGGAGAGGATAAGATTAATATACTTGTGCGTTTTCCTGAATCAGAGCGGCAATCCATGAAAAGCCTCAGTCTAGTAAAAGTAGAAAACAGAAATAGAAGATTAATTCCTTTAGAGCAAGTTACCTATTCTGCCAAGGAAAGAAACAACTCTATGATTAACCGACAGGATTTACAAAGAGCGGTTCGCCTCGAAGCATCTGTCGATACAAAAAAGACTACTTCCTTATTTGTGAATCGAAAACTACAAACTACGATTCATTTGGATAAATATGTAGATTATTCTGTTATCTTTGGAGGAGAGCAAGAAGACGCAGGAAAATCATTTAAAGACTTGGGCATATCGATGTTATTCGCTGTTGCTGTCATCTTTGGAATCTTCATCATTTATTTTAATTCTATTGGAACAACGACTGTGATTATAGGCTCGATTCCTTTTGGAATTGTGGGAGTATTGTTTGCACTCATGACTCATGGAATGCCACTCAGCTTTATGAGCACACTTGCAATTGTAGCACTCAGCGGAAGCATTGTGGCTAATACGCTTATACTCATAACTTTTATAGAAGAGCTAAGAGCCAAGGGAATGTCGATTGAAGATGCAATTGTAAATGGAGGAGCGATTCGGTTACGACCCATTTTCTTGACAACGATTAGCACGGTGATTGGACTTGTGCCGAGTGCTTATGGTGTGCCTACCTTAGATCCATTCGTTCAGCCTCTTTCACTTGCATTTGGTTGGGGACTGTTTTTTGCTACAGGTGTTACACTTATTTTTGTTCCGGTCTTGTATCGAGTCAAAGAAGATTTAAAACATTTAGCATTGAAGTTAATCTCTAGAAAATGAGATATTTACAATTACTCAGGGAGTTTTTACCAAGGAGGCATAGAGACACAAAGGGGGGCTAAGTTTTTCACTCATGAAAAGGATTTACAAAAACCTGCTTCTTGACTAAACAGTTATTAAACTCCTCAAAAGTTCAATTTAACCTATGACAGATTATTATACAAAAATATATTCAAGAGTTTTCGCTACCTTCCTACTTATTTTCTCGCTACAAGCCTTTGGTCAGGAAGCGGCAAATGGAAAAGTTCTGCGCCTAACTCTAAAAGATGCAGTGAAAAGAGTCATTGATACAAATGCGACTGTTCAGAATGCGAAGTTTGAAATTCTAAAGGCTGATACGCCTATTTATAAAAATGAATCGAAGTTTAAGTGGATACTCATTGCCGAGGCAGTTAAGTCAGAGACAAAACTTCCTTTTAACTTAAATAACTTTTTCTCAGGAACAAAGCTTCAAACCGATAAACTCAGTGCAGGAATCGAAAAGCAATTTTCTACAGGAACTTATTTTGCAGCAGAAGTAAGCACTTTACGATTTGACTCGAATGCATTCGAAAATTCTTATACTACTCCATCGGCATTTTCTTTCTTGGGAGTTAAACCGTTGTATACCGGTGCTATGACTGTGAAGCTAAGTCAGGAACTTTTGAAATATTCATTCGGTCGAACAGAAAAAAACAAAGACCAGATTTTGCGCACTCAAGCAGCTATTCAACAAGACACACTGATTTTTCAACTGACTCAATTAGTTACACAGACATTAATCGAATACTGGTCATTATCCGTAGCTGACTCTGCCCTTGCTACATTTGAGCAACTCCTAAAAAATTCTAAGAACATCCGTGATCTAACAGCTCGAAAGCAAGCCATTGGAATTGCTGAGAGGTTTGAGCAGAGTCAATGGAATTCTGTTGTTGCAAGTGTGGAGTCACAAGTGGAAAGAGCAAGACTAGATAGGAATGATGCAAAGCGGCGTTTACAGAGGATTTTAGGCATTGACGCAAACACAGAAGTCAATGGTCTTACTGATTTAGTGGAGACACTTCCTGAGATTAATTTAGAGAAAGACATTGAGTATGCTTTTGAAAATAGAATTGATCTTCGAAATCTAAGAAGACAAAAAGAACTAGCGAGACTCGGGCTTATTGTCGCGGAAGACGAAGATATGCCGTCACTCAAAGTAAGTGGAAGTGCAAGCTCTAGATCGCAATCTTTACTTTCTCCACAGGATAATTATTATCTAGGAAATGCAAACGGTATACGTTCTTTTAAATATCCAGAATATCGTGCAGATATTACACTCTCTTATCCGCTCTGGGATAAGGGGGTAAAAACAAGTATCCGCGACGCACAGGTAAATATCAAACAAGTTGCAGATCAAGAGCAAGCCTTTAAAAAAGAAATTGAAGATGAGCTAAAAACTAGACACGAAGCGATTCTATCTTCTTACCAGGTTTTACAGACTGCAAAACAAACCGAGGAAGAAACTAAGAAATTTTATGATGGACTCGTAGCAAAGTTTATTCAAGGTAGATATTCAGCATTAGCCGTTAAGAACGCACTCGACGCCTACACACAGGCACAGCTCATAGGATTTCAAGCAAAGGTAAATTTAAACATTAATATCATTCGCTATGATTTGGCTAAGAACTATCTTTTTGAAAAATACGATGTAGATGTATATAAAGTCTTAGATGAATTAAAAAAAGCAGCTGCAGAAAGAGCAAATTAACAGGAGACTTAATTGAAAGAATTAATTGGTATCGTTTCGGACCATGGTGGATTTGAATTAAAAGAATACTTACGAAGCTATTTTGCAAATGAGCTAGAGATCATAGATTGTGGTGTGAATTCTGAAGCCTCCGTCGATTATCCTGTCATCGTCCGCGGTGCCTGTCATCGACTGAAAACAGGCGAGTTTTTAAAGCTAATTGCTCTTTGTGGGACAGGAATCGGGGCTTCTATTGCAGCAAACCGGATAAAAGGAATTCGTGCGGCTTTATGTCATGATGAATTCACCGCAGAGATGGCAAAGCGGCATAATAACGCAAATGTGCTTGTTCTAGGAGGAAGAGTTTTAGGAAAAGACCTTTCCGTCCGAATAGTAAAGAAGTGGTTGGAAGCAAGTTTTGAAGGCGGGCGCCACGAAAATCGAATTAAACTATTGGACATAGAATGAACCTAAAATTCTTAACTTTATTTCTTTTTGCGTTTACTTACGCTTTTGCGGGAGAGTTTGTTTTTGATGATAAGGAAGATTTTTCCAAGTTAAAAAAGAAAGGCATTCGGATTGTAAAAGCATCTGCCAAGAATTATAAGTTAGAGTTGACTCCTAAAAAAACAGAGGCAAATGCTGAGTTGCTTCTTAACTTCGAAAATAAAAAAGCCTCTGAGTTAAAAGACATCACAAGCAACTACACAATAAACTCTTCTACCTATGCGGTAACAGAGGGCAAAGCTTTAATGGGAAAGCGATATGCATCGTTCGCGGCAAATAATAGTTATATCTCAGTGGCTACCAATAACGGTAGACTTTTAAATTCTGTTCATTTCACAGAACCTTTTTATATTTCCTTTCTTGTTATGCCAGGGGAATCGGAGCAATATTCAGTCGTATTTACGAAGAGCTTGATTACAGGTGGACGAAAGTTTGGAATCGAATGTGATATAATAAACAATAAAATTGAAGTTCAATTCCATAATATGTTTTCGTATTCGAAAAACGAGTCCCGTTCGTTTTCTTTGAAGAGTCCGGATAAATTAAAGACAGAAGATTGGACTCATGTTACGATTGCAATTGACCCGATGACCGGCAAAGCATCGTTATACGAAGACGGTAAGACTAAATCTGAATTTGAAGCAATCAAGAGTCCAGAGAATCCTACTTCGCTTCCGTTTGGTTTTCATCCGAATGATACTACGCCACTTTTAATTGGTAAAGGTTTTTTTGGAAAGCTAGATCAATTTTTAATTGGATTAGGGACTCCTGACATAGACAAGTTGACCGAGCCTTATAGAGCCGTAGCATATGACGATACGATTAAATTTGCAAATCAGTTCAAGGGAATTGCGTTCTCTCCCGTATTACAGACAAAGAATTCTTTTTCTAAATTGCTTTCTATTGATCCTGATGCTACTAAACCTGCTGGCACACAGCTAGAAGTTCATTTTAGAATTTCGAATTCTTTTTTTACGGAAGACGACTCTGAAATTGAATGGATGGATGCGGCAGATATTAAGAAAGCGATGGAGAAAGATTTCAAATATTTACAATGGAAATTAATTCTTAGATCTGACTATTCTGGAAAATTTACGCCATCTCTCAATACGATTCGCTTTCGATATGTAGAATCTCTTCCTCCTAATGCTCCAGCTGGATTGAAAGTTGTGGAAAATGAAAATAATCCGCTTGGTGTTTGTCTGAAATGGACTTCCAATCATGAAGACAATGTAAGAAATGGCGGCAGGTATTTAATTCATTATGGAGTGAGTCCTGAAAGAATGGTTGGTACTTTAGCAGTTCGGGAAGTCGAAATAAAAAAAGAAGACTCAGAGGAAAAAGTCAAAGCATTGGTTCCCATAACGGGGCTTGAAGAAGGACAGGAATTAACCAAGTCCTATAAATCTCTAAAGCAATGTGTGGATAACGATCTTATAACGCTCAATGCCTTAAATAGAAAAGATAAAAATCTATTACACTTTAAGCCAGGGCTTACTTATTATTTTAAACTCACTGCTTGCAATAAAAATTACAACGAAAAGACAGGGCTTGATCAGAAAAGTGTTCCTTCGAATACTGTTTTATTTACTTTCAAGAATGACACTAACCACTGATATCATCTTTTGAAATCTGAATTTATCAGTAGTGTCTAGAACAGAATCCATTCCGAATTTGGTTGCAATAATTAGATCTACGGCAATGTCATGACTGATATCGAATTCTGACTCCATCGCAAGAGTGAGCGGTAAATCTTCATTATCTAGTGAAAGGATTTTTTCGCAGACTAGATTTATATTCCTTAAGATTAGTTTTCTTTTCTCTAAATCAATTTCTTTCTCTAAGATATGATTTACGCTAATGATAGAGGTAAAGAGGGATTCGTTTTTTTTGAGTAATTCTTCTAGCTTCAAAACGATTTTGGCTTTTTTAAGTTTGTCTCCATAGATTAATTCATGGAGAATATCTTTGGTGAGAAAGTATTTTTTCATTTTTTGTTTAGACTTGCCAGTGTATTGAGTGCTAGAATACGGGAGTAAGAAGTTTTTTCTGTGAGATCATTTTTGATACACATTCGAATAAACTCGGAGGCGGATATATTACGCTTAGCCGCTTCATCTTTAAGAGTTCGAAGTTCTTCTTCACTAAACAGCATTTGAAATTTCTTATCAATCTTTTTATTCGGTTTCATTTTTTATTAAAATAGATTTCGCTATCTTTTGTTTGACCTAAGTCTTCGTAGAGAGCGGCTATATTATAATTAGCCACAGGTCGTAGCTCAAGGCTTAAACTAGCTGATTTCTTATAAAGAGAAATTGCTCTTTCTTTGTCTTCGCTAAATTGTTCTGAAAGCGCCCATAAAAAGTATAGGTTTGCTAAATTTTTGTCTTTTGGTGTAACTCTTTCCATATAAGGAATTACTTCCGAGAAAATCCTGGCTGCGCGGTTATAGTTGCTTACTAAAGTATGAATCTTTTCCTGACGCGTAAAAATCTCATCGTCTTCTTTGGGCGGATTTAAATCTTCTCGAAATAGAATTGCTTTAGCTAAATAGATTTTGAATCTAACTTCATCCCGAAAAGATAAATACTTCTCAAGCGAGTCGATTGACTCCGAATATTTCTTCTCTTCAAAGAGTTTTATACTGTTCTGCCTCAGAGCATTTAAATCCTTTCTTGAAATGCTATCTGGCAAAACTGCAGTAACTGCTAATAGACTAAAAATAAAGGTAAAGATTCTTGCCATAGTCTGGATATTTTCGAGTGTTCATTTTAAATTGAAACTCTGTCTTTACGTTTTCGGAAAGATAGTTGACTACCTTTTCAACTTCATTCTCCTTTGTTAGAAGGATAATTTCATTGTGGCTAATTTCAATTATGCCCTCTTTTTCTAGTAGATGATTTTTGATCATTCGCACAAGGCTTTTCTTTTTGGTGACTGCATCTTCTACTTCTAAGAAGTTTTCGATTCTTAATTTGGTAAAATAAAATTCACCCGCAAAATTCTTTGCTTGAATATGAATAGAATGAATGATTTTTCGAAGGAAATCATAGGAATCTAACTTTGCATCTACCTCAGATTCGAAATAGGAATTCAAGAAAGGAACGAGCGGCTCGGTTTGTTTGTCAATTTTCTCACAAATACTTTCGATATCCTCGGGACTTGGGTTTGCATTGGTATCGTAGAAGAATGCAACTAGTCCTGAGAGAGAGTGAGCATCTAAAAATTTTAATACAATGCTTGAATAATTCGAAAATTCAATCGGTGAAAGCTTTTTCTTAAAGAAGACATCATTTAGTAAAACAGGCTGAAAGTAGAGATGAATATATCCTTCAAATCGATTTTGTAGAAATTTATCATGTGATTGAAAAAGCAGATTCGTGCGCGCTCTATCGGAAAGCCCTTGGGAAAGAACCGGAAAATAGGTGAATGTATGCGGTTCATAGTAAAAAAAGGAATAAGCTTGAATTCCTAGAGATTGAAACATTGCCTGTAAATATTTGTCTGCATTTTGTATCGAATCCTCTTTTGCATAAATTTTATTTAGCAAAATAAAATTTTCGTCTTCTGCTGGTAAAGTCTCATTAGCCACTGACTCAATTTCTACAATAGTCTCTGTAACTTTTTCGGAAATGATTTCAGGTAGTAGGGGAGTCGCGCCTAGCTCTGTCTCAACCGGAATATCCGTCTTAGCCTCAGCCGCTTTGTTCTTTTCGGAAATCTTTCCGATTAAACGGTTGAGTTCTACCGTAAAAATATTCTTTTTCTTCTTTTGTAAATGTTCCGGCAGCACCGGGGCGGTTTCGGTATTATATACGTCGCGTATAAACTTAGGGGTAATCCGCGTTTGCTTCTTTCCCTTTAAATCGAGCGGCAATAAGAATATAGTTTTTTTGTTCATAGTAACTTATCCTCGCTTATGATTGTTTCTAAGCCTATTTTCTTCCCAACTTTGTTCATTTTTTTATCATAGGATAAAATCTTTATTTCTGAATCGGTTTTCATTTTAATATACATAGCCGTTGCTAAATGAATTGAATCTAAAGTCTTGCAACCACTTAAATTGATATTTGTTTTTATAAGATTCACAATATCTTTGTCGTAAACTTTGAAATTAAGTAAGCTCAGAATTTTCTCTAACTCTTTTACTTTCGTAGAATACCATATTTCCATTTTTTGAGATACGTTACTGACTTTGACTTTATTTAAATTATTATAGCATTCAGCTATAGTAGAAGAAAATTTACTTTTAGAATTATCTAATAAGCTAATGCTTTCTTCCATTGTATCCTCTTCGAATAAAATGGAAAGGACTAAACTTGTATCCACGTAGGAAAACATTAAAACCTATCTTTACGAGATTCCCTGTAATTCTTTTTCCAGTCAAAAATGATAGGTGATTTTGCTTTCCTTTTTCTCATTAAGCTGCTTAAATCAAGACTAGAATTTTCTGCTCGAATAACCGAGCCTTTAGCTTCTTCTTGCTTCAAAAATGATTCCAATTTTGTAACTCTTTCATTTTCAGAAAAGGCAGGCTTCCGAATTTCAGCAATGACAGCATTCTTTTCTTTCACGTATAGAATTTCCCCATCTTTTACAAGGTTTAAGTATTTACTTAGATTATCTCTGAAAACTTTAATGCCTATCGTATTCATATGTCCAACTTCTTCCCTAAATGGAAACAAGTCAAATTTTAAACAAGTATATTACTCATTTTAATTTCGAGAGTATCGTAAATCAAAAACGTTTCTGAGAAAGGATAAATCTTGGAAGACCCTGTAGAGTCATACTTGGTAGTAATTTCATTTTCAGGATCTACATAAATGATATGAGCAGTTCCAATAGAAAGATAGTCTTTTAGCTTTGCATTCATTTCAGTTGTAGTATTGGCAGGAGAAAGAATTTCAACTATTAGCTCAGGAGCTTTTTCTAAAATTCCGAGTGGTGGCTTGGGATACTGCTCTTTGGTTATATACACAATATCCGCTCCTCTGATTCTAAGTGGGTTTCTCTGAATTAAAATTCCAACTTCGCCTGTGGCAACATAACCGTTATGTGATAAATGCTTTTCCAAAATCTGAGATAGACTCATTTCCATTAATCCATGTAAAAAACCAGTAGGTGACATTTCCTTTTTCTCTCCGTCGATGACTTCGTAAAAACCATCTGGAAGGGAGTGAATGTCTTCGTATTCTAGAATCGGTTTTTTCTCTGCGAGTAGGGGCATAGGGTAAATATCATGTTTAGGTTACTAAATTGCAAGTAGAAAAAGGAAAGATTTTTACCACGAAGAGCGTGAAGGGTAAAGATTTTATTTTCTGATTGGTTGCGCTGGAGTTTTGCGTTGCCACAGAGGCATAAAAAAACCCCGCTTTTGAGGGCGGGGTTTAAGTCGTAAAAAAACCATGTTGTAGAGACAGGTTTTAAACCTGTCTATTGCACGATTAAGTCACGCGAAAAAACTTCTTATTGACCATTTGGGAAACTAGTGTAAGTAGTTAGACCAGTTACTCCGAAACTAGATGCACCAGAGGAGGCAGCAACTGG
>Ga0209174_10002176_pt1 | contig 13171 bp, 12 predicted proteins | sample JI91814BDNA_FD_187505 | JGI IMG/M metagenome (GOLD analysis project Ga0209174, IMG submission 187505) | Wastewater effluent complex algal communities from Wisconsin, to seasonally profile nutrient transformation and Carbon sequestration -... | ecosystem: Engineered > WWTP > Effluent > Algae...
GTTGGTTTCTGAGGGGAATAAATCCACCAGAAAATCAAATACAAACAGCCATGCCCTTCTTTTTTCTCTGGAATATCATATGAATGAAATCGAAAAGACAAAATACAATTCGATAAAAAAATATCTTCCGGAATTAGGGTTTGACATGAAAATTGCTCATGAAAGTGTACTGCGAATAGATTCACTTCCGGAAGGACTGAAAGAAACCCAGGCCATGAAGTTCCTGGAAAACCTTTTTGAGATCCTGGATTACAAGACGGAAGAAGAATTTATGCAGTATTACCATAACCAATGGAGTAAAATGCAGTCGAAGTCAAGATTTGACTTTATTTATAAAAAAGATGCGGAACAGCTTATTAAAGATTTTACAGCATTGGGCTTCCCGGAATTTTTACCGGACGGCAAAAGATGTTTTTATGAAGTTCCGTTTAACGACTTTAAAAACAAGTTTTAAAAAATATGTTTAACAATATACCACCCATCACAAGGAATATTATTATAATCAATGTTATAGTTTTCATTGTGACTTCTTTACTTGGAGATAAGATTGTTGAGTATCTCGCAGCCTTTTATCCTTTTTCTCCATTTTTCCACTCATGGCAGGTGATTACTCATATGTTCATGCATGGAAGTATTATGCATATTCTATTTAATATGATGACACTTTTTAGCTTTGGACCAATCTTGGAACAGACATTAGGGGATAAAAAGTATCTGATTTTATATTTTGTAAGTGGTCTTGGAGCGTTTTTCCTTTTCAATGCATGGAATTTTGTGGAAGTTCAGCGGTTCTCTCGTGAACTGGAACAGTTAGGGTTTAATGTGAATGCCTATTTATCTGGTGCCAGCGTTGAGTTTGCAGGAAATACAGGCTCAGTTCTTAAACAAAAAGAGTTACTGAAAAGTTTAACAGATATTTTAACAACGCCAATGGTTGGAGCTTCCGGAGCAATTTTCGGAGTGGTAGCTGCATTTGCAACATTATATCCGGATTCTAAAATCGGAATCATGTTTATTCCTGTTCCTATAAAAGTAAAATATTTGCTGCCTATTATTGTTGTTGGGTCTATATACCTTGGAGTTTCGGGAAATGGAGGAGGCATTGCCCACCTGGCTCACGTAGGAGGAGCTTTGGTTGGATGGCTGTTGGCAAGAATTTGGAAAAAACATTTGTACAGATTCAACTAAACTAGCATTGTGAAGATTTTCCGACTTATATTGTTGATTATCCACCTGGGAGTTTTGTTTCTGCTGTTGGGTACTTTATTAAACGCGTATGTTCCCCCAAAGATTTTTCCGTGGTTTAATTTACTGTCGCTGGGATTTCCGATTCTGATGATTTTATATATCATTCTGACTATATTCTGGATATTCAGCTGGAAAAAACGGGCTTTTGTGTTCATGTTTGCAGGTTTAGCGTTTATCAATCCTGTAAAACGTTGGGTAAACTATTCTGATAAGAAAGGAAATTCCGATATAAAAATAGTTTCTTTCAATACCAGAGCTGGTGGGAGAGGAAGCGCAGAAACTGGTCCATATCTGAAGTCTCTGGATGCGGATGTTCTTCTTTTGCAGGAGGATGCTGGCATAATATATCGATTTGATGGATATCAGAAAGCAAATCCTGGTGGAGGTTTGGCGATTTTAACCAAACACAGAATCATTAAACAGCAACTCATAGATCCACAGGATGAAAATATGAGAATTCCCGGATTACAGGTTGATATAGAAATTAAAGGTAAGGTATACAGATTCATCGATGTATATCTTAATCCATTCCGCTTCGAAAAAGAGATGGTGAGACTTAATGGAAATACCGATACGGATGAACAAAAAATAAAAGATGTTATTAAAAGGCTGATTCCCACCTTTAAAAAGCATCAGGATCAGGTAGCACTCATTCGGGAAGCAATTGATAATTCTCCTTATCCCGTTATTCTAGCAGGCGATTTTAATTCTGTGCCCAATTCTTACGAATATTATCATTTGTCAGACGGGCTTGAAGATGCATTTCTGACTGCAGGAAAAGGAAGCGCAACCAGTTTCCATGATTATAAATTCCCAATTAGAATTGACTATATTTTTTCTTCAAAGTCATTAAAGGCAATATCTTATGAAGTTGACCGTTCTGTAAGTATTTCAGATCATTATCCTGTCACAGTTAAGTTTTCTACGGAGAGTAAATAATCATAAAAATAGTTAAAGTTATCTGCTTGGTAGGATTTTTGTTGAAAGAAAACCGTACCAAGACCGTTTTTTCATGAAGTTTAACCAGATATTACTATTTATACATATCATTGTTGCTGTTTTGCTGTTATGCACATTGGGGAATGCATGGATTCCACCCAATATTTTAGGCACCCTGAATCTTCTGTCTCTTGGTTTTCCTTATCTGATCCTGGCACATGTGATTCTTACGCTGATCTGGATCTTCAAAAAAGAAAAAATTGCTATTGCATTTGTATTAGGTACATTTATTTTCTATAATCCAATCAGACGATGGATCAACTTTTCCCCGAAAACAGAAAATTTAAAAACAATACGGGATATCAAGGTATTAACTTTTAATGTAAAATACGGAGAGTATGGCTGGGATAAAGTAAAGGATTACATCAAAGCACAGGATGCTGACATTATTCTTGTACAGGAAAAAGATACGAATCGTGCTATACAACGTGATCTTATAAAATATCCGTCAGTTATTCTTAAAACTAAGCATAAAATAGTAAGACAAGCAGAGCTTATTGATGAGAAAGCCCGTGGAAATTCATTTTATGCTGATATAGATATCAATGGAAAAGTAATCAGAATTATTAATGTGTATCTTGAACCCTTCAGGCTTCATAAATCTATGTTTACGAAACTGGATGGATTAGGTTTGGGAAATGTTTCAACATTACTTTCTCACATGACTCCTACATTCCAGGCTCACGAAGATCAGGTAAAAAGAATCAGAAAAATGGTAGATTTATCTCCTTATCCTGTTATCTTGGCTGGCGATTTTAATTCTGTTCCCAATTCATACGAGTATTACAATCTTGGAAAAGATCTTCAGGATGCCTTCTTGGTGGCCGGAAAGGGTAGCGCAAGCAGCTTTCATGATTATAAAGTTCCTTTGAGGATTGATTATATCTTCACTTCGAAATCAATTATCCCACTAAGTTATAAAGTAGACCAGTCTGTGAAATTATCAGATCATTATCCTGTAATTGCAGAATTTCTGTTAAATTAGTTCCATGAAAAATTTACCGGCTGCTATTTTTATTTTTACCCTTCTTTTTACGGCTTGTTCCAAGAAAGAATCTCCGGGTTTTGGGGCTGAACAGGAAGTGAAAATGCATTATGATACTACTGCTGTTGATTCCTTTTCTACGGGAGCTGTTTCAGTGGATATCGCACGTAAGATAAGAATGTCCTCTCCTCAGTATCTTGATTCTGTAAAACAGGCTAAAAAGCTTCAGGATGAAGAAAATAAGCTTAAGGCAGAGCTTGAAAAAGAAAACAAGGCAAAACAGGAAGAGGAAAAGAAAAAAGCAGAGGCTGAAAAGAAGTTGAAGACAGCAGAAAAGCCATCATTCCAAGAAACCAAACCAGAATAAATTAGAATTCCATTAAAAAATAAGCAATATGAAAAAACAAATTCTAGCTGCAATCGTGATCTCAGTATTCACTGTAGCATGTACAAAATCAACAACAAAAACAGAACAGGTAGAGAATCCTGACGGATCTACCACCACCACTACCATTACCACTACTGAAACACCTAATGTTGTGGATAGTGCAAAGATCAACAATGCTAAGGAAGATGTGAAGGCTAAAGTAGATGAAGCAGGAAATAAGATTGATGCAGCTGCTCAGAAGGCAAAAGATAAAATAGATGCCACAGCTGATAAGACAAAACAGGATCTTAATAAAGCAGGTCAGGATATCAAAGCTGAAGCTAACAAAGTAGGGCAGGATGCAAAAGAAGCCGCTAAAAAAGGAGCTTCGAAAGTAGAAGAAGCCGCGAAGAAAGTTAAAGAAGATTTAAGCAAATAAATAAGAAAGCCGTAGTTCAATAGAATTACGGCTTTTTAGTAAGCAATTGAGAGGGTTAGGGGTCCTCTCTTATTTATTCATTTCCAGGAGAGGATCAATATATTCTCTGTCGTTGCTTAATCTTGGCACTTTATTTTGTCCTCCTAGTTTTCCTTTAGCTTCCAGCCAGTGATAGAAAAGATTTTCTTTAGCGATATGTACAATCGGCCTTTTTAGCGTCATATTGTTGTATCTTTTCGCTTCGTAGTCTGAATTAATGGTCTTTAAATGCTTGTCAAAAGCATCAATAAAATTGTCCAGGCTATCAGGGTGCTGGCTGAATTCAAAAATCCATTCGTGGGCGCCTCCTTCATTTCCTTTCATAAATACAGGAGCTCCTGTAAAATCTGTGATTTGTGCACCCGTTGCTTCACAAGCCTTTGAAAGGGCGGATTCCACATTGGTAATCATCAGTTCTTCCCCAAAAGCATTGATGTAGTGCTTTGTTCTTCCTGTTATTTTTATTCTGAATGGATTGATTGACGTAAAGACAACGGTATCGCCAATCAGGTATCTCCAAAGTCCTCCATTGGTGGTAATCACCATTGCATAATTTTTTCCTATTTCCACATCTTCCAGGCTTACGACCTTCGGATTTGAAAAATGAAACTGATCCATTGGAATGAACTCATAAAATATCCCATAATCCAGCATCAGCAGCATCTCATCACTATCCGATCTATCCTGGATACCGAAGAAGCCTTCAGAAGCATTGTAAATTTCGTAGTAATTGATGTTTTTTCCGATGATCTGTCTGAATTGTTCCCTGTAGGGCTTAAAGCTGATTCCGCCGTGAAAAAAGACCTCTAAATTAGGCCACAGCTCAGAAATGCTTCCTACATGGGTTTCCCTTAATACTCTTTGCAGAAGAACCATCATCCAGCTTGGGACCCCGAGGATACTTCCTACATCTTCATTTTTTACTTCAGAAGTGATTGCCTTAAGCTTACTTTCCCATTCTCCCATCAAAGAAACTTTCTTACTCGGAGTGGTGGTAATTTCTACCCAGAAAGGGAGGTTATCAATTAAAATGGCAGATAAATCTCCAAATTTTGTATTGAAATCTGCATATAACTCGGAGCTTCCCCCTAAACGTAAATTTTTATAATTAAAAAGCTGGTTTTCCGGATGGTTGTTGGCATAAATGGAAACCATGTCCTTTCCGGCTTTCATGTGGCAGTATTCAAGGCTTTCTGCTGAGATAGGAATGAATTTGCTTTTAGCATTGGTGGTACCCGATGATTTGGCAAAATGTTTAATAAGACCTGGCCAGCTTATATCTTTATATCCCTGTCTTGCTTTTTCAATAAAAGGTTCCATTTCTTCATAGGTAACAATAGGAACTTTGTTTTTAAAATCCTGATAACTTGAGATAGAATTGAATCCGTATAGCTTGCCATATTCTGTATCCTCCGCATGAAACAGCTGAGAAAAGAGTATACCTTTCTGGGTTTCAATAGGATGGTCCATAAAATTCTGTATCTGGTCAATCCTTTGACGGATGAACCAGTTGACTACGGTATTGAAAAGTGCTTTGGTTGCCATTTCAACAAATATAATGATATTTGAATTTTCAGAAAATTTTTTACGTGATTAAATAAAAAAACCGTTACAAAATTTGTAACGGTTTGATATTTATTTGATTGCTTGTTAGCAATATTCGTCATATGCTGCCTGAAGGTTTGCTGCGATAGCTCCGGCAGGGTTTCCTTCGATGTGATGTCTTTCAAGCATGTGAACCAATTCACCATCTTTGAAAAGTGCTACACATGGAGAACTTGGAGGGAATGGAGCAAGGTGTTTTCTTGCTTCTACTACAGCCTCAGTATCAAATCCTGCAAATACAGTTGTTAAATGATCTGGTTTTTTGTCTCCTGTTAAAGAGTATACTACTCCTGGTCTTGCAGCACCTGCAGCACAACCACATACGGAGTTGATGACCAATAACGTAGTTCCGGATTGCTTCAATGCATATTCTACCTGAGCCGGAGTTGTTAAATCCTGAAAACCTTTATCTGTAAGCTCTGCCTTCATAGGCATTACTAAATCTGTTGGATACATATATTTTGTTTTTTATCTCTACAAAGTTAAGCAATTCTTTGCGTTTGTTCAATATATAAAAACTATCAATTGATTAGGCATATAAAATTAATCAAGTATTAATATTGTAACAATATTCTAAAAAATATAAATTAACTCTAGGAATAACGAAATATTATTATTAAATTTGAAATGATTCTGAAAACAAACGACCATGAAAAAAAACATTTAAGGCTTTCCCTCAAGCAACCAATAACTTAAATACGCTCTGAAATATGGTAGTAGCTTAATTCTTTTTCAGTTTAGAATCAAAACTGATTAACAAACTTTAATATCCAAAGAAATGAATCCCGGAACTGAAGAGCTCCGGGATTCTTTAATCAAATCGATATGCAAAGGTTGTATATCCTTAGTTATGGAATGAGATACGTATTTTCGAAATTGAGATCAACTCAGAATTCCGAAACCCGAATCACATTATGAAAGGAGCTTTTTAGCCATTTCGGAAATACTTTTTCCGTCTGATTTTCCGGCTAATGCTTTTGATGCCACTCCCATTACCTTCCCTAGATCTTTAACAGATTCAGCTCCGGTTTCAGAAATAATATTCTTAATTTCTGTTTCTAATTCTTCAGCAGAAAGCTGTTTAGGTAAAAACTGCTCAATAACTTTCATTTGAGCGTCTTCTACTTCTGCAAGATCATTTCTTCCCTGTGCAGTAAATTGGTCGTAAGAATCCTTACGTTGTTTTACCATTCTCTGAAGAATAGCAATTTCCTGTTCTGCAGTTACTTCAGCTCCAATGGCTTCAGTTTTAAGCAGTAATATCTGAGATTTCACAGCACGCAGAGAGTCCAAAGCCACTTTGTCTTTAGCTCTCATTGCTGTTTTTATAGCTTCGTTAATTGTATTTTCTAAACTCATGGTTTCAAATTTAACAATGTATCAATGTAACAGTTTACCAATAAATGTCTAGTAATTGTTACATTGGTACATTTCTACATTGTTATATTATTTAGTCTACGTCTTTATTTAAAAATCTGTTTTCTCTGATCTGCATAGATCCATTGTTATCAGACAGGTAAGTGTTGATATTCTGGTCTGATGCATTGTTTCCGTCGATAGAAATATTTTTTCTTTTAAAAGCAGGAATAGATTCGAATTCACTTGTGCTGTCAAAATTCTGGTAGCGGGAATTGAATTCTTTTAATTTATTTCTTCTTTCAATGACTCTGTCCTGATCAATCGTTTTGTTCACGAAAGTGAATTCTGATTCTTCAGTTCTTGGAGCTTCAATTTCTGTTTTGTTTTCAAAAGCTGGTCTTGTTTCAACTTTTGGTTCTTCCTGTTTCTGGTAGAACGTTTCAATCTTTTGAGTTGGTTCAGCTACTGCAGCATTTGTAGGGACCGTAAATTCTGCTTTTGGCTGTCCAAAATCCGTATTAGGTTCGTTTCTGATAGGCTCGTTTACGAAGAAACTGAATTCAACAGGTTTTTCATTGGAAAACGAGTTGTTGAACGGAGTTCCGGATTGTGGTTCCTCTTTTTTGTTTTCAAAATCAAATGAGAAAGACTGGATCTCAAGATCATTAGGATCTTCATTCTCCTCATCAATAGAGAATAAGCTGTATTCTTCTTCTCCTTCTTCATTTCTCCAGTTTTGTTCCGGTGTATTTACCGTATCTTCCTCTTTATCAAAGAATTTTATTTCAGTTCTGGGTTGTTCTTCTTCAATAATCATTTTTTTTTCAGTAGACGTCACATTGAACGGAGTGTCGTGATCTTCGTCATCCAGTCTGAAAAGATTTTTTCCACCAAAATCATGGGTTACTTCAGGAGCTGATTCTCTTTCTTCTCTTGTTTTGAAAGGAGAGTTTTTAGGAGCTTCAAAACTGTCGTTAAGACTGATTCTGATTTTCTCTGTAGGTCCTGCAAACTTTTTATTATCGTTGGAGAATCCTGTTGCGATTACAAGAACGCTTACTGCATCTCCTAATTCTTCATCTGCTCCCACCCCGAAAATGATATCTGCAGTATTTCCTGCTTCTTTCTGGATGTGGTCCATGATGATACCGATCTCATCCATGGTAACTTCTTCAGCACCACTTCTGATCAATAACAGAACGTTCTTAGCACCTGTGATCTTGTTATCATTCAATAACGGAGAATCAAGGGCTTTTCTTACAGCTTCTTCAGCTTTATTTTCACCTGAAGCAGTTCCTGTAGACATCAATGCTGTACCGGAATTCTGAAGTACAGATTTAGCATCTCTAAAGTCAATGTTTACATCAAAGTAACCGGTAATAACCTCTGCCATACCTTTAGCAGCATTGGTTAAAACTTCATCGGCTTTTGAGAATCCCTGCTTGAATCCAAGGTTTCCGAATTGCTGTCTTAGTTTATCATTGTTGATCACAATAAGTGAATCAACATTATTTCTTAATTTATCAAGACCGTTTTCTGCCTGTTCCAGCCTTCTTTTCCCTTCAAAACTGAAAGGAACGGTAACAATACCTACGGTAAGAATTCCCATGTCTTTTGCTACTTTAGCAATGACGGGAGCGGCTCCGGTACCTGTACCACCACCCATTCCGGCAGTGATGAACACCATTTTGGTGTTTTGTCCCATAGCAGCCTTGATATCTTCAATACTTTCGATTGCTGATTTTTCTCCTACCTCAGGATCGGCACCAGCTCCAAGACCTTCTGTGATAGAAGTTCCCAACTGAACTTTATTGGCTACCGGGTTATTATCTAAAGTCTGAGCATCTGTATTACAGATCACGAAATCAACCCCGTGAATTCCTTTCTCGTACATGTGCTTCAGAGCGTTGTTTCCACCGCCCCCTACACCGATTACTTTTATAATGGATGAATTTCCTTTTGGCAAATCAAATGAAAATCCTTGTGTACCTAAATTTTCCATAACTATACTTTTAATAATTGATAAGTGATAGATGATAATTGATGAATGATATTCGTTATTAAATTAATAAATATTAAATTATTTCCAGCTATCATTGACCATTAATCTTGTATCATTTATATTTATTCTACTTCTTCAAAGAATTTTTTTACTTTTTCCATAAGCGACTGCCCGAAGGTTAGTTTCGCCTTTCTGTTCTCCTGTCTCTCATTTTCAAAAGACTGCTGCTCCTGAACGGGTACTGCCTGCTGAATAGGCTGAACCGTTTCCGGCTGTGTTGAAGGTGTTTCCTGCTTAGGTTGCTCGGCAACAACTTCTATCTCCTCATCAGCATTCTGCTTTTTGTCTCTGATCTTTAAACTTTCCATCAGTAACCCGATAGAAGTAGCAAATTCAGGACCTTTCAGATACTGATTTTTATCGTTGGCGATATATTCATTCGCAAAACCGATTCTGCTGTCAAAACCTGTCGTATAATTGGCAAGCTGACGAAGATGTTTCAGGTTTGAACCACCACCCGTAAGAACGATTCCGGCAATCAGTTTTTTCTTTTGTTCAAAAGCACCATAAGCTTTCAGTTCTGTATTCACCATTTCCAAAACTTCTTCTACTCTTGCATTAATGATCTGCGCTAAAGTTTTTAAAGAAATCTCTTTGTCTGGTCTTCCGTGAAGCCCGGGAATGGTTACAAAAGTACTGTCTTTTTCTAATTCGGGAACAGCCGAACCAAATTTTACTTTCAGTTGTTCTGCATGTTTCTCTATGATGGAACAGCCTTCTTTGATATCTTCGGTAATAATTCCGCCTCCGTATGGAATCACACAGGTATGACGGATGATATTATCTTTAAAGATTGCAATATCTGTAGTACCACCACCAATATCAACAATGGCCACACCGGCTTCTTTTTCTTCTTTTGTAAGGACAGCTTCTGAAGATGCCAATGGCTCTAAAGTAAGAGCCTCCATTTCTAATCCGGCTTCACGAACACATCTTGCAATATTTCTGATGCTGCCCATTTGCCCTACTACAACGTGGAAGTTGGCTTCTAAACGTTTTCCATGCATTCCGACAGGTTCCTGAATTTCCCCCTCGGAATCCACTTTATATTCTTGAGGAAGTACGTGGATAATTTCTTCTCCGGGAAGCATCACCAGCTTTTTAACCTGATCTTTTAATGCTTCGATGTCGTCGTCTGTAATAAACTTATCAGGATGTTCACGCATAATATAATCGGAGTGCTGCAGAGAACGGATGTGTTTTCCTGCAATACCTACCGTAACTTTGCGGATAGGAACTCCGGCACTGGATTGTGCTTCGGATACTGCAGCCTTGATTGAATTAATAGTTTGTGAAATATTATTCACAATACCTTTATGAACACCAAGACTTTTAGCTTTTCCTACACCGAGAACTTCTATTTTCCCGTGTGCATTCCTTCTTCCGACAATCGCGACTATCTTCGTTGTCCCGATGTCCAGACCTACTGAATACTCTTGATTTTCCATTTTTATATCGATTTGATTTTTTTCTACTTTTTTTATCTATAAGGATAGCTTCCTATTTGTGTATAACTTATTCTATTTTAACTTTTGCCTTAGGCTTGGACTGGGCCTTGACGGGGGGCTTTTTCTCTGCTTTTTTTGTTTCTTTTGTTTGTCCTTTCGGTTTTACCGGGGTGGAGCTGCTTTTTTTTGCCTCTGCTGTTTTGGGTTTAGCTTCCGTCTTTTTAGCGGCTCCTGGGGAAGGAACTTTTGCCAATTCCATTTTTCCCGCCTTTAAAATACTGTCGTTTTCTTTAAAATAAGGGTTTAAAGTAGTGACAATCTGATTCTGATATTTCACAGAAACCATGCTGTATTTCTGAGGGTCCTGATACACCAGGTATTTTTCCACAAATGTTTTAAATCCTCTTACTTTAAAATCAATATTATCAAGATCTCCGATCTCAACTCTGTAGTTTCCTTCGCTTGTCAGAAGATTATAACTGTCTTTATTTTTAGAGATTCCGATAAAATATTTCTTACTGAAATCATCTTTGTCTATCTTTTCTACCAGTTCTGCCAGTTTTTCATACTCATCCGGCTGTACATTTCCGGTTACCAGCATACATGGGTGTGAATAGGTTCTTGAAATAGGAAATTCAACTCCTTTTTCATCTACATAAAAGTCTTTTCCGTCCTTATTTAATCTGAAAACAGGAACTCTCTGTTTGATGTCCAGATTCAGCTTTCCGTTCAGGTTCAGATAAACATTGGCGCTGTCTACTGCCGGCAGGGAATTGATCTTTTTTTCTAAAGAAGGAATATTAAGATCTCCTACTTTTCCGGATGGATTTTCTTTTTTTACAATTTCCCGGATGTCCTTTTCATCAACAAAATAAACCGGAGTTTTCTCACTCATTTTTACAGAAATCTTATTGTCTGTAATCTGCTCACGGCTGAATCTCCTCAATGAGAAGCTCAGTAACAATCCTAAGATAATTACAGTGACAACAATTTTTAATATTCTGTATTTATTTTTCATATTTTTTCTTCTGCCATTAAGGACACAAAGTGATTTTATTTTTCTTTATAATTTATTTACAACTCGTTTTACTCCATTTTTAAATAACACTGAATGAAAGTTCAAAATCATTCCGAGTTTTATGTTTGTTATTCTTAAATAATTTAAAAGCTGAAAAAAATGATAATCATTAATTTCTTGAAGTGCTTTTATTTCAATTATTACTTTTTTTTCAATTAATAAATCTACTCTGAACGCTTTAGAAATTTTTAATTCTTCATATTCAATGTCAATATTCTTTTGACTTTCTACATTCAATCCTCTATTTTTAAGCTCATAAACTAAGCACTCTTCATATACATTTTCATAAAGTCCAATTCCAAGCGTACGATGTATTTTCATTCCAGCATCGAAAACAATCTCTGAAATTTCATTTTCTATCATACATTTTGTGTTTTTATTTTTAACGCTATGATCGCAAAGCAATCTTTTTATTTTTCCGTTCGCGAGGGCGTTTTACTCAGCTACGGCTATCATTTGAATAATTTGTTTTTAACAGAAATCTGTTATTTTTCTCATTTGCTGAGTGAAACGCCTTTGCGAACAAATTTATTTTTCTTCGCGAACGCAGCGTTTAAATCAAGCCTTTTGTATCCATTCACAAATAGGATCATACAGGGTATCTATATTTCCTGCGCCTACCGTAAGAAGGATATCAAAATCTTTTTCTTTTATTTTTTCAAAAGCATCGGATAATGTGGATACTTCTTTTTTATCTAATGTTACTTTATCCAACAGCCAGCTTGAAGTAATTCCTTCAAAATTTTCCTGAAGTTCTCTCGCAGGGTAAATGTCAAGAAGGATCAGCTCATCTGCTTTGCTTAAACTTTCTGCAAACCCATCTGCAAAATCTCTTGTTCTGCTGAAAAGGTGAGGCTGGAAGGCTACCAATAGTTTTTTATCAGGATAAAATGTTTTGATTGAGCCCATTACAGCATTAATTTCCGTAGGATGATGGGCATAATCATCAATATAAATTTTACCGTTTTGATAAATATGTTTGGTATATCTTCTTTTAATTCCTTTAAAATTGGCAATTGCTTTTTTCAGCGTATCAAAATCTGCGCCTAAATTATGCAGAATAGCCAGTGCTACAGTAGCATTTTCCACATTATGAATGCCAGGTATTTCCCAGACAAAATCTTTTATTGTTTCAGTTGGAGTATGGAAATCAAAATAGATCTTATCATGATCCATACGCAGGTTATCTGAATAATAATCTGCAGGCTCATTGACCGCATAGGTTTGATGCCCTCTGCCAATTTCCAGCACTTTTCTTACAAAAAGTTGTTTGTCTTGAGGAACCAAAGCTGCAAATTGTCTGAAACCTTCTTCGATATGGTTGATGTCTCCATATATGTCTAGGTGATCTGCATCTGTAGAAGTTACTACTGCCCAGTCCGGAGAAAGGTTCAGGAAACTTCTGTCATATTCATCTGCCTCTACTACAGAATATTTGGAACCATTGTACAAGAAGTTGGATTTAAAGTTTTCAGAAATCCCACCCAAAAAGCATGAGAAAGGAAGGTTTGCTTCTTTACATAAATGGGCCACAAGGGTAGA
>Ga0209174_10002177_pt1 | contig 13170 bp, 9 predicted proteins | sample JI91814BDNA_FD_187505 | JGI IMG/M metagenome (GOLD analysis project Ga0209174, IMG submission 187505) | Wastewater effluent complex algal communities from Wisconsin, to seasonally profile nutrient transformation and Carbon sequestration -... | ecosystem: Engineered > WWTP > Effluent > Algae...
GAATCTTTATCTCCCAATTTAGCCGATTGAAAAATTTGTCTTAAATGTTTTGAACTAGCCATCTTTCATTCTCCTGCTGTATTATATATACTTCGACCGTTTTGCTTTTCTTTTTCTCTGAAATTCTCATGCTAATTCTTTTCCATTTCCCTATCAAACTTCTTATTCGTCAACCGCTTAAAATTCAAACTTACTTCTCCAAAATTAATCAATTTCTAAAGCACGCTGATAGATGACTTCCTGAAATCCATTACCAAGCGTCTTATGCATAGTAATCACATAAATCATAAAAACTTGCAGTGAGCTTGTCCATTAGTGTCACAGTTCAGACAAGAGGCTTATCTCTTCCTCCGTCAATCCATACAACTCATATACCAACTTGTCAATCTGCCGGTCAATCATGTCCGACTTTTGTTGTAGGAGTTTCTTGTCATTATCCGTTAGAGTGCCTGCGGCAGGCTTTTGTGCTTCGAGCATTTGCTCGACTAGAGAAGTTAACTTTTCTTTCGTTGCGGGATTAGGAGAATTAGGAATTGGAATTTCTGACATATACTGTCCTTTCCATCGTAGAAACCCGCCGCGAATTTCCGAACTCGCTTTTTTAAATGCGAACGAAAATAAACTAGAATTCAAAATTCCAAGTAAATATTTAGAGTTTATGGGAATAATAAAAGATGTTGTGTCAGAAAAATTATAGAATGAGTCCATAGCAAAAGCACCTTTAATTGAAATCTCAGCGTAAATTATTTTTTCTTTCTCAAATTCTTCATAATAGGTATTAGCACATCTTTGCAATGCATACCATTCATAACGAATTCCAGTTTCTGCTTTATTTCTATTCTCTAAATCTTTCTTATATTTAAGTAAATGATTATAAATAGCTGGGTAGGAAGTTTTAAATGCAGATTCTGCTTTTTTAGATGCTCCTGTTACGGACTTATCTTTATGCAAAGGAAAATGCCAAGGTATAAAAAGAAGATACTTTGCGGCTTTAGGAACTTTGTATCTTTTAATTTCTCTACCAACTAAAAACGGCTTAATCACCTCCTTACTCTTCGCATCTTCTTTGATTAGCCGATTCTTTGTTTCTTCATCAATCACAAATGCTTCGTTGAGTCCGGTTTTGATTCCGTAGTAAATCTTTCCTTCTACGTATTCGCCTAACGGTATTCCTGCTTTTTTGATTTTGTCTAGGAGCGCAGACTCTTTGTTATTCGATAGCGACCAACCTTTGTTGTCTAACGACTTGACATTTACATCGTAGGAATACTTTTTTACCTCTTCGTTTAGCGATGCAAACTCTAAAGACTTTATCATGCAGGCTTGGAAGTTTTCAGCCTTATTATTATTGATTTTTATGATGCAAGGATATGTTGTAGCTCCTTTGAATACTGGCAAATCTCCAAAGTCTATGATTTCAAAGATTCTTTTTTCTTTTATGAATTTGCGCAGTGGCTCACCGTAATTAGCCCGCATCCATTTATTCGCCACGATGATAGAATAAATTCCATCCGAGTTTAAAAGATGAAGTGACTTCTCCATGAAATATACATACAAGTCAGCCGTTCCTGCATAGCTTTTGTATTTCGTCTGCGCATACTTCTTGAATTCCTCTCCTAAAATTTCTTGTCTCACATAAGGTGGATTTCCAATCACACAATCAAAGCCTTTGGAACGGTCGCGACCATTCCCTGCGGATAATTCTGGAAATTCGTTCGTCCAATCAAATGCATTTAGCTTTCTTAGTGACTCCATCGAGAATAAGGACAAATCTTTTTCATTATAAAAATCCGTCCCCACAAGACTATTCCCACACTTAACATTCTCCTCAAGTGGCGGCAAAACGCAAACATGAAAGAGAGTAACTTCATTGTGCACTTCATAATGAGTAGTATTTTCAAGAGCCTTGAGAGATAAACTCATCTTAGTCACTTCGACAGCTTGAGCGTCGATGTCAACGCCGTAGATGCAAGAGCGGAGAATGTCGCGTTTGATTTTGGACGTTAGGCGAATGTCTCCATTGGAATCGGTGTAGTATAGTAGAGACGCACGGCCGTGCGTCTCTACCTTTTGCTTGCACAATAAATTCTCTATCCGCAGTATTGGAAATTCCTTCATTCGAAATATTCCAGTTTAGATATTTGAAAAGAGGCTTTATAAATTCATCTTCAATTTGCGCTTCTTTGTATTGCCCGGAGTTTTTAATGTAATCTAGTTTACTTTCAAAATCTTCTGCTAATTTTTTTATTTGTTCTCTTGCTTCTTCTTTTGAATACATAATCCCTCTAACGTCTTAATCCTAACCTAACCCTAAGACAAAATAACCCTAATAATCCCGCAAAATTCTGTCAAGGCAAACCGAGTCTTTTGCCCTTAAAAACTAGTGCTAAATATTTGTATCTTAATACCACCCTTTATCCAGCCTTCGGTCTGCCTTCGATTAGCGTTCGATTAGCCTTCGATCAGACAATGATAAAAAACGAAAACAAACCGCACGCTCTAGGAGTGTAAGTCAATCTTTTGAATACGGTAATCCTATCCTAATACAACGAATCCATAACCTTATCGAGATCAATCCTCTTTGTAACTCCGTGCTCTCTATGAGAAATAGGTATATGAAAAACTTGGCACAAACTAATAAACAACCTCTGTGACTCTGTGCCTCGGTGGCAGATTTCCTCTAAGGTACTTAAAACCCGTATAGCCTAATGCCTGTAAACCTCAAAATTTGGAGTACAAGCGGCTAATTGCTGTATGTACTAATCAAACGTTATGCGTAATTGATGTGTAGTACAAGTAATAAAAATAAGGTTAAAATAAGATTTTTTTAGTTTAAAATAAAAAAAATCCTTTAGCATTTCCAGAAACGTACCGTTTACTTTAATGAAATCAATCCGACATAAATATAAGCAGGCACAAACTTGGAAAAAAAGCAACCTAACACACAACCTCTCAATGTGGTTCCATCGCAAAAGACGAATGATCCGCAAGTAGTAAATCCTTCTCCTAATTTTAAAAAAATCCTTTCTAGGTATGTAAACTATCGCGGGATAGACATCGTTCTTTATTTAAAAGATGGGACTGTTATTGAACTAGATAAGAATCGCAAGCTAGATGGGGATGTCGTGATTAAAAATGGCAAAGAAGGAATCGTTGCGAGAATTGAACTTTCTGATATCAGAAAGGCAGATTTCTTTGCCGCTTAAAAAAGCAATTCTAGTCTCAAGAATCAAAAATATTTCTTGCCCTCTTATTAATTTTTAAAATCGTAGTTATATTAGTATTTCCCTGCCTTTTTGGTTAAGGGAAATAAACGTTTAAAAGGAGATTAGATGGTAGGAATCATTATTAAAGAGGGAGAATCCATAGAGGGAGCACTCAGAAGATTCAAAAGAGATTGTGCAAATGCAGGTATTTTAAGCGAAATCAAAAAAAGAGAACACTTCGAAAAACCTAGCGTTATTAAGAAAAAAGCCATAGACACAGCTAGAAGAAAGCGTGACAAAAAGAAACGCATTTTCGCTAAAAAAGAAAAGATTTAATTAATCCCCAATAGGACTGTGTAAGAAAATTTATTTTTACACACCCCCTAAGGTATCCCTTTATATTTCGAATCCATCGTTATAGCTATGTCTTTACAAACTCAAATAAATGAAGATTTGAAGTCTGCACTCAAGTCCAAGGAAGAGCCAAAACTCTCTACCCTTCGCTTGTTAAAGTCAGATATTCAATACGAATTGACCAAGACCGGTGTGTCTACATTAAACGACGATCAGGTCATTGCTTTAATTAGAGCAAACTCCAAGAAGCGTCGTGAGAGCGCAAGTGAATACAGAAAGGCAAATAGGGAAGACTTAGCAGTCAAAGAAGAAACGGAAGATGCAATTCTTGCTTCTTATCTCCCTGCTAATATGCCAGAAGCCGAACTGAGAGAAGTGATTCTTCGCGTCATAAAGGAATTAGCCCCTAAGAGTCCTGCTGAAGCTGGCAAAGTAATTGGCAAAGTCATGCAAGAAGTAAAAGGAAAAAACGCAGACGGCTCTCTTGTATCTAGTTTGGTTAAATCCTTGATGTCTGAGGCATCTTAAAACTCTCTGTGCAAAATAGCACCGATTTCGTCCCACGTGTAAAAAGAGAAGTCGGGCTAGAAGCTTATATTTCTCGCTTTGTAAAACTTAAAAAGAATGGAAGGCGGCTACTTGGTCTTTGCCCCTTCCACAATGAAAAATCCCCTTCCTTTACTGTATCCCCCGACCTGGGAGTCTATCACTGCTTTGGTTGCGGAAAATCAGGTGATTTATTTCGATTCGTCATGGATTTTGAGCGAGTTGACTTTAATCGGGCAAAAGAAATCTTATCTGAATATTCCGGGATTCCGATTAAGGAAGGACACGGGGGTAATAATGAGTTTGCGGAAAAGAATGCTCTTTATGCTCTCAACCAAAAATTTCTAGATTACTTCATTAAGAATCTCAACTCCGAGGAAGGAAAGACTGCAAGGCAGTATCTAAAGACTCGTGAGATATTAGAGCCGGAAATTTTACATTTTAAACTTGGCTTTAGTCTTCCCGGCTTTGACAATTGGAAAAAAATGTCTCTTTCTGAAGAAGAAGTTCGAAATGCAGTTAAGCTAGGTCTACTAAAAGCAAGCGCTACGAACCGTAGTCATCTCTATGACTTCTATAGAGAAAGAATTATGTTTCCGATCTTTGAGCCAGGCGGTAAAGTTGCGGGCTTTGGTGGTAGAACGATTCAGACAAGCGAAGAAGCAAAATACATCAACAGTCCTGCCTCGCTTATCTATGACAAAGGAAAGATGTTTTACAATCTATTTGGTGCGCAAAATTCCATTCGTAAAACCAAGACTGCTTTTCTTGTGGAAGGCTATTTGGATGTAATTGGACTTTTCTCGAAAGAGTTTGATAATGTCATCGCTCCCCTTGGAACTTCTTTGACCGAGAAGCAAGTTCGCACTCTCAAAAATTACGCCGATAAAGTGACCATTCTATTTGATGGGGATGGAGCCGGGCGTAAAGCTGCCTTCCGAGCAACAGAAATTTGCATCAAAGAAAATCTATCAGCGGATATTCTACTTCTGGAAAATGGCATCGATCCATTCGACCTTTCTAGACAAAAGACCAGAGTGGAAATCCTTGCACTTTTTAGTAAGCCTATTCCTTCTTCTGACTTTGTCATCCAGGAGACTATGCAGAATACGACTCCTGCCTCTAAACCAGAACAAAAAAAGAAAGCGATTGAAAATCTATTTCAATTTATCAAGACTCTAGAAAAAGAGACAGATAAGCAATCTTATTTGGCAGAAGGTGCCAAGTATTTAGGTCTAAGCTTTGCGGCGATTTTAAATGACTTCAAAAAAGAAGCAGTACCTAATTTTGAGCCTAAGAAAGACGATAATAGAAATAAGCCTGTAGCCAAACCAAATTCTACATCGCCTGCAATTAAATACGAAAGAAAACTGATTTCCATGCTAATTTTAAACGACTCCCTTTTACATCATATTAACGAGGTTTTAGACCAAGAATTCTTTGATTCTGAAAGTTCTATCCTACGTGACTTGATTTACAATCGTTTCTTAGGAAATGAAGAAATTAGCTATGAATCCATTTTGGATTCCGGGATTGATGATTCTACAATTAGTGCGATTACTCCTTTTATAATGGAAGAAGTCGAACTAAAAGAATTACCAGAAGAAGAAAAGGAACTCATTTTTAGAGAAGCATTTTTGCAACAGAGGAAGTTTGTAATTGATTCACAGATCAGTAAACTTTCTCTCAGTCAAAATTATTTAGAGAACTCGCAAACAGATTTAGAAAAGCTAATGGTTCTTAGAAAAGAAAAACAAACAATTCTAGAAACAATTGGATCGCTCAGTTTAGCCAAGAAAGAGGTAAATTAAAAAATGGAAAACTTACAAAGTCTCCCAGAAGTACAAAGAATTATCGCAATTGGTAAAGCCAATAGCGAAGTATCCTATGATGAAATCAATGAGATACTTCCTGATAAAATTTTAAACTCCGAAAAAATCGACGATGTATTTACGCTCTTACATGAATTGGGGATTGAAGTAGTTGAGGAATACAGTAAGAAGTCGGTCGAGGCACCTGTCATGCCTCCCAAAGAAGAAAAGCCTACTAAAAAGAAAAAGGAAACCTCTTCTATTTCTGCTACCTCGGAAGATCCGATTCGTCTTTATCTAAAAGAAATTGGAAAGGTAAGTTTGATTTCGGGGGAAACAGAAGTTTTCCTCGCTAAGAGAATTGAGAAGGGCGAAAAGATCATTGAAGAAACAATTCTTTCTTCTAGCATTCTTCGGGCTAATTTCGCTAAACTCATGCCTAAGATTAAAAGCAAAAAGATCAAAGTCTACGAATTAGTTAAGGTAGACAAGCTGTATGCGCTCAACCAAAACGAAGCAGACAAACTCGAAAAAGTTTTCTTCTCCAATATGGACATCATTCAAAATGAAGAAAAGGTTTATAATGAATCTGTAAACCGAATTAAAAAATATTCTGAAAACAGTAAGAAATACAAAGAGCTGAGAGAAAAAATTGAAATCACTTCTTCTAAGATTGATAATGCCACTCGCATGATTGGTGTATCACAAAGAGAAATTCAAAAGATTTCTCAGAAGATAAAATCAATGGTATTTCGTATCAAAGAAATCGACAGACATTTCTTGAAAATCAAAGCTCGTTACGGTCATGACGTTAAGGAGATAAAGACTTTTAACCGCTTCATCGAGAAAAACGAGAACATCGAAGAAATCGAAAAGATGATGGGTATCGACATTGACGAAGTTAGAGAAGTCATCAAAGACATTCGCAATAATGAGCGTAAGCTTCGTCGTATGGAACAAGAAGCCGGCTCTTCCACTATAGAGATTAAAGAGTGGGGCGAAAAAATCATGAAAGGGGAAAGAGAAATTTCCCAGGCTAAGAAAGAATTAGTTAAAGCGAATTTACGTCTAGTAGTCTCTATTGCGAAACGTTATGCGAACCGTGGAATGCACTTCTTTGATTTAATCCAAGAAGGTAACATTGGTCTTATTAAAGCCGTCGATAAATTCGAATACAAAAAAGGTTATAAATTTTCTACCTACGCAACCTGGTGGATACGTCAGGCGATAACACGCGCGATATCCGATCAAGCTAGAACCATTCGTGTTCCTGTGCATATGATTGAGCAGGTAAATAAAGTTATCCGCGAGGCTCGTCTCTTTGTGCAAGAATTTGGTCGTGACCCGACTAATGAAGAAATTGCAGAAAGACTTGGCTGGCCTGTTCAAAAAGTTAAATCAGTTAAGAACGTTGGGCGCGAGCCAATATCTCTTGAAATACCTGTTGGTTCAGAAGAAGATTCTGAGTTAGGAGATTTTATTGAGGATAAGGAAGTAGAGTCCCCACTTAATTCTGCTGCTGGAAGTATTTTAGCAGAGCAGATTCGTCAGGTGTTACATACACTTCCTGCGCGTGAGCAAAAGGTTATCCGTATGCGATTTGGGTTAGATGATGGTTATGCGCAAACTCTCGAAGAAGTAGGATATCAGTTTAAGGTAACAAGAGAGCGTATCCGTCAGATTGAAGCAAAAGCATTAAGAAGGCTTCGTCACCCGACTAGATCTAAGAAGTTGAAGGATTATATTCTAGATTAAAAAATAAGGGCTGAGTAAAAAAATGCAGGAGTCTATCTATTCGCGTTAAGCAATCAGATATTTTTTACCAGCCCCAAAATCAGACACACAATTTATCTAGTTAAATTATCGTCTGAGTTCAAAATTTACACTGAAACTTTTTTTATTAAAAATTGATAATATAGGATAAGAATATGTTAAATCTCTCTAGAAATTCTATAATAAGGTTGCCACAGAGTCACAGAGGCATAGAGAAAGGAGAGGATAGAGGATTTAATTTAACGAATAGGTTTTTAAAAAGTTTTTCTAACATTTCGAAAATTCTTAATTTATTTTCCCCCTCCGTGTCTCAGTGTCTCTGTGGCAAATCCATGCTACGCTTTTTCGGGCGGGCTTTTGTTTTACTATTCATTCTATCACTGAGTGCTTGCTTTGAGTATGAGGAGACGATTAATTTCAAGAAAGGGTTTGCTGGATTTGTTGAGATTACTTATACTGTGCCGCTCAATAATAAATCAGACAATACTGTAATTAAATTTCTTCCTATTTATGAAGATGACATTAACAAAAGAATTAACAAAGGCTTGTTTTCTAAAAATCTAAAGATCAAAGATTACACTCTCAAATACTTAGAGAAGAATGAAAAAGAAATCAATCCTATGTTTCAAAAAAAAGCACGAGTGAATTATAAAATTGAATTTAACGACTTAGCAGTGTTAGATGGAGTTTTACTTGGTTCTCTATTTGTCAAAAAACGATCTAACAATAGCATCAGCGTAAAGCGAGAATTCAAATCTGTATTAAAGCCAATCGATCAAACATCCACTACAGGCGAAAAAAAGATTTTATCTGAATCTACTCGTTTACTCGGAGAAGGATTCATTGCCTTTAGAGTCAACTTTCCATTAACCTCAGAATGTCGATCTAGTAAGGGAGATGTGAGTCTAGGCTCAGTCTATTATAAAATTCCTCTTGTGGATACTGTCGATAAGCCCGGACCAAAATCCTGGGATTATACGATTACTATGTTGTATTAGGATGAGAATGAAACCGCTTCCGATAGGAATTCAGACATTTAGAGATTTGATTGAGGGGAATTATCTCTACATAGATAAAACACGTAATATCTATGATCTAATAAAGAATACAAAGGGCGCGTATTTTCTATCTCGCCCACGCAGATTCGGAAAAAGTCTTATGCTTTCTACACTCGAAGAAATCTTTCTTGGTAGTAAAGAACTCTTTCAGGGACTTTGGATTTATAACTCGGAATACAAATGGAAAAAGCATCCAGTCATCCGATTTGATTTTAGTAAGCAAAAGGCGAATGAGCCTGAAGCATTAATTCGCTTTATCCATTCTGAATTGAATTTAATTGCTAGGAAGAATAATGTTACTCTAATAGAAAAAGACTATTATTCCCAGTTTCAAGAACTCATCATTGGAATCAGTAAAGTGGAAAAAGTCGTTATCCTAATTGATGAATATGATAAACCGATTATTGACCATCTAGAAGATACAGAGCTTGCAATGAAGATGCGAGAAGTAATGAAAGGATTTTTTACCGTATTAGAGGGTAATGATGAGTATATCCGATTTCTTCTTTTGACTGGTGTAAGTAAGTTTTCAAAGTCAGGTGTGTTTAGCAATTTGAATCACCTAATTGATATTACCCTCGACAATTCCTATTCGGATTTAATTGGAATTACAGAGCAAGAATTAAATAAATACTTTCCTGATTATATTTCTGCTTTCGCAAAGGAAGAAGAAATAAACGAAAAAGAACTGCTGGAAAAAATTCGCAGTTGGTATAACGGATATCGTTTTTCACCCAAAGGGATTTCCATTTACAATCCTTTTTCAACACTACTCACATTTGAAAAGAAAAGCTTTGAATACCATTGGTTTGAGACAGGCACGCCCGAGTTTCTTGTTAAATTAATTATAAAAAATAATTATGACATCATGGAAATTCCTTTTCAGACGGAAGCTTTGAATTTTTCTAGTTACGAAATGGAATTGGTGAAAAGAGCCTAAAAGCTTGAGTATGACAAATATCAGTTTATTTTTATTTGTATCTTTTAAAAAGAAAGTTGCAATTAAAAAGAAATATTGTCTTTCTAGGATTTAATTTATTAAATAATAGTAAAAAACGACCGTTGTATCGCAATCTGAATACCTAGATTATTAGTAACTTAATCTATCACTGTTTATTTGTATCCATCGGTGGTAATCATTTTTAAATAAGAGGTAATATGAATCCATTTATTCAATCAAAAGTCATGACAGCAGAAGATGTGGCAAATAGAATGCCAATACAGGGAACAATTGCAACGAGTGGTTTTACTCCTGCCGGTTACCCGAAAGTAATCCCTAAAGCCTATGCTGCGCGAATAGAAAAAGAGAAACTCGCCGGAAAAAATCCTTGGTTTAATCTATACACCGGTGCTTCAACCGGAGATGAGCTTGACGGAGTGCTTGCACGCACTGGATGTATGAAGAAGCGTTTGCCGTTTCAATCATCCCCAGATGTTCGTAATCGAATCAATGCAGGAGAAATTGATTTCGTAGATATGCACTTAAGTCATGTTGCACATTATATACGAGATGGAATTTTAGATCCAATAGATGTTGCCATAGTAGAAGCAGTAGACGTTTCCTCTGACGGTAGAATATGGTTAACCACTTCTTCTGGAATGAGTAGAACTTACTTGCATCACGCAAACGAAATTTATATCGAATTAAATTCTCGTCCTCCAATGGAGCTAAAAGGTTTTCATGACTTAACAGCACCGGAGCAACCTCCTCACGGAAGATCAGTTCCTATTAGTCGCGTCGATGATCGAATTGGTAGACCTTATGTTGTAGTCGATCCAACTCGCATAAAGGGAATTGTGCTCACTGATTTGGATGATTCTTCTGGTGAATTCAAAGCTCCCGATCAAAATAGTGTATTGATAGCTGAGCATATTCTAGAATTTATTTTATTTGAGATTAAGAAAAATAGAATTCCAAAAGAATATCTTCCATTCCAATCTGGTGTAGGTAATGTGGCTAATGCGGTATTATCCTGTATTGCAAAGGATAAAAGATTTCATGAAATCGAAATGTGGACAGAAGTATTACAGGATTCCATTTTTGATGTTCTAGAGGTAGGCAAACTTCGTTGTGCTTCTACATCAGCTCTTACTTTCTCCAAAGCAGGTCATGAAAAGTTCTTACATGATATCAATGAACTACGGTATAAGTTCATTATCCGCCCGCAAGAAATTTCCAATCATCCAGCCCTTGTTAGAAGTCTTGGTATCATTGCGATGAATACAGCGCTTGAAGCAGATATTTATGGAAACGTAAACTCTACTCACGTAGCGGGAACAGGAATGATGAATGGAATTGGGGGTAGTGGGGATTTTGCGCGAAATGCGTATGTTTCTATCTTCATGGCACCGTCAGTTGCTAAAGGTGGAGCTATTTCTGCATTTGTGCCAATGGTATCGCATGTGGATCATACCGAGCATGATACACAGATTATCGTATCAGAGCAAGGACTTGCGGATATTCGCGGTTTGGCGCCAAGGAAGAGAGCAGAGGCCATTATCGAGAAATGCGTTCATCCATCTTACCGAGACGCAATGCGCGAATACACAAAGGAATCCTTTGCTACAGCTAAAACAAAGCATACACCTCACAATCTAAAGAAAGCTTTTGATTGGCATATCAAACTTCTTGAAACGGGAAGTATGAAATAACCGATTTCATTTAGATTTAACTAGTTACAAATTTAAAATTAAGGATTGTGTAAAAAAAGTTTCTCACAGAGTTCGCAGAGAGTAGACCCAATTGACTCTTTTCTTTGTGCTCACTGTGAGAAATTCATGTTTTTGCACAGCCTATAATAACTTAATGTTTGCGTCATTATGCGAATTAGATTTTATTCTTGAAAATTCTCCACCTTCACCATAATTGAGCATTGCATATTTATGGAAGGGGTCAATGAAAACTAAATGCATACATTACTATCTTTTTTTGCACCTATTACTATTTGGAATTTCGAACTGTTCTATTCCTGAATCGAATTCAAATTTTTCCTTTCTAGTCTATCTTAGTAAGATTAGAAATACAGGAGCGGATAATACTGTAACGCCTCCAGTTACGGTTCCTCCTGCGACTGCAACTCCGGTGACTGCAACTCCGGGACCGCCGACTCCAATAACTCCGAAAGTCCTTTCTCTAACTCCTATAAACAATTCTACAAATGTTTTAATTGGAACTCCTATTACCATTGTCTTTGATAAGCCAATGGACCTGACAACTCTTACGATGATTTCTACGGATGGCACTTGCACGGGCAATATCCAAGTATCCTCAAATAATTTTATTACCTGTATGGGTGGAACGGTTTCTCTCTCTGCTGATCAACTAACAGTGAGTATAACTCCTAAAACTTCCCCCTGTGTTGAATCTACTTATACTTTGCAGTTTAAAGTATCAACTGGAGTTAAGGATACTACGGGTAATCCGCTTACCTCTGAGTTTTTAAATACAACTACATTTCAAACGCAACAGGCATTCGTTAGAGTAGGTGTATCCGGTAGCTCAAATATAGTGAATGCATTAGCCGTATCTTGTAATACTTTGTATGTAGGTGGAAATTTTACAACGGTTGGTAGTTCTACGCGAAATAATATTGCTGCTATTAACCTAGCAACAGGTTTAGAATCTTCCGTTAATATAGGAACAAATGGCACAGTGAATACGATTCTTATCAATGCAGGTATTGTTTATATTGGTGGAACATTTACCAGTGCAGGTGGTCAAAGTCGAAACAATGCTGTGGCAATCGATCCACTTACGGGAGCGGCTACTCCCTGGAATCCGAATGGGAGCGGTCAAGTAATGTCTTTAGTTTATAACGGAGCAACGGTTTATGCAGGAGGAGCATTTACTACGATAGGGGGACAGGCTCGAAATCGCATTGCTGAATTAGACCTTACTAACGGAAATGCAACTGCTTGGAATCCTAATGCTAGCCTTGGAACAATCAATACGATAGCGTATGATGCAACTAACGTTTACCTTGGTGGAAATTTTACATCGGCAAATATTGGAGGGCAAACGTATACTCATCTCGCTGCTGTATCTCGATCTACCGGAGCAGGAGTTGCAGGCTGGTGTCCAACAACGACTACTTTTCCTGTTAGCGCATTGGTATTAACTGGCGGAGTTTTATTTGCAGGGGGAGCTTTTGGTGGAAATCTTTGCTCACTCACTATCTATAATTTTGGTGGACTTAATCCAGCAAATGCGGCTAGTAGTGGTTATCCGTCAGGAGGAGGAACGGGGGCGGGTGCTGCGGTCAATGCACTTGCAGTGAGTGGGAATAATTTATATGTAGGTGGAGCCTTCAATGGGGCTGGTGCCTTTTTTAATCAGGTTAGAAATTATTTGGGATCGACTACTACTGCTGGAGTTCTTAACTCTTGGGATCCGAATGCGAACAATACTGTGAACGCAATCAC
>Ga0209174_10002179_pt1 | contig 13165 bp, 12 predicted proteins | sample JI91814BDNA_FD_187505 | JGI IMG/M metagenome (GOLD analysis project Ga0209174, IMG submission 187505) | Wastewater effluent complex algal communities from Wisconsin, to seasonally profile nutrient transformation and Carbon sequestration -... | ecosystem: Engineered > WWTP > Effluent > Algae...
CTGAGCGGGCGGTATGGCGCTGAAGCCCGCCCCGCGCAGCTGCTGAACTTCCCCGCCTTCCTGGTCCGCGGCCACGAACAGGCCGAGTTCGCTGGGCGCCGCCGCGGTCAGTTCTCGCGAGGTCGCCGCGACTGTCGCAGCCCCCGACCAGCCGCCGAGATAGATCACCCCGCCGACAGAGCCGTTCGCGACCAGCTTCGCCACACCGGCCACCCCGCCGGTTTGGACGGCAACCATCAACAACTGTCCCGCCCGCTGCTGCGGCGTGAGCGACGCGACCAGATCGGCCACACACGACCCGGATGCGGCGCTGCTCGAACCGGCCCCGCCCGATGTTGTCCCGCCGGACGTGCTCGACCCACCATTGGACGCTGGCGCAGAACTGGACTCAGCACCGGGCTCCGACGTCGACCCCGCGGCGGACGAACCGCCGCCCGACGAGGTCACGTCACCCCCGGCGCGGCACGCCGTGACCGGGCCGGTCAGCATCACGACAGCCAGCATTGCCGAAGAAACCCGTTGCGGGCGTAGGTGCTTCACGAGCACCTCGTCAGGCCGCGCTCGGTCTTCATGGTCAGCACCCGCAGCACGGCGGCATCCATGAGCTTCTTGAACCTCGGGCTCGATGCCCGCGCGAGCATGATCGCGCGCGTCATGGTCGGCACTGTCGACGGATCGGCGGTCAGCACGATGTCGCCGCCGGCGCGGATGAAGCGCGTCGCCCGCAGCGCGACCGGCACCGACGACACCGCGACCGCATTGCCGAGGTCGTCACTGACCACGGTTCCGCGATAGCCGAGTTGTCCGCGCAGCAGCCCGGTGACGATCGCCGCGGAGAACGGAGCTTGGTGTGTCGCATCGAGTTTGGAGTACCACGCGTTCGAGATCATCACCAGATCGGCGCCCGCCGCGATTCCGGCCGCGAACGGGTCGAGGTAGCCCGAGGTGGCCGTCGTGGTCGTGTCCGTGATGCCGACCGTGGTCGTGTCCGTGTTGCCCGTGACCCGGCCCAGGCCGGGGAAGTGTTTGACCGTCGTCGCCACCCCACCGGCGTGCATTCCGGCGATGACCACACCGACATCGGCGGCCACGCGGCTCGACACATAGTCATAATTGCGCTGGTAGCGACCTATCGGTCCGTTCTGCGACATGAAGTCCTTGGCGACCGTGTCCGCCACCGGCGCGAGGTTCACGTCGATTCCGGCCGCCGCGAGCTGCCCGCCCCAGCGCGTGGTCAGGTTGCGCAGGGTGGTGCTCGCTCCATACGTCCGTCCCTGCACAAAGGCCGTCGGTATGGTGCTCACCCCCGACCCCTGCACTTGCTGAACATAGCCGCCCTCCTGATCGGCGGCGATCGCGATCCGCACGCGGGTGTCACTCAGCCCGTGGACGTGGGCAGTGGTCTTCGCGGTCGTCGTGATCCCACTATGGAAACCGCCTAAAAGCACCACGCCGCCAAGGCGATTCGTCGTCACGACCGAGTCGACACCGGCCGGGGCCTGGTCGGCGGCGAGGCCGACCCACACCAGTTGGCCGACGCGCTCGCGGGTGTTGAGATCGCGGTCGAGATCGGCGATACACCCCGAACGCCCGTTGCCCTGTCCCACCCCTGCCGTGCTCGTTGCGCTCATGCTCATCTGACGTCCGAGCGTCAGCGACGGTTGGCCCGACCTTCCCGCGGCACCACCCGGCCCGGCGGTCGCCACTGCGGCCACGGCGGTCCCCGACCCAAGCACCATTCCCGCCGCCATCAGCGGGGCGAGCAGCCCGGCGAGGCGAGCCCGCGGCATGCGACCAATCACCCGCCCACCATAAGTCCGCCCCCACCAGAAGACCGCCAGGTGATTAGGCTGCGGCTCGTGCGCGTACCGGTGATCCTCGATGTCGACACCGGTGTCGACGACGCGTGCGCCCTGCTGTTCGCCGCGCGTCATCCTGGCCTCGACCTGCGGGCGGTCACTTGTGTCGGCGGCAACGCTTCGCTCGCCGATGTCACCCGCAACAGCCTGACCGTCCTCGACATTGCCGACCGCGCCGACGTCCCGGTGGCCGCGGGCGCGGCCCGCCCGCTCCTGGAGGATCCGGTCGATGCCCGGCACGTCCACGGCGCCGACGGCATGGGAGATCTCGGCCTTTCCCCGTCACGTCGCCGACCCGAGGCTCGCCACGCCGTCGAACTCCTGCGCGACGAACTCCTGGCCGCGGGGGCGGATGGCCGCCCGATCACCCTCATCCCGCTCGCGCCGATGACGAATATCGCGCTGCTGCTGCGCACGTACCCGGCAGTCGCCGAGGGCATCGACCGCATCGTGTTCATGGGCGGGGCGGCGGCCAGCGGCAATGCCACTGCGTCGGCCGAGTTCAATGTCTTCCACGACCCGGAGGCGGCGGCGATCGTCCTGGACGCATGCGCGGACCTGGGGATCGACCTCGTGATGTACGGACTCGACGTGTTCTACGAGCCGACGATCACCCTCGACGAGGCCCGCGCGCTGCAGTCCCACCCCGGCAATGGTGTCGCCGATCTCGCCGGCCGCCTGATCGAATTCGGTTCTCGCCGTTTTGAATCCGACGCCACGACGATCGGCGATGCCGGCGCGGTCTGCGCGGTCGCCGATCCTGAGGGCATTGGGACCGTTCCCCTGCCGATCCGCGTCGAGTTAACCGGGAGATACACCCGGGGCCGCACGATCGTGGATCACCGCGACTGGACCGGCGACCTCGCCCACGATCCACACGGCCAGTCCGATGTCGTCGCCGAGGTAGCCCTGGCCATCGACGGTCCCCGCTATGCCCGTCTTTGGATGGACACCATGAGATCTGGACCGACACCATGAACTCTGGGATGGACAACATGAAAGGAGCCCGCTGATGGGCCGCGTCATCGTTGTCGGATCGCTCAATGTCGATCACATCGCCCACGTCGAGAGCCACGCGAAGCCGGGCGAGACGCTCCTCGCCCGTGACTACGAGCAGCAGTTCGGCGGCAAGGGCGCCAACCAAGCGGTGGCCGCGGCCGTCGCGGGAGCGGACGTCCTGATGGTCGGGTGCGTCGGGGACGACAGCCTCGGGGAGTCGTATGCCGCGCGCCTCGCCGCCCGCGGAATCGACACCACCTACCTGGCTCGCGATGCGCACCAGCCGACGGGCGCGGCATACATCACGGTGGATGAGTCACGCGAGAACATCATCATCGTCGTCCCCGGAGCCAACGACTCCGCCGCGGCCCGCTGGCCCGATGGCTTCCCGACCCTCCAGCCCAACGATGTCGTCCTGCTGTCCTTGGAGATCCCGCTGACCGCGGTGGCCTGGGCCGCGGAGCGCGCGCACGACCACGGCGCCCGCGTCGTCATCAACGTCGCGCCGTATGCCGAGCTGCCCAGTTCCGTTCTCGCCCTTGCCGATCCGATCGTCGCCAATGAGCACGAGGCACTCCAGCTCGCCGACTCCGGCGCCGGAGTCGGCTCCCTCCTGGTCACGATGGGCGGCAATGGCGCCGTCTGGGACGGATTGTTCGAGCCCGCCGTCCCATTGGCCCCGGAGGACATCCTGGACACCACCGGCGCCGGCGACGCCTTTGTCGGAGCGCTCTGCGCGGCCCTGGCCGCCGGCGCAGACCGCGCCGAAGCCATGCGCCGCGCCGCCGCGGCCGGAGCTGCCGCGGTGGGTCATCGCGGCGCCCAACCGCCTGCCGAGCAGCCCGACTAGGAACCGGCCGCCGAACCCAACTAGGGTGAGGCACGTGACTGACGACCCCACCTCCTGGCAGCGCCGCGACGTCGGCCTGGTATTCCTCGGCGACTCGCTGGTCAGCGGCCTCGGCGATCCGCGCGGACAAGGCTGGGTCACCCGGGTCATCGCCCGCAGCCAGAGCGACGACCTTGAGGTCACCTCATACAACCTCGGCGTGCGCGGATCGAGCTCAGCCGATGTTCTCGACCGGTTCCGTAGCGAGTGCCCGCCGCGCTTCGCGGGCCGTGGTGAGCGCCGCCTGGTCATCTCCGTCGGCGCCAACGACGTGGGCAAGAACGTCAGTGTCGCGCGTCACCGCCTCAACCTGGCCACCATCCTCGACGACGCCGCGAGCACCGGCATCTCGACCTTCGTCGTGAGCCCCCCGCCGAGCAGCGACCCGGCCGTCAACGCCATGCTCGAAGTCCTCGTCGACGCCCAAGCCGATGTGTGCTCGCGCCGCGCCGTCCACTTCGTCGACTGCTTCCGCCCGCTGCTGGGCCACGACCAGTGGGAGGCCGACCTCGCGGCGGCCCGCATCCTCGACCACCCCGGCCAAGCCGGATACGGCCTGATTGCCTGGCTCGTCCTCAACGGCGGCTGGCGCGAGTGGCTCGTCGTCTGACGCGCTTAGGGTGGCTCGTATGACCGAGCGACCCGTCCGCATCGCCGTCCAGATCGCGCCCCAACAGGCCGACTATGTCGCCATCCGCGACACGGTTCAGACCCTCGATGGCCTCGAGGTCGATGTCATCTTCAACTGGGACCACTTCTTCCCCCTGTATGGCGATCCCGACGGCCGCCATTTTGAGTGCTGGACGATGTTGGCCGCGTGGGCGGAACAGACCCGCCGCGCCGAGATCGGCGCGCTGGTCACCTGCAATAGCTACCGCAACCCCAACCTCCTCGCCGACATGGCCCGGACCGTCGATCACATCAGCGGCGGCCGGCTGCTGTTCGGGATCGGCTCGGGTTGGTTCGAACGGGACTACACCGAGTACGGCTACGAGTTTGGGACCGCCGGCGGACGCCTCGACGCACTGGCCGACGCCCTGCCGATCATCGAGGCCCGCTGGGCCGCGCTCAACCCGCCGCCGACCCGCCGCATCCCGGTCCTGATCGGCGGGGGCGGCGAACGCAAGACCCTCAAGTTGGTCGCCCGCCACGCCGACATCTGGCACACCTTCGAGCAAGGGGAGCTGTTCGCGCACAAGCTGGGCGTGCTGCGTGCGCATTGCGACACGGTCGGCCGCGATCTCGACTCCATCGAGATCTCGGTTGGGGTCGGCGGACGTGGTCGCGAGGGCCGCACCCCGGAGCCGCCGGAGGTCGAAGGCGGGCCGCTCTATGACCTCGGCGCGCGGCTGTTCACGATGAACTGCCGAGCTCCGGAGTTCGATGTGAGCCATGTCGAGCCGTGGCTCGCCTGGCGTGACGCGCTCAACGCGGGGTGAGTCGGCGATTGCCGCCTCAGGCTGGCTCGATCACCAGGGCGGCCTGCTGCCCGGCGACCCGGGTGAGCAACACGACGGCGCTCGCGCCCGATCCGGCCCCGCGCCCGATCTTGAGTTGGCGGCGCAGCGCATCCTCGTCCAGCCGCACGCCCCGCTTCTTGATGGTCAGCCCGGTCACCTCGTGCCGGCGCATCCACGCGCGCATTTCCTTGACGGAGAACGGAATCGCCTCGACCACCCGGAACCGCCGGGCAAACCCCAGGTCGTATGCCGCGGCGCTCGTCACGTAGCCCAACCCGGGTTCGAGTTCCCGGCCGTCCGTCGCCGCGGTGAGTGCGCCGACGAGGCCGGCGAGCGAGACGGCGCGGTCACACTCATACAGCCAGGTCGAGACGTCCGCAAGGCCAGCCGCCATCGGCGGCTCCGAGACGGCCACATCCTCGGTGACCGTCAGCGGTGGCCTGCCCGGGTGAAGGACGCGGGCGGTCCGGCCGGAGGTGCGCACCAGCGGACCCCACCACAGCGCGCACTCGAGGACATCACCGCCATACGAGGTCCACTGTGCCTCGGTGCCATTGGGGATGCGGTCGTGCGGGAACGAGGGGGCGAGCTTGACCCCGGTGGCCGGCACGTCGGCGGCGATCGCGAGCACGGTCTCCCACGACGGCGAGATGTCCTCGACCCGGAACACTCGCCGTGTCCGGCCGTTGATATCGGCCACGCCCGGGGTGCGCCGCGCGGGGTCGAGCCACGCGCCGACCCGGTCGCGGCCCGCCCCCACGGGAGCGGCAAAATCCTCCGCGCGCCCGACGCGCGCCCGCGAATCCGGCCACGGACGCAGATTGAGGTCGGCGATAAGCGCGGTGACCGGGTCGGCGTCCACCGCCGCGACGGTGACGCCGAGCGCGGAAGTCGCCATCGCATCGGAGCCGATCCCACAGCCGAGGTCGTGGACGGTGGCGATCGAGGCCGCGGCATACCGATGGGCGTGGGTGGCGGCCACCTCCAGCCGGGTCGATTGCTCCAGTCCGTCGGAGGTGAACAGCATTCCGTCGGCGAAGTGTCCGAACTTCGCCCGGGCGCGGTCGCGCAATCGTTGCTGGGTCACCAGGGCGGCGGCGTGCTCGGCGGGCAGTCCCTGACCACGCAAGGCGGTGATGAGGGGGATGGCCGCCGCCTCCTCATACGGGGGAAGGGCACGGAGCATCGCACGGCCATCGGGCGAGCCCAGCCACCGCACCTCCGCGACGTCCACGAGAGCCATCCAACCAGCCCTACCGGGCAACGCGCCGGGGCTGGCACTCAAGTTGACCGAGTGCTAAAGCGCGCTTAGATTGAGAGTTGGCACTCTCCTTGTGTGAGTGCCAACCGTGCACATCGGCCTCGACCCCCGCGACGGCGAGATCGCTGCGGCACGACATTCGTTCTTCATCCCGCAGTCAACAATGAAGGAGTCATCGTGTCGGTTTCCATCAAGCCGCTCGAAGACCGCATCGTCATCAAGTCCCTCGAGGCTGAGCAGACGACGGCATCCGGCCTGGTCATCCCGGACACGGCCAAGGAGAAGCCCCAGGAGGGCGAGGTCTTGGCGGTCGGCCCGGGCCGCATCGACGACAAGGGCAACCGCGTTCCGCTCGACGTCCAGGTCGGCGACCGGGTCATCTACAGCAAGTACGGCGGCACCGAGATCAAGCACGGCGGCGTCGAGTACCTCATCCTCAGCGCCCGCGACGTGCTCGCGGTCGTTGGGTGATCTGACAAAGGACATCCATGGCCAAGGAACTGGAGTTCAACGACTCCGCCCGCAAGTCGCTGGAGCGGGGCGTCGACGCCCTCGCCAATGCGGTCAAGGTGACGCTCGGCCCCAAGGGTCGCAATGTCGTCATCGACAAGAAGTGGGGCGCCCCGACCATCACCAACGATGGCGTGACCATCGCGCGTGAGGTCGAGCTCGAGGACCCCTACGAGAACCTCGGCGCTCAGCTCGCGAAGGAGGTCGCCACCAAGACCAATGACGTCGCGGGTGACGGCACGACTACCGCGACCGTTCTCGCCCAGGCGATGGTCAAGGAAGGCCTGCGCAATGTCGCGGCCGGGGCCGCTCCGGCGAGCCTCAAGCGCGGCATCGACAAGGCCGTCGAGGCCCTCAACGAGCGCCTGCTGACCAACGCCCGCGAGGTCGGTGGCAAGGAGGAGATCGCCTCCGTCGCCGCGCTGTCCGCGCAGGACAAGGGCATCGGCGACACCATCGCCGACGCCTTCGACAAGGTCGGCAAGGACGGTGTCATCACGGTCGAGGAGTCCTCCACGGCCGAGACCGTCCTGGAGTTCACCGAGGGGATGCAGTTCGACAAGGGCTACATCAGCCCCTACTTCGTGACTGACCCCGAGCGCATGGAGGCCGTCCTCGAGGACGCCTACCTGCTGATCAACCAGTCCAAGATCTCCACGATCGCCGAGATCCTGCCGGTGCTGGAGAAGGTCATGAAGACCGGCAAACCGCTGGTCATCATCGCCGAGGACATTGACGGTGAGGCCCTGTCGACGCTGGTCGTCAACAAGCTGCGTGGCACCTTCAACGCTGTCGCCGTCAAGGCGCCCGGCTTCGGTGACCGCCGCAAGGCGATGCTGCAGGATATCGCCATCCTCACCGGTGGCCAGGTCGTCTCCGAAGAGGTCGGCCTCAAGCTCGACCAGGTCAGCCTCGAGCTGCTCGGTCAGGCGCGCCGCGTTGTCGTCACCAAGGACAACACGACGATCATCGACGGCTCCGGCGACGCCGGTGACGTCACGGGCCGCGTCAACACGATCAAGGCCGAGATTGAGCGCACCGACTCCGACTGGGACCGCGAGAAGCTCCAGGAGCGCCTCGCCAAGCTCGCCGGTGGCGTCTGCGTGATCAAGGTCGGCGCGCACACCGAGGTGGAGCTCAAGGAGAAGAAGCACCGCATCGAGGACGCGATCTCCGCCACCCGCGCGGCGATCGAAGAGGGCATCGTCGCCGGTGGCGGCACCGCTCTCGTCCACGCGCTGCCCGCTCTTGACGAGCTCGGCCTGACCGGTGACGAGCAGACCGGCGCCAATATCGTGCGCAAGGCCGCGGCCGAGCCGCTGCGCTGGATCGCCGAGAACGCCGGCCTGGAGGGCTACGTCGCCGTCTCCAAGGTGGGCGAACTCCCGTCAGGGCAGGGCCTCAACGCCGCGACCGGCGACTATGTCGACCTCATCGCGGCCGGCGTCGTCGACCCGGTCAAGGTGACCCGGTCGGCACTGCGCAACGCCGCCTCGATCGCGTCGATGGTCCTGACCACCGACACGCTTGTGGTCGAGAAGAAGGAAGAGGAGCCCGCTCCCGCGGCCGGTCACGGCCACGGTCACGGTCACTGACCCCCGATTCGCGTATGCCGCGCCCGCCCCTCCCCGGGGCCGGGCGCGGCTTCGCGTTTCCCGCCTTGTCCAGTAACGCCCGCCCGCCTCGCCCGCCGCGCCTCCTCCAGTACGAACTTGAGCACGCCTTACGAACTTGAGCACGCCTTGCAAGGCGTGCTCAAGTTCGTAAGGCGTGCTCAAGTTCGTTGTCAGAGCCTTTGCGCGGCTGCGGTGCCTCGCGGTCGCTCGCGGTCGCGCGCGGGGCTGGCGGGCCGCCTGGGCCGGTCGGTGGTGGGAGAATCGACCCTCGTGACCGCACCCGTGTTGAGCCCACCCGGGGGCCGGCGGGCGTGGCTGATGTTCGGGGTGGGCGTCGCGGCATACGGCACGGCGGTGTTGGGGCGGACCACGCTCGGGGTCGCCGGGCTGACCGCGGTGGAGCACTTCCACGCCAAGGCCAGCATCATCGCGACCTTCGTGACGCTGCAACTGCTCGTCTACACGGCGATGCAGATCCCGGCGGGGGTGCTGCTGGATCGCTACGGCCCCCGGCGGATGGTCTCGCTCGGCCTGCTCGTGATGGGCGTGGGGCAGATCGTCATGGCACTTGCGGACTCGGTTAGCGTCGCCATACCGGGGCGGATGATCCTGGGGGCGGGCGACGCCTTCGTGTTCAGCAGCGTCGTCCGGCTACTGCCGTCGTGGTTCCCCGCCAAACAGGTCCCGATCGTGACGCAGCTCATCGGTCTCGCGGGCCAGGCCGGACAGATCGTCTCGGCCCTGCCCTTCGCCTGGCTGCTCTCGGCGCGCGGGTGGGAGATCGCCTTCGGTGCCGTCTCGGTCGTCGCGCTCGCCGCCGCCGCGGCGGCCTTCCTCACGTTGCGCGATCGACCTGCCGGTATGCCGCCGCCCACCCGCCCGACCAAGGGGATGCGCTCGAATCTGCGCGACGCCTTCCGCCATCCGGGGACCCAACTCGGGCTGTGGACTCACTGGACGACCTGCTTCGCCCCGATGGTGTTCGGGATGATGTGGGGCTTTCCCTATCTGACTCAGGGCGAGGGCATCAGCAAGCCCGTCGCGAGCCTCTTGCTCAGCCTGCTTGCGGTGGTTGGGGCGCTCGTCGGGCCCGTCCTGGGGATGCTGGTGCAGCGACATCCGTTGCGCCGCAGCAACCTGGTGCTCGCCATGGTCGCGGCCGGCCTGGTGCCGTGGCTGACCGTGCTGCTCTGGCCCGGCCGCGCGCCGCTGTGGCTGCTGGTCGTGCTCTGCGCCGGCCTAGCCGCGGGCGGACCGGGCTCGGCAATCGGCTTCGACTTCGCGCGTACGTCCAATCCTGGTCACCGGCTGGGCGCGGCCAACGCGGTCGTCAACCTCGGCGGGTTCACCGCCTGCGTCATCGCGACGCAACTCATCGGGGTCGTGCTCGACCTCGTGTCGGACTCCCCGCGCTACTCCCTGGGCGAGTTCCGGCTCGCCATGGCGGTGCAACTTCCCTTGTATGCGTCGGGCATCGTCTTGATGTACCGCGCCCGGGGGCGGGCTCGCCGATTGCTCGCCGAGGAGGAGGGACGAGTGGTCCCGCCGTGGCGCGAGGCACTGCGGCGAGAGTGGCGGGCCCGCACCCGGGCGAGGGTCGCGCGCGGGGCGTGACCTGAGCGCCCTGACGGTGACCTGAAGGAGTTCACCCGAAGGAGGCCCCGGGCCGGATAGCGCGCCCGGAGCCCCCACGGGGGTGGCGTCAGGCGGCGGCGGGGATGCGCACCATACGGTTCATAAGCGAGGCGAGTTCGGCGTCGAGATCCGCATCCACGAGCGTGCCCTCGGCGTCAAAAGCCTTCCAGGAGTTGGCGATCCCGAAGCTGTCCTCGCTGACGTCGGCGCCGGCGACCCGGAGTGCCTTGATGGTGTCTTCGCGCGCCCAGACGGCGTTGCGGCCAGCGCCGCTGGCGGCCAACACGACGGCGGGCTTCCCAGCGATGGCCGCGGCGCCGCGCGGGCGGGACGCCCAGTCGATGGCGTTCTTCAGGACCGCCGACATGGTCCCGTTGTATTCGGGGGTGGCGATGAGGATCGCGTCCGTGTCAGCGACGGCCTGGCGCAGCCGGGCCACCTCTGCCGGCGGCGTCGCGGCGTCAAGCTCCTCGCTATAGAACGGTAGGGCGTCGAGCCCCTCGAAGAACGTGACGTCGGTGCCGGCCGGCAGGTGGCGCACGGCTGCGCGGGCGAGGAGGTTATTGGTGGAGGCGGCGCGGAGGCTGCCGACGAGGACGAGGACGTTCATGACGAACCCTTCTTGTGCTGGGGGAGCGCGAGTGCTGGTTGGGGAAGCGACGTGGTCGATGCGCCTTTGGTCAACCGATTGACTAAATGTTGATGGATGAATTATTAAAAGTCAAGCGGCTTGACGAACTGGCTAGACTGGACGCATGAGCGATGGTGAGTGCGGGTTCGGACGGGGCGAGCACGGGCGCGTGCCGCTTGTCCGGTTGCTGCACCGCGCCGAGATTGCCTACGTCGCCGAGTTCGACCGCAGGTTGGCCGACACGGCATACACCTCTTTGACCTTGGCGCACAGCCGAGCCGTCCTGCGCCACCTTGGTGACGGACCGGCGCGCGCGAGTCGGCTCGTGGACGAGTGCGGCGTCAGCAAGCAGGCCGTGAGCCAGCAGATCGCGCAATTGGAGGCGGCGGGCTATGTCGCGGTGACGGCCGACCCCTCCGACGCGCGGGCCCGCGTCGTCACGCTCACCGAGCGCGGGGCGGCCGCGCAACAGACGGTCCATGACCTCTTCGTCCAGATCGAGGCCGACTGGGCCAGGCGCATCGGCAGCGATGAGCTGGAGGGGCTGCGGAGGGCACTGACGGAGCTGGGTTCCTGCTCCTGACGCCGCCCACCTCAGGCGGGACGGCGGCACATCACGCGTCAGCTGGCGCGGCGGACCGGGATTCCCTGCTCCTCATAGAACGCGAGGCGCTCGTCCTCGCTCATTCCGCCCCACACGCCATACGGCTCCCGCGCGGCCAAGGCGTGGCTGCGGCACTGAAGGAGGACGGGGCAGTCCTTGCACACCTGCTTGGCGTTCTGGTCGCGCACCCGCCGAGCCGACCCGCGCTCGCCCTCGGGGTGGAAGAAGATTTCGGGGCTCAGGTCGCGGCAAAGCCCCGCGAATTGCCAGTCCCACTCGGCTGCGAGCGGCGCTGGCGCAGTCATTTCAGCCATGTCGGCGAACTCCCTCGGTCGACGCTGACCGGCCTCCCACGATGGCCCGTCCGGCGATTACAGCGGGGAGGTTACGCGGGGAAGCATCGGCGTTGGGCAAGGTCTGAGTAAGGATTGATTCAAGGAATGGTCAAGAAATCCGGGGCCCCCGGGGCCTCGGGACGGGGGTCACAAGGCTGTTCCGGGGTAACGGCGCGGCGAAAGCGCAGGTCGGGGGCGGTGCGCCGGGCGACCCGGTCGGGCGCCCCAGATTCGGCTCGTAGAATCGTCAAATGACGCTCGGTTCCATGCCGCATCTGCCCGTCGAGCCCCCGGTCGCCCTCACCTACGACGATGTCCTGCTGATGCCGGGTGAGTCCGACATCATCCCGAGCGAGGTCGACACCACGACCCGGCTCACCCGAGAACTCTCCCTCCGGGTACCCCTCATCTCGGCGGCGATGGACACCGTCACCGAGGCCCGGATGGCGATCGCGATGGCCCGCCAGGGCGGGCTCGGCATACTCCATCGGAATCTCTCGATCCAGGACCAGGCCTATCAAGTCGACCTGGTCAAGCGCACCCAGACGGGCATGATCTCCAATCCCGTCACGATCGGCCCGGACGCGACGTTGGAGGAGCTCGATGAGCGCTGCGGTGAGTACCGCGTCTCCGGCGTGCCCGTCGTCGGCGTCGACGATCAGCTCCTCGGCATCATCACCAACCGCGACCTGCGCTTCACCCCGGTCGCGGAGTGGGCGAGCACGAAGGTCGCCGATGTGATGACGCCGATGCCGCTGTTCACCGCGCCGGTCGGCATCGCCCGCGAGGACGCGGTCGCCCTGCTGCGCCAGAACAAGCGCGAGCGGCTCCCGCTCGTCGACGATGAGGGGCGCCTCGCCGGGCTGATCACGGTCAAGGATTTCGTGAAGAACGAGCAGTTCCCCAATGCCAGCAAGGATGCCTCCGGGCGCCTGCTCGTCGGCGCGGCGGTCGGCTTCTTCGGGGATGCCTGGGAACGCGCGACCACTCTCGTCGACGCGGGTGTCGACGTGCTCGTGGTGGACACCGCCCACGGCCACGCCCGCCTGCTGCTCGACATGGTTCGCCGGCTCAAGGCCGACCCGGCGACGTCCCACGTGCAACTGATCGGCGGCAATATCGCGACGTATGACGGAGCCAAGGCTCTCGTCGACGCGGGCATCGACGCGGTCAAGGTCGGGGTCGGCCCCGGCTCGATCTGCACCACGCGAGTGGTTGCCGGCGTCGGCGTGCCCCAGGTCTCCGCGATCATGTATGCCGCGGCCGCCTGCAAGCCGGCCGGCGTCCCGGTCATCGGGGATGGCGGGCTGCAGTTCTCCGGCGACATCGCCAAGGCCATCGTCGCCGGCGCCGACTCGGTGATGAT
>Ga0209174_10002184_pt1 | contig 13149 bp, 9 predicted proteins | sample JI91814BDNA_FD_187505 | JGI IMG/M metagenome (GOLD analysis project Ga0209174, IMG submission 187505) | Wastewater effluent complex algal communities from Wisconsin, to seasonally profile nutrient transformation and Carbon sequestration -... | ecosystem: Engineered > WWTP > Effluent > Algae...
ACGTCTGCCACTCACTCATGCACGCCTCCACTATGCTCGGCGTCAGCACCACCGTCATCTCCCCCAAGGGGTACGAGCCAGCGAGCGACGTGATCGAGGAATGCGAGGCCCTCTGCAAGAGTTCGGGCGCAACGCTCACGATCAGCAACGACCTCGCCGCCGTCGAACGCCACCACGCCATCTACACCGACGTCTGGGTCAGCATGGGCCAGGCCGACACCGCCGCCAAACGCCGCAAGGTCTTCGCCCCCTACCAGGTCAACGCCGCCCTGATGACACAAGCCGCCAAGGGACTTCCCCCCGCTTCCATCCCCCACGGCCCGCACTTCATGCACTGCCTCCCCGCCCAACGCGGCGTCGAAGTGACCGACGAAGTCATCGACTCGCCGGGCAGCCTCGTCTACGAGCAGGCGGAGAACCGCATGCATGCGCAGAATGCGTTGCTCGCGCATATGTTTTCCTGAAGAAGGCATCTGGCATCAGGCATCGGGCACCAGTCAAGAAAGAGCAGAACAATGGGCAAGCGGATCGCGTTGGCGTACTCGGGCGGATTGGATACTTCCTGCATCGTCCCATGGCTCAAAGAGAACATCCCAGGCGCGGAAGTCATCTGCGTCGTCGGCGACGTCGGCCAGGGCGCGGACGAGCTCACAGGCGTTGAGAAAAAGGCGAAGGACTCAGGCGCTGTGGAGTGCCATGTTGTCGACTTGAAACAAGAGTTCGTCGACGAGTTCGTCATGCCCACCATGATCACCGGCTCCATCTATGAGGGCCGCTACTTGCTGGGCACCGCCATCGCACGCCCCGTCCTCGCGCGAGCACAAGTCAACGTCGCGAAGAAGACCAAGTGCACCGCCCTCGCCCACGGCTGCACCGGCAAGGGCAACGACCAGGTCCGCTTCGAGTCCGCGTTCGCCGCCCTCGCCCCCGAGATGGAGATCATCGCCCCCTGGCGCATGGACGCGTGGAAGTTGTCCGGCCGCCTCGCGATGCTCGACTATCTCAAGCAGCGCAACATCCCCACCACCGCCAGCGCGACCAAGATCTATTCCCGCGACCGCAACCTCTGGCACATCAGCCACGAGGGCGGCGCGATCGAGGATCCGTGGAACGCCCCGCCCGAAGACGCGTGGATGCTCACCGTTGATCCCGCCAAGGCCCCCGACAAGGCCGAGACCGTCTCCGTCTCCTTCAAGCACGGCCGACCCGTCGCGCTCAACGGCTCGTCCATGCCCGCATGGCAAATCATCGACAAACTCAACGGCATCGGCGGCGCGCACGGCGTCGGCCGCATCGACCTCGTCGAGAACCGCCGCGTCGGCATGAAGTCCCGCGGCCTCTACGAGACGCCCGGCGGCACCATCATCGTCGAGGCCCTCCGCGCTCTCGAAGAACTCGTCCTCGATCGCGAGACGCGCCACTATCGCGAACACCTCGGCTTGACGTTCGCAGAACTCGTCTACGACGGCCGCTGGTTCACGCCCCTCCGCGACGCCCTCTGGGCCTGCGCCGAACGCATGGCCCAACCCATCGAGGGCGAGGTCGTCGTCCGCCTCTTCAAGGGCACCGCGACCGCCGTCCAGCGCAAGAGCAAGAACTCGCTCTACGCCGAGAAGATGGTCTCCTTCGAAGGCGAAGACGTCTACAGCCAGAAGGACGCGGGCGGGTTCATCCGACTCCTCTCGCTCCCAGAACGCATCCGAGCCCTCAAGGAACGCGGACTCGCGAAGTGACTTCGCTCTTCTCCGCGGGTGCCACTACACGACCTCTGTCTTCAGAGGTCGCGTAGTGCCGACGCGGCGGCAACGCCCCGACAATCAGCGACCCCGTCACGTACGATGTCGCTCATACCACGCGGCCGCTCAAAGCAAAGCCCGTATGGAGGCGCCCAATGTCGGAAGAAAACAAAGAAAATCGGACCACCCGCCCAGATTGGGAGAAAGAGCCGACGAGTGCGGCCACCCGCCAAGAAAAGCGAGGCATTGCGGTCTGACTCATCGAATCATGAGAAATAGCTATGACAGCACTCATTCACATTGATTTTGGGTACAAAGACGGTTTGCTTCGTGCCTTTGACGACTTGTTTTCTTCAGTTCTGCCACCAAACCTTGTTTCCAGCGAAGGCATGGGCCTGGCGTTTGAGTTGCAGGTTGCTTTGACGACGGACAAGATGGGAGCGCCGGACTGGCAGGTAGAGACGTACAAGTCAGCTGACGACGCGAGACGAGCCTGCTTGGCAGCGTTGTCTGCGCAAGGGCAGGTGTGGTACATCAGTGCACGACGAAGTTCGTCCATCTCCGTCAACGCATCATCTCTCGACGAGCGCCCTCAACTGAAGTTAGATTTGTGTCGCGATCCGGAGTGGCGAGGTGAAGGGAATCGGATCCCGGCAGTTGATCGGGACTTCGACTTCGTAAGTGACGTAATCCAGCGAGTTCGTCGCTTTGGCGTGACAGGAATGGGCTGGCAGTGGTTTGATTGAACTTGGTTGTACTTGCGATTGGCATGGGTCGTCTCTGATCTAGATGGGCGGGTGGCCCAACTCAATCTCTTCTTTGGGCTCAATCATGCGATCGCCGCCTTGGGCGCATCGCGAGATGCCCACGCGGCGAGATATCACCGACCATCGATGGTCACTCACTCGCACCAAGCCGTCGCGAGTGAGTTCATCTGCCACGATTCTCAAGCAATTCCCGCTTGACGTCCCTCCATTTGCCGATATCATGGGCCCGGAGCAATCCCGCTCCAGAAAGGAGTTCCTATGTCTGCACATCTCGCGGCCATGTTGTTGAACTCCGCTCGGCAGAACGGTTAATCGTTCGCGCCCTGGCGGCGGTTCCCTCTCACACATTGATTCCTTCATAGTTGTTATCCATTGGTCTTGATCGCGTTATCGCGTTGATCGAGCGGCCTTTGACATGCCTTGCGCACGTCAACGAGCCGTCTCGTGCGCGCCTCGCGATCGGAGGATGTGACATGGGCGAAGGCCGCAAGAACGGTCCGCGCGATCTCTGCGCGCACCTGCATGAAGACGACGGCATCGACCCGCGACACGAACGCCGCGGGCACGATCGAGTCAAGGACATCAAACTCCAACGCAAGGACGAGCAACTCGCGAAGTTCGCCTTCCTCGCGGCAGAGCGTGTCCTGATGGAACGAACTGATTCAAGAGAGTTTGGAGCGTCCGTGCTGGACGCAGAAGTAAAAGGCTCAGGATCACACGTGCTCGTGCGCGTGTGCTTCCGCGCCAGCGTTGATCGTCGCCTCGCCGAGCAGTGGCTCGCCGCGATCACGCCACAAGTACGAACAGAACTCGCCTGGCGACTCAACCGCAAGCGAACGCCCAGCGTGCGCCTGCAGTGGACCATCGAACCACCAGACGAGCACAAGGAGAACACACATGAACGTTGACGATTTTGACATGACCGACGAAGAACTAGAACCGCGCCCCCGCTCTCGCTCAAGCCGAGATGACTCGGGCAAGTCGGACGCCCTGCGCCAAGTCCTCGAGAGCGATCCCCGCATCGCAATGTGGCTCGCCGACCCACTCGCACCCGAAACGGGCAAGGCCCTCCTGCGCCTCCAATCCCTTCCAGACCTCACACGCATGGCCGTCATGCCCGACGTCCATCCCAGCGCCGATGTCTGCGTCGGCTGCGTCCTTGGCACCTCCGAACTCATCTTCCCGCAAGCGATCGGTGGCGACATCGGCTGCGGCATGACCACCGTGCGCCTCAAAGGTGTCGCCGCATCTTCACTCACGCCACGCGACACCGCCGCGATCCTCACCCAACTCGGCAAACGAGTAGACGTCATGCGCCGCCCCTCCTCGCGCGATCCGCAAGGCACAGACATGCCGGACCCCGCATCGCTCCGCGCCACCCATCTCGCCCGCCTCGCAGAGCGCGAGGGCATCTCCCAACTCGGCACGCTGGGCAGAGGCAATCACTTCGTCGAACTCCAGCGCGACGACGAAGACGCCCTCTGGATCATGGTGCACAGCGGCTCACGGGCCATGGGCCAGGCAATCGCGGGGCACTACGTCCGCCTCGCCCAGCGTGAGGGCGTGCGTGCCGCACTCGCAGGGCTCAAGCGAGGAACCCCCGCAGGTGAAGACTACCTCGCCGACCAAACCTGGGGCGTCGCCTACGCCAAAGCCAATCGCCTCAACCTCCTCGACAGCGCCGCCAAAGCACTCCGCGATGTCTGCGGCGGCCGCACCGACTGGTCAACCACCATCGACCTCCCCCACAACCTCGCACGCATCGAACGCTTCGAAGATGCCGGTGAACTCGTCGTCCACCGCAAGGGCGCCGCCCCCGCATCCCTCAACCAACCCGGCCTCATCCCCGGTTCCGCTGGCACCATCAGCGTCCACGTCGAAGGCCGCGGCGAGCAGCGCGCCATGCGCTCCAGTTCCCACGGCGCAGGCCGCCTCCTCTCCAGATCCGCCGCACGCCAGAGCATCACATCGGGCGACGTCCGACGCCAGATGGGACAAGTCGCCTTCGATCGACAACGCGAACACTCCCTCCGCGACGAGGCCCCGGGCGTCTACCGCGACCTCCGCGTCGTCATGGAAGCCCAGCGAGATCTGGTCAAGACCACACGGACCCTTCGCCCGCTGGTGTCGTTCAAAGCACTCGGGTAGTCAGACTGCAACCCACGGCGGGTGCCCACACCTTCCAAATCCGGGTGCCACCATGCGAGCCTTCGACGCGCGGTGTCTTCTCTTCCCCCTACTTACCTCCCGCGCGCGCACAAACGCGGTCTTCGTTTTGAACCCCAAAACACGAATTCCCACATTTTCCAGCACAATTTCACCCCTCTTGACGCCCTCCAATCGCCACTTCCGCGCGCCGCATGTCCCTAAGCACCCACCAACATCCCCATCTGTGCGCGCGCCCGTGACCGCGCGTCCATAGATAGAGGCGTGCCAGTTCCCTCGCGCGAGTTTCTTCGGGCTTCCAACGGCCGGGCCACGAACCCGGGCTGGTCTCCCCCGAAAGTTCCCGCGCGACCCGAGCAGCACGCCAAAGCGGTGCGTGGGCCAGCAAGCGCGTGAAGACACATTTGCCGTGGCACAGGCTTCCAGCCTGTGCGCATGACAAGTTGCCGTGGCACAGGCTTCCAAGCCTGTGCGACACATCAGGTGCTCTTCACACACCTCGCTGCCACAAAGTTGTGCAAGCGTCGGCGAGCACAACCGCCCACCCACCGCCGTTGACGCCGTGCCGCGGAACTGCGTGTCGCGAAGTGCGCAAGCACCAGCAACACGCACGAGACCAGCCACGCGCCCAGCGGAATCAGATCCCGCTCCGCACCACTGACCAGTCCCCTGGCCAGTGTCCTCGCTGCGCACTCACTCCCCGACATACACCACAAAGTCACCGCGTCCCTTGTCCTCGTCCTGGAGCGTCGCGCTCGACTGATCGACAACGCTGATGATGATCATCTTCGTGCCCGGCCGCAACGATTGCAACGCCTGCGGCATGCCCCCGGTGAAGTCGCTGTGGAAACGGCCCACGACGTGGATGACGGGGGCAAAGGTCTGGCTGGGCTTGAGATCGAGATGGATGACGATGGGCTGCGACGCTTCACCGGATGCGGCCCCGGCATCGGCGTGGGCATCGGCTGCGACTGAAGCGTTGAACCACGGTTCCCCGGCATCCGCGCGTGCCAGCGCATCCGCCACGCTCTCCGCCATCGTCCAGTCCCACAGTTGCATCACGCGGAAGAGGCCGTCGAGGCGGGCTTTCTTCTTCGCGGCTTTCTCGTCGTCGCTGAGTTCGGGCGCATCGTCCTTTGTTGCGGACTTGTCACCACTGGCCACAGGCGATCCGCCGTGCGATGGCGGCTTCGTCGCGGACAACTCCGCATCGACCATCGGGCCCATGAGTTCGTCGTGGTCCTTGCGATAGCGCCCCTCGACCATCGAATCGGGGATGCGGAAGAGGCGCTTCTGCTCGGGTGTCAGTGTGTCGAGCACCGCGTAATCCTTGCCGCGGATGAAGCGAACATACTGCCACGGCATGTTGGCGGCAATGACGGGGACGTCGTGCTTCTTTGCGGCGTCGACCATCCGTGCGTGCCCTGCCGGGTAGTTGCCTTCGGCGCGGCTCGTGGTCTTGCGGAATGTCGACTCGTCCACGACGCCCTTGAGGTAGTCATCAAGGCGAGACTGATCGTCGCGCTCGAAGAACTCCATGGAGAGCGCGGGCTTCGTCGGGCGTCCCGCGCTCTTGGCCTTCTCGATGACATCCTCAAACACCGTCGCCGCCCACGCATTGCCCACGCGGTGTCCATGGTTCTCGCCGATGATCACGACCTCGGCGTCGCACGCGGCGGCGAGCAAGTCGGCATAGGCCACCGTCGCACCATCACTCCCACGGAAGATGGGAATCGCGCGTGACTCCTCCGCCGTGATCGGTGCGGGCTCGGCGGGCACAGGGCGCGACGCACAGCCACCGATCGCGACACAGAGTGTGAGTGCGAGGGCAAAGGCGTGCAGCCAATTGAGGCGAATCGTGTGCATCACCAAGCGTAGCAGACGACTCCGCGGCAGCGCGTTCCAACTCAACTCTGCAAACGATGCAGCACCAGGAGCGTGACGATGCTGACAGCCAAGGGCAATACGCCCACGACGGCGGCGAGCATGGGCTTGCCCACGACCATCAGCCAGATCGCGCCGAAGAGGCCGCTGGCCCCGACCATGCTCACGATGATCATGCTCGCCTTCATCTGCCTCCACTGCGCTGGTTTGCTGTTCGCCGAGCCGGCGAGCAGGAGGACCAGCGCAATCACCGTGGCGAAGCAGCCGACGATGGTGTTGAGGATGGGGAGGATGAGGTGCATCGAGGTTGGGAGCGCAACTGAGTGGCAAGAGTCGTGGCGCGACGATGGACCGACGTTCGCACACAGTATGTCACCCCACGAAAGGACACCTTCCATGCTCCGAACCTCGACTCTCTCATCCATGTCGCTCGCCGCCATTGCTCTTGCCACTTCGGCCTCCCATGCGCAGCCCACGGTGTGCGGCGTGCGGGCGCAGGGGTTGGTCTACAACGTGGAGAACGGCCCCGGCTACAACGACACGCGTGACAGCGGGTGGCTGACCGGAAGCGCATCGGTCTCTCCGTCGGGCGTCGGCGGAGGGGCGGGATGCACCGCCCAGTCGTACATCAACGTGCGCTCGCACCAGGGGTGGGCCGCGATCGACGGCGCGGGTTCGGGGACGAACTGCCCGACCGGGTCGAGCACCATCTACTCCATGGCCCAGACCGGTGCCCAGGCCCGCGACTTCTTCCTGCTGACCTCGACCACCCTCCCTGCAAACACGCCGGTGCCGGTGCGTGTGCGCGTCTGGTTCACGGGGTCTTGCTCAAGTGTACAAAGTTCCGCGCCATTCTGCGACACGTCCTTCCGCGTGGAACTCAGCGGCAGCCTCGGGCCATTCGTGCTGCAGTCGAATCAGTCCGGTGTGTACGAAGGGACAACCAGCGTTGGCTTCACCGGGAACTTCGGGCTGACGCTCAGCGCCGACTTGCGTGGCTACGCCGGCGCGAGCACCGCGTCGGTCCAGCCCGTAGGCGGCGCGGCGACCAGCGTGTCATGCAGTGTCAACACGGCGATGCGGTACTCGATCGAGTGCCTCGACCCGCGCGTCACGATGACCTCGTGCAGCGGGCACAACTACACGCCGTGCCTGGCGGACCTCGACGATGGCAGCGGCTCGGGCACGCCCGATGGGGGCGTCGACATCAACGACCTGCTCTTCTTCCTCATCAACTTCGAAGCGGGCACGGCGGCGGCCGACCTCGACAACGGCGGCGGGATCGGGATCCCCGACGGCGGCGTGGACATCAACGACTTGCTGTTCTTCCTTGTGCGCTTTGAGGCTGGGTGCTGACGGGCGGATCGCCGCGAGAAAGAGCCAAGCGCGACGCGATCAGTGAATCCAAAGATCGCCCGCAGCGTCGAAGATGCGCACGTTTGGCGATGTATCACCTTCGCCGCCGAAGGCGTAGACGAGGCCGTTGAGAGTGACCGCCGCAAAGCGGAATCGGCGGAGATCTGGCGCGGCGCACGGCTGCCATGAAGCGAGCGAGCCCGGACCAGTATCCAAAGGCGTCAATCGTTCAGGTGCCGCCGGCGCGTTGAGATTGCCGATCGCAAGCAGGTCATCCCCGAGCGAGAACGCCGCAAAGAAGCCGCGGGCCGAGAGCATCGGGGATTCCTTGCGCCATTCATTCGTCTTGGGATCGAAGGATTCAACGACGTTGGATTGCCCGGTCGTTGTTGTGGCATATCCACCCAGGGCGTAGATGCGTCCGGCGTGCCCGGCGGCGGCGAGGGCGTGCCGGGCCGTCGGCATGTCGGGCAGTCGTGTCCAGGTGTTGGCCACCGGGTCGTAGACCTCGAGTGCGCGGCTGTCGGCACAGCGCACATGTTCGGCACCTTCGAGGCCGCCGACGGCGTAGATCTTGCCATTGAGCACGGCGAGCGCGAGCCGGGAGCGAGGGACACCGAGCGGTGCCAGCGTTGTCCAAGTGTCAGTGGCGGGATCGTACTTCTCGACAAGTCCCATGGAGACTGCGTTGTCATCCAGCCCACCGACGAGGTAGATCGCGCCATCAAGTTCCGCGGCAGCGGCGAAGTTGCGCGACGTTGGAAGCGCGGACAAACTTGTCCAGCGTTCGGTGGCCGGCTCGTAGCACTCGACGTTTTTCGGCTGAGGAACTGCGCCATCTTCGCTGATGCCGCCGAAGAAGTAGATTCTTCCCCGACATGCTGCGGCCGTGTGCGCGACGCGGGAGTGTGGCTCGGTGATGATGGCGCCTTCAACGGGTTTCGATGCGTGCACAGAGTTTGTGTTTATTGGCCTTGCCGAGTGCGTCAGGACAGGCGTCTTTGAGCCGCAACCAGCGCAAGCGAGCAAGATGAATACGGCTGCAATTGCGACCGAGCGAAACATGGCGACATTGTACATGACGGTGGTCTATCGACAAAAAGGCCACGGGCCCCCGGTATTACCGAGGGCCCGTGCTGCTCAATCGCGGCCGTAAGCCGAGTTCTGTCGACGCTCGTGGTATCCGCCCCACTCCTTGACGGGGGCTTGCCTTGGTTTCCCAAGGCAGGGCGGACCTTCGAGGTCTGGCGACCATTTCTCTCGGCCCACCGTTGCCGATGGGCTCTAGCAACCTACCCGTCCCCTTCGACCGGACCGGCCGTGGAACCGGGTTGCCCGAAGGCTTCCCAATCCCAAAGGACTGCTTGGTCTTGCACGCGGCGGGGTTTGCCATGCCCCCACGGTCACCCGTGGAGCGGTGGGCTCTTACCCCACCTTTTCACCCTTGCCCTGGCCTACGCGCCCCCGGGGTCGTCGTCCCGAGTTTGAATGGGCCAGTCGGCGGTTTATTCTCTGTGGCACTGTCCCTCAGATGTCCAGCCCCTCTCGGGGATGGGTTTCCGGGTGGGAGTTACCCACCGCCGTGTCCTGCCGTGCTCGGACTTTCCTCGTCCGGGGCCTTTCGGCCCCAGCCGCGGTCGCCTCACCGCGCTTGCACCAGAATACTAGCACATCCCAAATGGGGGTTGCAAGGGGATTTCGCCTGCACAGAAGGGCCAAGTTCGGTAGCATCTGGGGCTGTGGCCTCCAAGAACGTCCCAATACACAAGGTCATCGCCTGGCTCGAGCCCGGGCAGGTGGCACTGATTCGCGAAGCGGCGACGCTCGCGCAGGTGAAGATTGTGGGTGCGGGTTCACCCGGCACCGCGCAAGCGGGCGCGGTGGCGGCGGAGTTGGGATGCGACGCGGTCGATGATCTGCGCGTGGCGCTGACCGAAGGCGACGCCGATGCGGTGTTGATCGCCGCGCGCGGCGAGTTTGGAAGGAACGATGCGGCGTCGGATGGTGCGGCTCTACTGGCGGCGCAGGCTCGCTCGTGCGATGTGCTCACGCTCGAGCCTTTTCCTTTGAGCGCGATTGATCTTGCATCGCGCGGATGGCTCGATGCGGGCGTCGGCGCGCGGCCTGCGGATGTGGCGAGGCTCGTGCCGTTGCCGCGGCACATGCGTTCGTTCCGCGAGGCGACGGAAGTGTTCACATCGTTTGGCGAGGTGCGCTCGATGGCGATCGAGGCCGTTGCGCCGACGAGCGATGGCACGCTCGCGGCGCGATTGGTTGGTGCGCTCGACCTTGTGGCGGGACTCATGGGCGAGCCGGACTCGATTGATGCGGCGTATTGCTCGCCGATCAAGACGCCCGGGTTGCACGCGCTTCCCGGCGAGACGCTCGATGAGTTGCACGGAGACATGACGCTCAACTTACGCTTCAGCGGCGGGCGAGCGGCCACGATCCTCGCGAGCGATCAGGGCGGATCATGGGCCTTCACGTGCACCGCGATCGGCGCGGGCGGAAGGTTGCGTTTGCACGATCACGGGTTCGAGTGGCTGTCGCCCGCGGGGGAAAAGGCCGACGAGACGAGCCATCGCAAGGGGTCGAAGGGGAGCGTGGCGGCGATGGTGCTCGCGGATGCACTGTCGCGGGCGCTTGATTCGCATATCCCTGATGTCGGGCCGATGGATTGGGCGATGGTGCTATCGATGGCGCAGGCGGCGTTGCTCTCATCGCGAACTGGGCAGGGGGAGACGCCCGCGACGTTTAGGGCGATGCTCGGGCCGACGATGGGACGATGAGGAACTCGGGCGATTGCCGTGTTTACGAGCCCGACGCGCAAGCGAGGGTCTTCTCTTATGTGAGATACAAAGACCCTCGCTTGCGCGTCGGGCTCGTAAAGACAATGATTTGCACTCGACCGCTGATGTCACTACTTCCAGATCGTGACGTGCCAGTTTTTCTTGCCGCGGCGGAGAGCGATGGTGTCGCCATGCAGGAGATCGGACGACTTCGCCGCGTCGTCGGGGCCGACCTTCTTGCCATTGAGCGTCACGGAGCCGTTGGCGAGAAACTCACGCGACTCTCGCTTGCTCGCGGCGAGTTTGGTCGTGACGAGGAGGTCCAAGATCGGCACGCCCGCGCCAAGTGTCGCCTTGTCGTGGGTGCTGGTGGGCAATCCCGCGAGCACGTCGCGCAACGTCGCCGCGGGCAGCGACGCGATCTCTCCCGAGAAGAGCGCCTTTGCGGCGGCCTCCGCGTTCTTCGCTTCCGTCTCGCCATGCAGGAGCGCGGTCATGTGCTGCGCGAGGGCGCGGTGGGCGTCTCGCGCGCCGGGATTGGCGGCGTGGCTGGCTTCGAGGGCCTCGATCTCGGCGTGCGAGAAGAACGTGAAGAAGCGGAGGAAGCGTGCGACGTCCGCATCCGCGCTGTTGAGCCAGAACTGGTAGAACGCGAAGGGGCTCGTGCGATTGGGGCCGTCACCCGCGGTGAGCCAGATCGCGCCGGACTCGGACTTGCCGAACTTTCCGCCATCGGCTTTGGTGACGAGGTGGCTGACCACGGCGAAGGCTTGCTGGTGGGACGCGTCGGTCTTGCCGGCGGCGAGATCACGCTGGGCGAAGACCTTGCGGATGAGATCCGTACCGGCAGTGATGTTGCCCCACTGGTCGCTGCCGCCCATCTGGAGCGTGACGCCCTGCGTTTCGTACAGGTGCAGGTAGTCGTAGGACTGGAGGATCTGGTAACTGAACTCGGTGAAACTGATGCCTTGGTCGCGGTTGTTGAGGCGATCCTTCACCGAGTCCTTCTTCATCATCTCGTTAACGGAGAAGAACTTGCCGATGTCGCGGAGGGCGCCCAAGAAACTGATCTCGCCGAGCCAGTCGAGGTTGTTGACGATCGTGGCTTTGTTGGAGCGCGAAGCGGAGAAATCGAGGATGCGGGAGAAGATCTGCTTCTGGCACTCGACGTTGTGCGCGACGACTTCCGCCGTCTTGAGTTCGCGCTCGGCGGACTTGCCAGAGGGGTCGCCGATCAGGCCGGTGCCGCCACCCGCGAGGACGATCGGGCAGTGCCCGGCTCGCTGGAAGTGCGAGAGCAAAATGATCTGGATGAGGTTGCCGATGGTCAACGAGTCGGCGGTCGGATCAAAGCCGATGTAGCCGCGACGCACGCCGGTCGCGAGGTGGTGCGCAAGGGTGGTCTCGTCGGTGGCCTGATTGAAGAGGCCACGCCACTTGAGTTCGGCGAGGAAATCGTTGTTGGAAGACTGGGTCATCGGGCGGAGGGTATGGAGGGAGTTGAAGAGAAGAGAAGCCCCTCGCTCGCGCGTCGGGCTCGTAAGGGCGGGTCGACCAAGAGCGCAACGACTCGCGCCTGATCAATACCGGCGCTTGGGCGCGTCCTTTTTCTTGTCGTCCTTCTTGTCCTTATCGTCCTTGTCATCGCCGTCATCGGAAGCGCCCCGATTGGCGGCTTGCTGCGCGTCGAAGCGGATGGCCTGGAGCGCACGCTTGGGCGCGGTGGGCTCGACATACCAGCCCCAGAACCCCGGCGCGTTGTACGCGATGACGTCGGTCGGCGGGTGGAAGTGGAACGCAAAGGGGACGACGCTGTTCAGTTCCTCGTGCGAGCCGAAGAACTTCCATGGCTTGTTGATGTCGGTCGGGCGCGACGTCTGCTTGCGCATGCGCGGGATGTCGATGGGGATCCAGTTGATCGTGTTCTTTGCCTCGTCGTAGACCGCGAACTCGACCCAACTCCGCAGTTCGCGAGACGCCTTCTCTTCTTTGAGGAATGCGGCACCCTTCTCGGCGTACATGTCGATCCCGATCACGGTGCGCGTCGGCAGGCCCGCCTTGCGAAAGATCGCCGCAGTTAGCGCGGTAATGTCGTGGACATCGCCGCGTTTTTCCATGAGGGTCTGTGCGGGGTCCTGCATGTCGAGGCCTGCGAACTCGCCGGTGCGCGGGCGAGCAACCTTGCCCGTGCCGCTGACCTGAATGTCCTGCCAGATCTGGCGGGTCAAGAGTTTCGCGAGGCGTGCGGGCGTGACGTCCTTGGGATTTTTCATGCGTCCAAATGCGAGGGCGCGGTCGATCGTGTCCTGCAGGATCTTCCCGGCTTCTTCGGTGAAGGGCTCGGCGTTGCCCTTGTCCCCCACCGCCATATCCACGAAAAGTTGGGGAGTCAGCGTTGACGCGGCCTCGACCGGCCACGCGCCCTTGGGCCAGGGCACTTGCTCGGCACCG
>Ga0209174_10002185_pt1 | contig 13149 bp, 13 predicted proteins | sample JI91814BDNA_FD_187505 | JGI IMG/M metagenome (GOLD analysis project Ga0209174, IMG submission 187505) | Wastewater effluent complex algal communities from Wisconsin, to seasonally profile nutrient transformation and Carbon sequestration -... | ecosystem: Engineered > WWTP > Effluent > Algae...
TGCAGCAATCCGATTACTTCGCCGATCAGTTCGTTCTTCGTCTTGATCTTCGTCAGTGCCACCAGCTGGTTATCGCCCATGTACACATCACCATTGATAAAGGCAGCCTTCATCACCGGTTTTTCACCATTGCTTGCCTTACGGAAAGAACTGATGATTAATGCGGGATCCTTGGGGTTCTCAGAGAACATCAGGGCCGTTACTTTATGCAGGGAATCATACATACCTGCATATTTTTCATTGTCCAGTGACTCGAGTGCCTTTTTGATCAGGGTGTTCTTAGCCACTTTCATTTCCACCTGCTTGTCGAAACAGGCCCTGCGGAGTTTACCTATCTGCTCAACAGACAGTGCTTCTGTATCGGTAACATAGAAGTTATTGTACTGGGAGAATTTACCCTTCAGCACTTCGATCACTTCATTTTTTTGCTCTTTAGTCATTTTATTGGTATTTGACTTTTTTTAATGTTGTTTGACTACCGCTCTTAGTGTGCGAATGCTTTAGAGTCGATATTGATACCGGGGCTCATGGTGCTGGCCATGCTGATGCCTCTGAGGTAGGTACCTTTGGCACTTGACGGCTTGGCACGGATGATTGCATTCAGCAGCTCCTGGCTGTTTTCAGCAATTTTCTCCGGAGTAAAGCTGATTCTTCCGATAGAAGCATGGATGATACCGGCTTTGTCAACTTTGAAAGCGATCTTACCGCCTTTTACTTCATTGACTGCACCAGCTACATCATTGCTAACGGTTCCGGTTTTGGGGTTGGGCATCAGGTTACGGGGACCGAGCACTTTACCCAGTTTACCGATTTTAGGCATGACGCTGGGAGTAGCGATGATCACATCGATATCCACCCATCCGCCTTCAATCTTGGTTACAAATTCATCCAGTCCAACATAGTCGGCACCGGCTGCTTTTGCTTCGGCTTCTTTATCAGGTGTACAGAGTACGAGTACTTTTTTGGTTTTACCGGTACCGTGTGGCAGGGTAACTGTTCCGCGGATGGCCTGGTCTGCTTTTTTAGGATCAACACCCAGACGTACGTGCAGGTCAACCGATGCATCGAACTTACAGGTAGTGATTTGCTTTACCAGTGTGGATGCCTCCTTTAAGGAATATGATTTATTGCCGTCAACCTTGGTGTCGGCAACTTTTCTTTTTTTGCTGATGAATGACATTTTCAATTTTTTTTAAAAGTTCACAATCTCCCCTCTTTTGGAGGGGCCGGGGGAGGTCGATTAATTATCCCAGGGAGCTTTTCCTTCTACAGTTAAGCCCATGCTGCGGGCCGTACCAGCCACCATTTTCATAGCGCTTTCTACGGTAAAGCAGTTCAGGTCAGGCATTTTGTCTTTGGCGATTTCTTCTACCTGTGCCCAGTTCACTTTACCTACTTTGATACGGTTGCTCTCTTTGGAACCTTTCTGAATTTTTGCCGCTTCCATCAGCTGTACAGCTGCAGGAGGTGTTTTGATGATAAAATCAAAACTCTTGTCGGTGTAAACGGTGATTAATACGGGGAGTACTTTACCAGGTTTGTCCTGGGTTCTAGCGTTGAACTGCTTACAGAATTCCATGATGTTGATACCCTTGGAACCCAGTGCAGGACCGATTGGCGGAGCCGGGTTGGCCTGGCCGCCCTTGCATTGCAGCTTTACAAAGCCGCTGATTTCTTTTGCCATGTCTAAATCTTTTTTGGTTATAACGACCTTTCGTTTATTCTACTTGGTCTCCCATTTTCCGCCGATGCTTTCGCGAAGGCAGAACTTCCATTTCAACCCGCCTTCGCCAAAGGCTATGACGGGTAACAAAGAACTAATTGGGGCTGCAAAGCTACACTTTACAGGTGAATTTTTTACAAGAAATTTTAGAAAAGAAAGAGAATCGCAACAGATTGATTTTCATACTTATACAGCGAAATACCAAATCGGTCGCCCGATCGTTTAATAGAAGCCCCTCCCCCTTCTTTATCCAAGAGATATGAAATTATTCAAGTTTGGCGGAACTGCCAGTTTGTTGTTCTTTTTGTTTTCCTCTTTTCCGGGGATGGCACAACCCAAATCCCCGGAACCAGAAATGGCCCTTTCTCTGAAATTGATTCCCGGACAAATCCGGTTTGGTGCCAATGATTTTTATATCACAGAACCAGATGCTCTTTCCATTCAGCCGGGCCTGCGTTATGATCATCCGATAGCATGGCAAAAGAAAAAAGAAGGAAGCCATTATATCGTCATGAGTTTGCAGGGAGGTTTTCTTTTTTGCAAGGCCAAACAATTCGACTCTACTTATTTTCATCCGCGTAACCCGGCTTACTTTGATATGTCAGTTGGATTGTACAACCGCACAGCTTTTTCTATCGGTGCTGAAATATTTTACTGGAAAGGCTTAGGCAATCGCGATATCGCCGGTGTAAAATTTTTATCGCTGGGCTATAATGGCTATGGCTGGAGATGCTATGTAGCGGGAGAATATTACCGTCAGGTTCGCGATGGCAGTAAGAATGGGATGCTGGTATCTTTTGAAGTGATGGTGAAGCTGATCAGAGGTTAGCAGTCAGCAGTCTTCAGTCGACAGTCAGCAGTCGACAGTCTGCAGTGGATAGTCTTTAGTCATTAGTCTTTTGACCGGATACGAAGGCCTGCTAAACATTCGTATACAGCACCGGTTCCGTTTCAACTTGTCAACCTTTCATCTTCTCAAGTTCCAATATACTAATATCCCAATATCCTAATATCTCAATATCCTCTCCCCAAATAAAAAACCACCAGCTTTTTCAAACTGATGGTTCAAATATTTAAACTGCTTCTTTTCTTTAGCTGATCTTTTCCACCTGCATATAATTCAATTCCACAGGTGTGGAGCGGCCGAAGATTTTTACAGTGACTTTCAGTTTCTTTTTCTCGTCGTTTACTTCTTCAATTACACCATTGAAGTCGTTGAAAGGACCTTCGATGATCTTGATGGTTTCACCCACGATAAAGGGTTCTACCATGCTTACACCACCGCTTTCAGCCATTTCATCCATCTTGCCGAGCATTTTATTTACTTCGGCTTTGCGGAGAGCAATGGGATCTTCTTTCCCCAGGAAATGGATCACATTGGTGGTATTCTTGATGATATCTTTCAGGTCGTCGGAGAGTTTGCCATTGGCGATTTCAATCATCACATAACCGGGATAATAGTTTCTTTCCCGCATTACTTTTTTACCATTGGCTACTTTGTACACTTTCTCTACGGGAAGGAAAACCTGTTTTACCTGGTCCCATCCCCCACGGCTCACTTCTTTGTCCAGGTATTCTTTTACCTTCTTTTCCTTGCCGCTCACCACGCGCAGCACATACCATTTGGTTTCCTGCTGCTGTACACTTTCTGTATTTGCCGTTGCTTCCATGCTTAGAAAAGTTGTTTGTAAATAAACTTCAGACCATTTCCGAACACAAAGTCCATCGCCAATACGATAAAGGTGATGACGATAGTGGCTGCGAGAACAATCATGGTTGATTGCTGCAGCTGGGGCCAGGTTGGCCAGGTCACTTTGTCTTTCAGTTCGAGGTATGAATCCCGGAAGTATGCGCCGATCTTATTCATAATGTTTAAAGATTGAAAAGTTGACAAGTTAACTAATCAGCACGGGCGGAGAGATTCGAACTCCCATCAACGGTTTTGGAGACCGCTATTCTGCCATTGAACTACGCCCGTAAAAAGAACTATTCTGCCTCCCTGCCCCTGTCCCCTAAAGGGGTACCTTTTTGCAACCCTTTCGTGGTTGGGGGTAAGAAAGCTAAAAGCTATTCCGAATGAACGGAACAGCTTTTAGCACTATGTTACAAAGATACAATTCTTCTTTGAAAAAGCCTGCCCGTAGCGTCGTTATGCTAAAACCTGCCTGTCGGCAGGCAGGGCTAACAGCTTCTTACTTAAGGATTTCAGTCACCTGACCGGCACCTACGGTACGGCCACCTTCGCGGATCGCGAATTTCAGACCTTTTTCCATGGCGATCGGCTGGATCAGCTTCACAGTCAGTGAAGTGTTATCACCAGGCATTACCATTTCAGTACCAGCATTCAGTTCAACTTCTCCGGTAACGTCAGTTGTACGGAAGTAGAACTGAGGACGGTATTTGTTGAAGAATGGAGTGTGACGTCCACCTTCTTCTTTGCTCAGTACGTATACTTCAGCTTTGAATTCAGTGTGCGGAGTGATAGAACCCGGCTTCACGATAACCATACCGCGACGGATCTGGGTTTTTTCAATACCACGGAGCAGCAGACCTGCGTTGTCTCCAGCTTCACCTTCATCAAGGAGTTTGCGGAACATTTCCACACCTGTACAAACAGAAGCGAGAGGCTTTTCGATCAGACCTACGATCTCAACAGCTTCACCCACTTTGATACGACCTCTTTCGATACGACCAGTGGCAACTGTACCACGACCGGTGATAGAGAATACGTCTTCCACAGACATCAGGAAAGCCTGATCAACCGGGCGGGGAGGCAGGGGAATGTAAGTATCAACAGCTTCCATCAGCTCTTCTACACCTTTCACCCATTTTTCTTCACCAGCCAGAGCGCCGGCAGCAGAACCTTTGATGATTGGGGTATTGTTACCATCGAAACCGTAGAAGGTCAGCAGATCGCGGATCTCCATTTCAACCAGGTCGAGCAGTTCAGGATCGTCAACCAGGTCAACTTTATTCATAAACACTACCATACGGGGTACGCCTACCTGGCGGGCCAGCAGGATGTGTTCTTTTGTCTGGGGCATGGGACCATCAGTAGCAGCCACAACCAGGATAGCGCCGTCCATCTGGGCAGCACCTGTGATCATGTTCTTTACGTAGTCGGCGTGACCGGGACAGTCAACGTGCGCATAGTGACGATTAGCCGTCTGATATTCTACGTGCGCGGTGTTGATCGTGATACCCCTTTCTTTTTCTTCAGGAGCAGCATCGATTTCATCATACTTTTTTGCTTCCGCCATACCCTTCTGAGAAAGAATGGTAGTGATGGCAGCAGTTAAAGTTGTTTTACCATGGTCGATGTGACCGATAGTACCAACGTTAACGTGTGGTTTGTCCCTTTTGAAGGTCTCTTTAGTTGCCATGTTATCTGTTTTTAGGTTGTGTTTTATATGTCCGGGTTTGCAAAGCAAACCCCTTTTTACTTTTTTTAACCGGTGGCGTTGGCGACCGGTTGGTAAAAACGCCTTCGCGTTTTTTGATTGTGTCTGACGATTTTCAGTCGTCAGAGTTTATGTGTCAGACGACTGGTGAGTCGTCAGACACGCTTGAGCCGTTATGGGGAATTGAACCCCAGACCTCTTCCTTACCAAGGAAGTGCTCTACCACTGAGCTACAACGGCTTTTGAGGCCGCTGTCGCTGGTGCTATGCGGCTGTGAGCGGGAGACCGGGCTCGAACCGGCCACCTGAAGCTTGGAAGGCTACCGCTCTACCAAATGAGCTACTCCCGCTTGACTAATGTGGAAATTTGGAAATGTGAGAATGTGGAAATGCAGAAACCTGCCATCCGGAATCTCACTTAAACATTTTCCAGTTTTTCCTCATTTTTAAAAGAACTATCGAACTATGAGACCCTCATTTTCACATTCTCACATTTACAGATTCTCACATTTCTACGTGGGCAAGGATGGATTCGAACCACCGAACTCGTAAGAGGACAGATTTACAGTCTGTTGCCGTTGGCCACTTGGCTACTTGCCCGTTTTCGGAAATACGCTGGCAGCATTTCCAGCTCCCATTTCCGATACATACCTGGAGCCACTTGTCGGAATCGAACCAACGACCTACTGATTACAAATCAGTTGCTCTACCAGCTGAGCTAAAGTGGCGACTTATCATCTCCGCCCCTCCGGAATTACCCCGGGAAGTTCGTCGATCCAAGCAATAAAGAACTACCCCCATTTAATTGGGGAGGCAAAGGTAAGGGAATTTGAATATTGGAAAAATTTTGGAGAAGGAAATTTATCCTGAAAATCAGTAAATAAAAAAGGGCCCCGGTCCTTTTTAGTACCGGGGCCCTTTTTTTAGGGTCAGGCGGCTTTGCGCGCCTTATTCTTTTTGATCTGTCCTACCAGGGAATCAAATGCTTCGTCAAATGATTCCTCGAATGATTTACTTGTAGATTTTACGAAAAAACTGTGCCGGGGAATATGTACCCGGATTTCTGCGATTTTGTCCTTAACAGCATGCACCACATTATCCAATTTCAAAAATACGTTCACCTGGATAACCCTGTCTGTAAAATGAGCGAGCTTTTCCAGCTTCCGGTTCACATAATCGGTGAGCTTTCTGTCAGCACTGAAATGAACTGTTTGAATGTTTACGTTCATAATCATCGGTTTTAATCTGTGAAACAATAAATAAAGAACTTACCTATGGTCAAGAGGAATGGAGGCTTTTCAGAGGGTGGTTCTTTTATTAACAGTAGTAAGTTACTGCAAAAATTAAATGCTTCATAAAAAAAAAGGCTAAAATTTATTGTGCGAAGCCGCCTTTTTTTCAGGCCTTCGGATGGGCCTTTTTATGAATATCTTTTAATTTACCAATGGTGGTATGGGTATATACCTGTGTAGCTGCCAGGCTGCTATGGCCCAGCAATTCCTTCACAGCATTCAGGCCGGCACCATTATTCATGAGGTGGGTGGCAAAACTATGACGAAGTACGTGTGGACTTTTCTTTTCCAGCGTGGTGGTCAGCCCCAGATAGGTATTTACCAGTAGCCAGGCATACTTTGGATAGACTTTCTTCCCCTTTTCAGTAACCAGTAAATAGTCTTCTGTTTTTTCAAACAGGGCTTTTTTCCGGGCTGCATAATCCCTGATCTGTTGCAGGAGTTCCCGGCTCACCGGAATGATCCTTTCTTTATTTCCCTTTCCCAGCACCCTGATCTGGGCTTTTTCAAAATCAATCTGCCGCTCCCTGAGTCCCAGCAACTCACTCTGCCGCATGCCCGTGGCATAAAAGATGGTGATCAGCATTTTCGCATTCAGGCTTTTCCAGTCTTCGGCTGAACGGTCCAGCGATTTCAACAATTCTATTGTATCCTCTTCTCTCACAAAAGAGGGCAGTTTTTTCCCTGACTTTGGCGAAATGATTTTGGCCATGGGAGAAAGCTCCAACTCCCCCTGTTTCATATAAAACCGGAAAAATGATTTGAGCGTGGATATTTTCCGGTTGATGCTGCGGGCCGTTAGTCCCCTGTCCTTGTTCAGCGCCAGCCAGCTCCGGATATACTGATGTGTAATATCATTCAACGATGTTGATCCGTACTGCTGCTCTGTAAACCCCATGAATTCCTCCAGGTCGCTCTGGTACGCAAGAATGGTATGCGCCGAGTACCTTTTTTCATAACGGAGGTAATCGAGAAATGGCTGTATGCCCTGCGGGTTGAGTAAGACCATATGTTCTTTCAAAGCTACAGAAGAAATATGGGCAAAAAAATAGCCGTTCCGGAGAGGAACAGCTATATAATATTTTATAGCAGAGGTGGATTAAGCCTCAATTTTTCCGCTGGCAATCTGCTGCTTGTAGATTGCTTTCAGCACGGCACCACGGCGTTTAACCGAAGGCTTGGTGTAAGCCTGACGTTCGCGGAGCTGTAGCAGTACTTTAGATTTTTCAAATTTCTTCTTGTACTTTTTCAGCGCCTTGTCAATGTTTTCGCAATCTTTTGAATCAATGATAAGCATATGTGTTGATACCTCCTTTGGTATTTTTTAGGCTCGCAAAGATAAGATGAATTATTTATAGTAAAAAACCCTGGGCCGGAAAGTTTTCAAGACCCCCTCCCCACCCGAAAACCCAATAACTGCTTAATTTGCAGGCATGTTCACAGGTATTATTGAAACCACTGGCCGGGTCAGCCGGATTTTCTCAACGGGAACCAATACCAGTTTCTGGATCGAATCCCCCATTTCGGGAGAATTAAAACCCGACCAGAGTGTCAGCCATAACGGGGTTTGCCTGACCGTTGAAGAAGTAAACGGGACCCAACACCGGGTAACAGCTATTGCCGAAACCCTGTCCAAAACAAATCTTTCCACCTGGACGGAAGGCAGCAGGGTCAATTTGGAAAGATGCCTGCAATTGCATGACCGCCTTGATGGCCATATTGTACAGGGACATGTGGATTGTATTGCTACCTGCAGCAGGCTTCGTCAAAAAGACGGCAGCTGGGAATTCAGCTTTGATTTCCCAAAAAAATTTGCGGCACTGGTCATTGAAAAAGGCTCGGTAGCACTGGACGGAATCAGCCTGACTGCCTTCGACGTGAAGAAGAACAGGTTCAAAGTAGCGATCATTCCTTACACTTTTGAACATACCAATCTTTCGTCTTTGATTCCAGGGCATACTGTGAATATCGAATTCGACCTGATCGGCAAGTATTTACTCAGAAGTTTATCTTTGTCTGCAGCAACTGGCAGGCATAAAAAATAACCAACCCAAAACCGATGAACCCGGCCACCCACCCGCAAATTGCCGGGAAGTCACCGCAGAAAACTGGGCCAACTGGCAGGAACCACTACCCTGCTCTTGATGGTCTCCGGGGCGTTGCCATCCTGCTGGTGCTTTTCGTACACAATTACGGGTTCATGAATTATTTCTTTTTCGGATGGGTGGGTGTTGACCTCTTCTTTGTGCTTTCCGGATTTCTGATCACCGAGATCCTGCTGGATACAATGAACCAGCCCGGCTTCCTGAAAAAATTCTATATCCGCCGATTCCTGCGCATCTTCCCTTTGTATTATTTATTATTGGTAGTCTGTCTTTTTCTACTGCCCGCTATCAGCAGCCTTCATCTTGATATCAGGTTTTATGATCAAAACCAGGTTTGGCAATGGGCCTATCTGCAGAACTGGTTATATGTTTTTAAAGTACCATATGGTGACAAATTACTGATGCATACCTGGTCACTGGCTGTAGAAGAACAGTTTTACCTCGTATGGCCCCTGCTTATTTTATTGTTTCGCAGTCCCCGGAAATTAATGGTATTGATGCTTCTTATTTTTATCGGCGTTGGGATTGCCCGGTACCTGGTCTGGAACCAGCAGGTAGAAGACCTTGCTTATAATAGTCTTTATACCTTCACACGTATTGACGGTCTTTGTATCGGATCAATGATTGCCATTCTGCAAAAACTGCAGCCGGGATGGTTAAAAAAATACAGCACCCTTCTCGTATTCCTGATGGCGCTGGTGAATTTTGGCTTTTACTTCATGAATATCCGTTCCGGCTTTACCCTTCCTTACCTGGCCTTTGTGGGATACAGCACATTTGCAGTACTCTTCGGATTAGTAGTGTACGAATGTGTGAATGAAGGTAAGCACTGGCTGAAATGGCTGCTGGATAACCGGATCCTGAAGTTTTTTGGGAAAATATCATATGGACTCTATGTCTGGCACTGGCCATTGTACCTGTTGCTATTTGAACCCCTGCTATTCTGGATCGTCAAAGAATTTCATTTATCCATTAAATGGGCAGCTACCGGAAGCGCTACCCTGGCATTGATTGCAGCCCTTGTCATGAGCCTGCTCAGTTACCGTTTTTTTGAGAAACCTTTTCTCAGCCTCAAGAACCGCTTTAACTCCTAAATGATTAAATAATTTATAACAGCTACCTTTACCAGGAACTGTATTCACCTACTTAATGTACAAAAGCAAAGACTATCTCAACCGGGGTTATAATTTTATTCATAATAAGTTTTTCCCATCTCATAAACGGCTTTCGACACTGGCCATTTTTGGCACCGACCTTTGTGATTCAGCCTGTAAACATTGCCTGATTTGGACGAAGCGACCGGTCAACTATCTTTCTTTCGATAAGATCAAATCCATAATGGCAAGTAAGGCGGTAAGGAAGAATACTACCGTAGCACTCGCTGGCGGCGAATACATGCTGCATCCGGATGCCGTTCCCATTATGGGCTGGTTTGAAAAGTATCACCGGAATTTTGATGTTCTTACCAACGCCCTTCAACCGGAATTACTCATTGAAGGGGTGAAAAAGCACCCGCCCCGCCGTCTGTTTATTTCATTGGATGGCGACAGGGAATCTTATCTCCACATGCGGGGAAAGGATGGCTACGATGGCATCATTCATGTACTTGAAGAACTGCACAAGACGCTTCCTATCAGTTTAATGTTCACACTTTCGCCTTACAACGATTTTGATGATCTTAAGCATGTAGCCGGTGTTTGCAAACGGTTCAATACCGATTTACGTGTGGGCGTTTATAATGATATTTCCTTTTTCGATACAATCGAAGACGCCCATCATTATGAGATCGGCTCTCTTAAATCACAGGAAATCCGGAGTTTTAGTGAAGCAAAAAAACTGATTCAGGAAAAACAGCAAAGCCATCCGGAAGGAACCCCTACACTGAATACCGAGCAGTTCATGCTCAATATCCGTGAAAAAATCCCGGCTATTCTGGATGAGTTTCCGGAAAACAAAGATTTTCTACTCTTGTATGATGAATGGCGCAGGGGTGGTTTGAAGTTAAGCTGTAACAGTATACTCGACAGTGTTGTGGTGTTACCAAACGGAGATGTTCCAGTTTGTCAGAACCTGGATGTACTCATCGGTAATGTACATACCAATTCACTGGATGAAATTCTTGGAATGAAAACAACCAGGGATATCCAGCAACATCATTCCAAAAACTGCAATGCCTGCTGGATCAATTTCCACAGGAAATATGATATTATCTTACATCGTTCTCTTGAGCGATTCTTTGGAAAAGCAGTCACTGGTAAACTGATGGGATATTACTGGTGGGAAAGTGAAAAGAAAAAAAGCTACCGGCAGGTCATCAAAGGCTGACGGGTATAAACTACCATTTCAGAAATAAAACAGGATCAATTCTTATTGGCATCACAAACAGAATATCGACTGGGGCAGCGGCTCAGGCCATATCTGCTGATTTCATTCTTAGCGGTAATTGCCTGCCTGCCATTAAGCTCCATGCTTTTTACGCTCAAAAATGATGTGCTGGCTATCGAATACCCGGTACAACATTTTATCAGTGAAGCGCTAAGACATGGCGAAAACCCGGTTTGGTTCAACAGCTGGTGTATGGGATTCCCTTTACAATCAGTATTAACCTGGAGTGTTTTCAGCACTCCCCGAACCTTATTAGGAACGCTTTTACCTTCAGACATAGTGGTGTTACACCTGGAATTCCTTTTTTATGTCATGGCGGCTGGCTGGATCATGTTTGCCCTGCTCAAAAATCATTTTTCCACGGAAAAGAACATGGCCCTTCTTCTCTCCTGCTGTTACATGCTTTCAGGATTTACAGTGGGCTCCTCCCAATGGCTGTTGTATCTTACTGGTCTTAGTTTTATTCCACTTGTTATTTATGCAGCTCTTTCTTTTTTCAGAACCCCCCGTCTTTTAACATCTTTTTTCCTGGCCCTTACATGGTACCTCCTGCTGACCAATGTCCATATTTATCTAACTGTGGTTACAGGGTATATCCTGGCCTTCTTATTTATTGGCCGGCTCCTGTTTTACTTGACAAACAAAACCGTTGACAAGGCCGCGAAAAAAAGACTGACCCGTTATACACTAGCAGCCCTTCTGCTGACTTTGGCATTTAGTGCAGCACCCATTTATTACACCCTTGAATTGCTTCCCTGGCTTGAGCGCAGTACCCCACTGGAAGCCGGCCAGCAATTTTTTCAATCCAATTACCTGCATCCTGTAGCGGGAATGAAAAGTTTATTACTCCCTCTGAGTACTATCAAATCGGCACATGCCAACACGGAAGGTTCTATCCAGACAATTTACATGGGACTTCTTCCTTTACTATTGCTCATCCCCTCTATCCGCAAAAACATAAAAGAAAAAAATATAAATGCAGGTTGGATACTATTCTTCAGCATTTTCTTTTTGATTCTGTCTTTGGGGCACCTGACCCCATTGAGACAGGCATTAAATTTTCTACCAGGCATGTCTTTTTTCCGGCACCCTGGTGTTCTGCGCGCTTACTTTATCATGGGATTTATCATTTACCTGGGTATATCGTTCCGGCAACTGTCATTGATCTCCCTGTTGAAAACAAAGGGTACTGAAAGAAAATTACTGATAGGACTTCTCATCTTTTTGGGATCTTTTCTGCTCATTCTTATTCTCTCCGGCGCAGGTTCACTGGAGAATTTGTGGAAAGGCAGTTTTAATGAAACGGTGCGTCAGGCAGACTATCAACAACTTGAAGTACTAAACAGCATGTTGCAATTAATCATGATTGCATCTCTGCTGTTTGCCTTATTGCGGAAAACAATTTTATTCTATACCCTTTTGCTACTGGAACTTATCTTAAATTTTCTTTGCTGCACCCCTTATTATATGGTGAGTAGTTATTCTGCTGCCGAAGTAAACCAAATGTATTCCTATACGCGGGGCTTTCCGGTACAGCAAAAACCGACTTACCATTTACCTGTAGAAATTTCAGGAAAAGGCACTACGGTTTGGCGTAACATTAATACTTTCCGGAAAGATGTAAGTACTGAAATATCAATGCCGGGTCCGCTTGTATTAGAAAAGGTCGGGCAATTTTTATCTTCCCCCGGCAAAGAATCTTTGATTGAACGGAAGCTGGTATTTATCCGTGGCGAAAGCGTTGAGATGGATACCGTCAATATTATTCAACAAGGACCAGGGAAAGTGGTCGCAAATCTGCAGTTATCGGCCCCTCGCGAAATAGTTTTACAGCAGGGATATTTCCCCGGATGGAAAGTGTTTTATAACGGAAAGGAATTGCCTTTGGTAAAAAATGAATACCCATTTATTGCTGTTAAAGCACCTGCAGGTAAAGGCGAGTTGGTATTCCGCTTTAGAAAGGACGGGGTGCTTTATTCAGCTGTTTTTATGCACTGTATCGTGCTCCTGGGTTTGTTCCTGGGTTGTCGACACCATTTCAGGTTCAAATCTTCTTCCCCTTCATCGCCGAACTGATGGCATGATCCATCAGCCTTTCAGCGTAGGGCCTGGAAATTTCATTCAGTTTTTCAATCGCTGAATGAATCTCATCCTTTGTTCCGTTTTCCAGCAAATGGCGCAGGTCGCTCATTGCCTTGTCCGTCTGCGTTGTTTCTTCAGCGGTTAGAATATCCCCGTTTTTTT
>Ga0209174_10002192_pt1 | contig 13125 bp, 9 predicted proteins | sample JI91814BDNA_FD_187505 | JGI IMG/M metagenome (GOLD analysis project Ga0209174, IMG submission 187505) | Wastewater effluent complex algal communities from Wisconsin, to seasonally profile nutrient transformation and Carbon sequestration -... | ecosystem: Engineered > WWTP > Effluent > Algae...
GACCCACCAACGCCACCAGGATAAACTGGAATCGAAGAGTTTCATCGAGGAATTGTTTCTGAGGCAGGGAGGAGGGGTGACACGAAATCCGCGGAAACGTATCCTAACGGATCTGCCCAACGCTGTTCTACCACTCGTTATAGACTTTTCTCAAATTCCCTCCTGGAGATTTAGGTATGTCCCCCATCGATCGACGTCTCTTCTTGCGCTCCTCCATCGTAATGGGAAGTGCGAGTATCTTGGCAATTCAGAATTTTCAAAACTTAGAAGCGTGTTTCAATGCGCGTCGACCTGTCAGAATTCTTGATACGCACCAGCATCTATGGGATCTCGATAAATTGAAACTTCCTTGGCTCGAAGGAGCAAGTGATGTGCTGCGCAAGAAGTATTGGCTGGAGGAGTATCGGGCAGCGGTAAAGGGCTTTGAAGTCGATACTCTGTATATGGAAGTCGATGTTGCTGAAGAGATGCTTGATAAAGAAGGAGAGATTATCTCTGGTCTAAGTCGAGATCGAAAGAATCAGATGTTAGGCGCGATTTTGGGAGGCCGTCCAGCTTCCAGCGACTTCGGCGCTTATGTTGATCGCCAACTCGAACGCGGCGCTGTCAAAGGAGTTCGCCAGGTTTTACACGGCGGAACCCCCAAAGGATTTTGCTTGGAAGCGGATTTCGTGCGTGGGATCAAGTTGCTAGGTGAGAAAGGTCTGTCGTTTGATCTATGCATGAAACCAACGGAATTGCGCGATGGATATCAACTTGCCAAACTTTGTCCCGACACACGCTTCGTGATTGATCATTGCGGTAACGCAGATCCCAAAGCCTTTGGACGTTATCAGAAGGCAGGGATGAAAGCCGACCATGATGCCAATGATTGGCGGGTCTCGATGAAGCAGCTCTCGACGTTGCCCAATGTCATCTGCAAGATTTCGGGGATTGTGGCTCGCGCGCCTGAAGGTTGGAAAGATGAAGACTTAGCTCCCATCGTGAATGATTGTCTCGATACCTTTGGGCCGAATCGCGTGATATTCGGGGGCGATTGGCCGGTGTGCTTGATGGGTGCACCTCTCAATGCGTGGATCGAAGCGTTAGCGAGAATTGTGTCTAATCGACCTGAAAAAGAGCAAGCTCAACTATGGTATGACAACGCAGCGGCATTTTTCGCCGTGAAGAAATAGTCGCTAAGTAGACAAATAAAAAACTCCACTCGTTTCTTGGGTGAAGCGAGTGGAGTGATTGTTCAAGGGGCTGGAAAGCTGGGGCTTAGCGGAATTCGATGACCTCGCCACCACCCGCACTGAGCATGGATTCCAAAGTTTCCTCGTCTAACGACTCATCAAAGTCAAAGACCGAGCCATCGCAAATTGCAATAGCTCCTCCCTCAGGAGCCTTAAGTAAGAATTCCAGCAGCGATTGGGCTGCGATATCAAAATCGTCTGGCTTCGTCCAAGGAACAGCGGCTTCTGAATTCACTTCCACAAACATGATGGTGTTGGATGTGCCATCGGTTACGTTTCTAAAGCTGCAGTCTTCGATATCCCAGATTGTCTGTTTTTGCTCTTCACCACCGTAGGGAGCGACGTATGTGGTGAAGCCTTCTTCCAATTCCACTCTTGGATTCTTGTAAACATCGGGCATCTTCGCCAACAACGCCTTGTTGTGTTCGCTGTCCCAAGGTTCATCCATGTGAAATTCATTGTATAGTGCTGCCTCTTCTAAGTAGGGAAGAAGCATAACTCGCCAGCTCAACAAAGGTTTGCCTTCGTCATCTGTTGTGGCTCGTGCAGGGAATTTACGATAGGTGTCGGCATAGTTGTGAAATGCAAGTCCCATCTGCTTGAGATTATTGGCAGGTTGCGCTTCTTCGATTGAGAAACGCGCTGTTTCAAAAGCCGGAACTGCCATGCTGAACAACATGGAGGTCAGATAGAGCGATTGAATTTCCTTAAGTTCAATCGTAGCGCGGTTATCGGCGACGACGGGTTGCGTGCTCGTTTCAATGATACCGCGAGCTCTGATCAAATACTCATTCCAGGCATTTCGCATTTCTTCGCTCATGCTGATGTAGGACATCTGCATGTTGACGGTTTTTAGTAATTCATCAAAGCCTTGCTCACGTAGGTTCGTTAGTAGTTCACTAACCTGTTGGGCACCAGCGGCATCCGAAGCGCCGAAGTGGATTTTGGCCGTCAGGTCCAAGCCGACTGAAGAACGGATATAGACGTAATCCGTGTTATTCGCGAGAGCGGTTAAGTCCTTGGCCATGTCTTCCGACATAATGAATTGATATTGTTCAATCGAAGAGACAATCAGATCGCGCAATGGCTCGATGGCAATTGTGACTCGAATCGGATCTTTATCTGCGGCCATCATCGCAATGTAGGGGCTCGGTGTTGATCTGGCGGCCATGAGTTTACGCAGCGTGGCTTCGGTACCGAACAGCAGGTTTGTCTTGTTTTGAACGATGCTGAATGGGGAATCGTTCATCGGGCGCAATTTGACATCCGGTGCTTTTGCCGAAGTTTTGGTTGGCCCAAAATATTTTTCTTTCATGTCGTCAATATTGACGGGCTGAGATGTGGTGATGTGTAGGCCGAATTCAGGGCCGGAGAGTGTTGGAAGCCCGACGGCGCCCCAGACTTGAGTAGCCAATAAAGGATCCACACCAATTTCATCTTTTCCGGCAGCGGTGAGGACCTCCCAGGGAACAACTTCTAGGTCCTTGTTCCCTCGAATACCAGCCACATCAATCGCGAAGACTACAATCGAGTCTTGCGGAAGATAAACCGACGGTTTCTCTTGGGCGATGGTAAGATTCGATTGGCCGAGAAGGGTTAGGAGCAGCACCCCTAAACCGGCAAGGTTCATGTGAGCAAATTTGAAATGCATATTTTGAAATCCTATAGGAATATTTTATTTGGTAGAGAAAACGGGTTGAGTAAGGGGATGATTAGTAGGGGAAATCCACCACTTCACCGCCAGCACAGCTCAACAGAGCGTTCAGTGTTTCTTCATCGATGAGCTTGGCAACACTTCGGACAGAACCGTCCGCCATTGCGACTTCAAATACATCGCGAAACTCTGAAAGCAACTTAGGAAGGTCGACTTCCGAAATATCGATGTCGTCAGGTTTTGTCCAGGGAACTGAAGCGGAATCAGGAACGGAGATAAAGAGAATGGTGTTGGAAAGTCCGTCAGTGACATTTGCGAATCGGCCTTCTTCCAAATCCCAAATGGTTGCAGTTTCTTCTTCGCCACCATATGGTGCCACATAGGTAGTGTGACCCGCTGGCGCTTTGGAACGTGGGTCGCGAAAATAAGCAGGAATCTTCTCGATCAATTTCGAATTGTGCTCGCTATCCCATGGTTCATCTAAGTGAAACTCTGAATACAGCTGTTGTTCGCCGTAATAGGGAAGCATGTGAACGCGCCAGCTGAGGAGCGGTTTGTCGTCATCATCGGTGCTGAAGCGATCGGGCATTTTCGCATAGGCGGATTCGTAGTTGTGGAACGCAAGAGCATGTTGCTTGAGGTTGTTTGTGGATTGCATACGTCGAGCCGCTTCGCGGGCAGCTTGCACGGCTGGCAATAACAATGCGATACCCACCGCAGTGGCTGGCGCAGCGCTGGTTTGATCGAACACAACGGTCAAACGGCCATCCTTGATTTCAGGTTTTGAAGCATTTTGAATAAGCGTTCGCAAGCGACTGCAATATTTGTCCCACGCTACTCGCAGGTTTTCACTCACATTACCATTTTGCACTTCTTCCCGGATAATTTGTTCCAGCGCATCGATACCTTGCGTTTGCAGTTTCTGGATTAGACCTGAAAGCTTCTCTAATCCAGCAGCATCTTTAGCGCCCACATGCACATAAATTCGACTGAGCTTATCGCTTTCGATTCGCATGGAAACGTAATCTGCTGTTTCGGCCATTTCCTTGAGGTTAGTAGCTAGAGTTTCGTTGAGTTCTTCACGGCTTTCGTCAATCGCTTGGAGAATGAGTGGACGAAGTGTGGAGATGGAAACCGACACCTTCAACATGCCTGGATCTTTGGCAAGCGCAGTTGCTAGAGGGTGCGGTGTCGTTTTACCAGCCATCATAGGCCGAAGGGCACTTTCGGTTCCGAACAAATATTCGTTCTTTGTTTGGACAGCGCTCATTTCTCCGCTGAACAGCCGACGAACTTTGGTCCCTGGCGATTTTTCGGAGGTTCGGACCTCATCAAATATTTGCGCGTTTAGGTCCGCAATATCCACTTCTTTTGACGTCTGAAGTCGGATGCCCAAGCCAGGTTGGCGAGGATCGGCAAAACTCACAGCTCCCCATGCTTGTGTAATGAGCAACGGATCGAAGCCTAAGGACTCTTTGCCAGTAACCGACAAAACTTCCCACGGTATCAATTTTAGGTCGCTGTTTGCGCGAATCGCTGGAACATCGACATAGATTAGAAGTGAGGAGTCTTCTGGCAAATAAGGAGCTTTCGAATCTTGTGCTGTCGCACTCAATTCCAATAGAGAAACGATTGCGAAAAGCGCAATCAGGGGACGAACCGACGCGACACACCAACTCATAGAAGAGACCCTTGGATCAGTTGAAGGAGAAAACAGGAGTAAGACGAGGAGCAATTCGTGGTCCTGTCGTTCCAAATTGTAGCCGAATTGAATTGGTTACCGCAATGTACGCAGGGGTGGTTTCGTCGCGGTCACTCACAACAAATATTCTGATCGAAAACACTCTCGTTCTTAACGGAATGAAAACAAACATTACTTTCAATGGTTAAACTGGAGTCAAATGTTTCTATTTCAGACGTGGGAATAAATGATGGCTAGATCGCTACGAATAGGGGTTTTTGTTGCGGTTGGATTTCTCGCAGTTTTTTCATTGATTTCCTTTATTACCTATCCTCCCGCAATTGAAGCTGCACGGCGGGCTGGATTTAGCGATGATGTCATTGAGCTTGGTTTACAAAAGTCCTTCGAAGCTCGGTTGATATTCTGGGGATCTCAATTCGCTCAAATAGCGTTGCTTTGTTGGTTGGGGTTAACTGGTGACGGGCGACGGTTGGCTGAATATTGGCTGCAGAGTTGTGGAAGTCGTATGTGGCTGGCAACACTTCTGATGGTTTTGACGTTGGCTATTGTCCGAGAGCTATTATTGCTGCCATTCAATTTGCTCGGATATTTTCATGGTCGACGTTGGGAAATGTTGGCAGAGCAATACACGCTTTTGGCATGGGGATATGACTACATACTGAGCACTTTTCTGGATGGACTATTGTTAGTACCGACGGTCGTTATTTTTTTCTGGTTATTGAAAAGATTTCCCAAAACTTGGTGGGCCATTGCACCGGCAGGTGGGGCCGTGTTTGCCATTGCTTATGCGACGTTGGCACCGCTGCTTCTTGATCCTCTGATGAATCGCTTTGTGCCACTCGAAAAAACAAAATGGAAGGATCTCAAACCACAGTTGATGGCACTTGTGGATAAAGCCCAGATACCAGTTGAAGAAATATTGGTGATGGATGCATCCAAACGAAGTTCCCATACCAACGCTTACTTCAGCGGATTCGGTGGCACACGGCGAATTGTGCTGTACGACACGCTGCTTAAACAGCTTTCGCCAAAAGAAGTCGAAGCTGTCTTAGCCCATGAAATTGGACATTGGGAAAACGATCACATTGTTTACGGTATACTATTGGGGACCTTAGGAATGTTGCTGGCCTGTTGGATTCTGGATGGCTTTCTAGCTGCCTCTGTTCGCCAAGCACCATGGATGGCTGAAGCGAAATATGATCCCAGGCTGGTGGCTTGGCTGGCTCTGCTATTGTTACTGGGGCAGTGGATCGTTCGCCCCATCGAAAACCAAATTAGCCGGATCTTCGAAACTCAAGCCGATTGGCGAGCGTTGCAACTTATCGATGATCCCAAGCTGGCCGCTGAGTGTGAAAAAAGAATGGCGATCACGAATAAAGCCAACGTCGCTCCCGCACCATGGAACAGTTGGATGTTCTCAACACATCCAACAAGTGTGCAAAGAATTGAAACGGCCCAAAGTTGGAAGCCGTAACGGATGAGCGTTCGAAACATTCGAGTGTAGTAGCGTTTTAAGAGCCGAGAATACTAGTATCGAGCTTAACGGTCAGCGGTTTAGAAACGCCCAGGTAATCTCGTCTATTGCCTTGCCGCTCAAATTCTTCATGGAACTGAAATCGAACTTCGGTTACTTCAGACTCGCCTCGCGCCCCGATGCCGGGCAACTCATATTGCCATTCGATCGTTCCATCGGTCTTGAGATCTTTACCGGAAATTCTTTTGGTTTCGCGAAAAGGGCAGCCGGGGAATGAAACATCGACCATGTATTCTAAGTTAGCCTTCGGACTACCGGAAGCAAAACGATACGTGACCGAAAGTTTATAGCGACTGATCGTTTCCATTTTCGCTTCGCACTTCGTCAATTCGATCATCGTTTTGCCGTTGGGATCAACCGGCGGAAGTGGAGCTGCCGGTTCGGGCACGCCACTTTCTTTTTCATTGGTTACCACGATATCCTTCAAAGGATCTGACGCCAAATCGCAGCCAGCTAGAATGCTCATCGAAAAACTCAGCCAGCAGAGGCGTCTCAAACGGCAATTGCTGAAAAGGTTAGTCATCATGTGGGACGCTCCTGAAGCAATAATTCTGACAGCAGTGGTTGGGGCACTTTAGTTTTACCCGAAAACTGTGGCGTTGGTCCATTAAGTTTTGAGGGCGTGCGTCATTTTGCAAACTTGGGGCGTAAATTGAAGTGAATATTGGGGGCGTATTGCACGGGGAGAAGCCAAGACCTCATAATAATCCTCGTCTTCCCACCGAGAATTCTTGTCCTGCTCATCGATCCATTCCTACCCCAGTTTTCATAAGGCCCGCTCTATGCCTTTGTCACCTCGTCGTGCGTTTCTCAAACACTCATCAGTGGCAGTGTCTGGTGCACTAGCCGTATCTACTTTAACGCAACCGTCGCTTGCAGGAAGCCGAGAGAAGCTGCGTGTGGGCGTGATCGGTTTGGGAGGCCAGGGCAAAGCTCATCTGCGCAGTTATCTTGAGAATCCCGAAGTAGAAGTGGCTTGGGTTTGCGATGTCGACAGCGAGCGACTCAAAGACGGGGCAAGCCTGGCTGCGAACGCGAAAACCACAGGTGACCTGCGTCGAATTTTAGATGATGCGACTGTGCAAATTGTCTCGATAGCGACTCCCGATCATTGGCACACTCCCGCCGCTCTCTTGGCGTTACAAGCAGGTAAACATGTTTATGTTGAAAAGCCCTGCTCTCACAATGTGCGAGAAGGGAGAATGCTTATCGAAGCAGCACGCAAGTCAGGAAAGCTTGTTCAACACGGGACGCAAAGTCGATCGGCTCCCTGGATTCGACAAGCAATGCAGGCTCTGCATGAAGGCATCATTGGTGATGTGATTGTCGCCAAAGCTTGGGATGTTCAATTTCGTGCGCCTATCGGCGAAGCCCAACCGAATGAGCCTCCCCAGAATCTTGATTATGACAATTGGATCGGACCAGCCAATTTTGTTCCCTATCAATCTAATCGCGGTCATTACACGTGGCACTGGTGGTACGATTTTGGTACAGGTGATGCAGGCAATGATGGAGTTCATGAGATAGATATTGCCCGTTGGGGGTTAGGCGTCCAGCAACATGCATCGCGGGTGGCGGTGATCGGTGGCAAATATGTGCATCAAGACGATCAGCAGTTTCCTGACACCATGACGGCGGTTTTCGAGTATCCCGCATCTTCCACACAAGCAGCGAATAAACAGCTTATTTTCGAAATGCGTTTGTGGAGCCGCTATTATCCCCACAACATGGACAATGCCAATGAGTTTTTGGGCACCAAGGGGCGGATGTTGTTTACCAAACGTGGCAAGGTGCAAGTCTTCGACGAAAAAGGTAAAGAGATCGAACTAAAGATCACTGAAGATCGAGCGGTATCGGTTGGCGAGCACCAGAAGAATTTTATCGCGGCCATTCGAGGTGAAGTCGCCCAAAATGCGGACGCAGAAACGGCTCATCTTTCCTCTTCATTACCTCACCTGGCGAACCTTGCTTGTCGACTCGGACGCAGTTTTTCTTTTGATCCTCAAAGTGAGACCATACCCAACGATCCTGAAGCCAATCGCTATTTGACAAGAACCTATCGAGATGACCACTGGGGTGCATCTGGTATCATCAAAATGTCATAAATCGTCAAGTCGAGGGTGCCAGATATGGAGCGACATTTTTCTGTGAAATGCTATTCGGCTTTTGGTAAGTTCTGTAGTTTGTTCGTATGTTCGCTCGTTGTTGCATTTTGCTGCATGGGCCCGTCAAATGCCTGTGCTGACACTCAGCTTGATCTTCATAAGTTCGAAGACCGAGTCGTCGTAAAGTTCGCAGGCCAAGTCATCGCTGTGTATCGATTTCAAGATCCAAACGTCTCGCATCCCTACTGGAGCGAGTTGCGTACACTTTCGGGAGTTCAAGTTACTCGCAATCATCCACCGCGCGAGAAAGTCGATGCGCTCGATCACCCTGGAATACACACGGGAGCATGGTTGGCATTTGGCGATGTTGATGGGAACGATTATTGGCGACTTAAGGCGAGCGTAAAGCCTACCGATCTCCGCATTCTTCCGATTGAAGAGACTGGAGGCGTTTCGTTTCAAGTGAAGAATCAATGGTGCCGCAGTCAGGATTCCTCCATACTGTTAGCTGAAACGACTCGCTTTCGATTTCGTCGGGTTAAGGATGGTTATTTGCTCGAATGGGAAACGAAATTAGAAGCTGAGAATTCAGACGCAACGTTTGGAGAGCAGGAAGAGATGGGATTGGGGATTCGCATGGCAACTTCACTCTCTGTGGATAAGGGATTCGGAGCACGGATGCTCGATTCGCAAGGACGCCGCAATGGGAAAGAAATCTGGGGGAACAAAGTGGAGTGGTGCGATTATGCTGGGCCGATAGAGAATCATTGGTGCGGTATCACCGTCTTGGTGGATTCTAAGAGCGGTCGTGAGTGCCGCTGCCATGCCCGCGACTATGGCTTCATGGCTTTTAACCCCTTTTCGACCCGCGTCTTTACAGGCGGAGAGCCCACACTATTTGTGCTTCATAAAGGCCAAACAGTGGCCTTGCGATTTGGGGTGTATGTGCACCAATCCGAAAAAGAAGCTGACTTTTCGGTTCTTCCCGCGAAAAATCTCTTCGACCAAGCAGCTCCCTAATCGAATTCCATTATATTCATTCGCAAACTTGTGCGAGGCTCCAAGCGGTAACGAACATTTTATTGCTTGGCCCGATCATCGTTCTATGAAGCGCATTTGCCCGGAGTCCTTCGCTTGAAATCAATTGGAATTGAAATTACTCCATACACCATTCGGGCGGCCTTGTTCGATTCCACAACGCAGGTACTGGAACAGGAAAAAGCGTATCCCTTTCCGCCTCATCTATCCGGCTTATCTGAAGCACAAGTTGAAGTCGATCCCGCTGCGGTTGTGCAAACGGTTTTGGCCGCTATCAATGACTTGGGTGGCTCAGTTGAATCCGATATCGAAGTTTGGATTACGGGGCGAGCGGGTGGTGTCGTGCTGACGGACGAACTGGGGCGAGCGAAGTCCAATTTCGTATCATGGAAAGATGGTCGTGCTAGCCAAATCGCCGTCATGAACAAAACGCATCTTGAGCGGCTTGCTGATCAGTGGAGCGATCCCAAGTTCGGAACTTTGCGACGCGAACTCCATGCCTCATCGATGTTTGCAATCTTGTACACTTTGGCCGATGCTGAAGCTCTACCCGATGGTGTGTTGCCCTTGACGCTACCCGATTTTGTGGTGAGTCATTTATGTCGACAACCCGGCAAGATGCATTATTCGTTGGGGATCGGCATGCTCGATTTTCAAACGAACGATTGGTCCTATAAAGCTCTCGAACGGGCGGGATTAGGGGATCTATGGCTACCTGAAATAACTCTAAACTTGAGTCACATTGGGCAAGTAAAGAGTGGGAAGCGAACTATTTATTTTCGGCCTCCGGTAAGTGAACTGCAGGCGAGCCTGTTGGGCAATCGGCTCACCGCCAAAGAAATTGGGCTGCATTTTGATCATAGCCCACGGATCACAACGATACAGTATGGTAACGGTGCGTTATCAAAGTTGAGTGTCCCGTATTTCGAGCAGCAAAGATTGTTGAGTGTACCGCTGGGCGATGCGGTTTCGCCAAATGTTACGGAAAATGAATCGCTAACCGAACAAAAATGCCGCGACCTAGCACTGCAGTGCCAAGCCGCGGCAAAATCGTTTATCGATCTGGAACGATTTGACTCGATCCTCGTATCGGGAGCTTCGAACTACTGTTGCGAGCAATTGGCATCAGCAATGTCAGCTCAATTCAACAAAAGTGTTCGGTTTAGTTTGCCTAACGCAGGGCTCATCGGATTGCTTAAATTAGCTCAATCCTGATCAACCCTGTCGCATCGGTTTTAGAGTCTTACTTCCCGAACAATTGTTGCTTCAGGAATGAATAAGCGAGGGCTTGCATATAAGCTGCTTGCTTATTATTGGCTGAGCCTCCGTGGCCACCTTCGATGTTTTCGTAGTACTTTACGGCATGCCCCTGCTCTTCCATGCGGGCCATCATTTTGCGTGCATGGCCTGGATGGACTCGGTCGTCACGGGTTGAAGTCGTAAAGAGAACTGTTGGATACTTGGTGTTCGCCTGCACATTTTGGTAAGGCGAATAGGTCTTAATGAAGTCCCATTCACCATCTTTATCAGGATTACCATATTCGGCCATCCATGATGCACCCGCCAAGAGCAAGTGGAAGCGTTTCATATCGAGCAACGGTACTTGGCAAACCGCAGCGGAAAAGAGGTTCGGATAAAGGGTAAACATGTTTCCGACCAATAGACCGCCGTTGGAGCCACCTTGAATTCCGAGCCGTTCGGGCTTGGTCACGCCACGGCTCACCAAGTCTTTCGCTACGGCAGCGAAATCTTCATAAGCTCGCAAGCGGTTGGCCTTGAGAGCTGCTTGATGCCAACGAGGTCCATATTCGCCACCACCGCGAATATTGGCGACTACATAGACGCCACCTTGAGTGAGCCAAGCTCGACCGACGCTCCCCGAATAGTTTGGGGTCAACGAAATCTCGAAGCCACCGTAACCATAGAGCAAAGTTGGGTTGCTGCCATCAAGCTTGATATTCTTCTTTGCAACCATGAAGTACGGAACTTTAGTACCGTCATCGCTGGTTGCAAAGTTCTGCGTGATCTGTAAATCAGATGCATCGAAGTAAGCTGGCAACTGTTTGAGTTTTTCGGGAGCTTTGCCGATCGATCCGATCATCAACGTGGTTGGAGTGATGTAGTCGGTGACGGTTAGGAAATAATCGTTGGATTCATCCGAATCAACTGCTGATACGCTCACGGTTCCGAATTGCGGTGCGCCGGTCAATGGCTCGCGTTTCCAGCCCTCTGGGGTTGGTGTGAGCACATAGATGCGATTCTTTACATCTTCCAAGACGTTGATGTAGAAGTGATCTTTCGTAGCGCCATAGCTGGCCAGCGAGGTATTTTCCGATGGTTCAAAAGCGACATCAAACTTTCGCTTGCCTGCGATAAAGTCATCGAACTTGATGACCAACAGAGAACCTGCTGCATACTTGTTCCCGTCTACTTCCCAAGCATCGCGGAGTTCGAGGAGCAAATACTCGCGAATTACATTCTTGTTCGCGGTATTGGGGGCGTCGATCTTGACAAGTTTACCTTCAGGATTGAGCCAATAGAGTTCATCGTTATAGAACGCTAGGTTGCGAGATACGAAATTGCGTTCAAAGCCCGGAGTATCGTCATGAATCGCGGAGACCGACATATCGGTTGGGACGCCTTCATAAATCAATTCCGCTTTTTCGATTGGAGTGCCACGTTTCCAGCGTTTGGCCAAGCGAGGATAGCCCGAAGTGGTCATCGAGCCATCGCCGAAGTCGGTCGATACAAAGACGGTGTTTTCATCGATCCAGCCCAAGCTACCTTTCGCTTCCGGTCGATAGAAGCCATCTTTAACAAACGACTTGGTTTCCATATCAAATTCACGAGTGACCGTTGCGTCCGCCCCACCGCGCGAGAGGTTGATCAAGGCGCGTTTGTATCCAGGACGAAGTAGTTGAACACCGGACCAAACCCAGTTTTCCTTTTCAGTGGTGGCCACGGCGTCTAGATCAAGAACCACTTCCCACTTCGGTTCTGCTTTTCGATATTCTTCGAGAGTGGTGCGGCGCCATACACCGCGCTCATTCTTTTCATCTTTCCAAAAGTTGTAGTAGTGCTCACCGTACTTGGTAACAAACGGAATTCGCTCTTTAGAGTTGAGGATTTCCAGTAAATCATCTTTGAGTTTGTTGAATTCTGGTTTGGATTCGAATTCACCTTGTGTCTTGGCGTTCCGCTCTTTGACCCAATTGAGCGCTTTATCTCCAGTCACATCTTCTAACCAGAGATACGGGTCTTCTTTTTCAGTCACGTCGGATACCTTTTTGGTCGAATCGGATGTGGTTTCATCAGCCTGAACTGGATAGGCCCAAGTTAGGGTTGCCAGCGAGGCCGCTAGTACGGTCTTCATAAAGAACTGTTTAGGCATTGCGAACTCCTGTGTGCGAAGCGGACGTTGGGGACACCGGGTGTGATCAAAGGGTTGATCCACTTGAATCCCCGCTCTCTCCCTTATTTTGATGGTTTTTGCAGCCCGAGGGAATGGGGCGTACTAGAACCACGAAAGGGGACGTAGGGTGGGGGTAGGGTGTGTGGAGCAAGTGATCTTTTAGAGAGAGTTCTCGAATGTGAACTCTCTCTATTATGAGCCGATTCAGAATCGGATAAGCCAACTTGCGGAACACACCGTGGAGTTGACTCACCGTCCAAATCCGCGCGCGATAAGTGAACCGCGAAGGGCACGAAAGTTGCGAAATAGGAAGTAGGGTGTGTGCAGCAAGTGATTTTTAGTGAAAGTCAGCCTCGACGCACACTCTCTATCATGAGCCGATACGAAGTCGGATTAGTCAACTTGCGGAACACACCGTGGAGTTGACTCACCGTCCAAATCCGCG
>Ga0209174_10002199_pt1 | contig 13100 bp, 12 predicted proteins | sample JI91814BDNA_FD_187505 | JGI IMG/M metagenome (GOLD analysis project Ga0209174, IMG submission 187505) | Wastewater effluent complex algal communities from Wisconsin, to seasonally profile nutrient transformation and Carbon sequestration -... | ecosystem: Engineered > WWTP > Effluent > Algae...
GAAGCACAGGTCGAACGCGGCGGCGAGGACCCACGGGCGAACCGCTGTCCGCCAGCAGCGTGGTGATGACGGGGCCATCCTCGCAGGAGGGTAGGCGGGAGGCGCGGGCGTGACAAGGAGCGGGAGGGCGTGCCGAGCGCGACCCGCCGATCGAGGTTCTCGTCGTACGCGGCGTACACGACGCCCGGCGCGCGGCCGACCCAGGTGTACCAGGCGAACCGGTCGATGCGTGTTAGAAGGATCCCCATGGTGCCCGTGGAGGTCGTCGTCGACGGCACGAACTTCGGCGGCAAGACCCCGCTGGTGGCGCGCTTGCTGGGGCTGCTCGCCGCTCGCGGCTGGTCGGCGGGCAGCGCCTCGGTCTACCGCGAGGGCGAGGTCTACGACCGGTGGGACGACGATCCGGTCGGCGCCGCCGCCACGATCGTCGGGCGCATGCATGGACATCGCGAGCGCCTCGCCGACGTCGACGTGCTCGTGTGGGATCGGGGCTGGCCGACGTGTTTCATCTCGACCCGCAGCGCCGCGGCACGGCGCCTGTTTCTGCCGCTGCCGCCGCTGACCTTCGTCCTCCTCAACAGCGCCGGGGCGACCGCGAGGAAGGTCGCCAAGTACGGCCTCGCGCCCGTGGTCGTCCCGTGGATGCACGGCCAGCGCCTGAGGGACGAGATCTCGTACGAGCAGCTGTGTCGCCTGTTCCCCGACGATCTGCGGAGCTTCGCGCCCACCCTCGCCGACGACCGCTTCGACCTCGACCTCGTCGCGGGTGAGATCGCGGCCGAGGTGGCGCAGGCGCTTGCGCGCCGATGACCGACGTGTTTCTGGGATCGCGGACGATCCGTCCGAGAGGTCGTGAGGGCCTGGGCGGCGGCGCTGGTGATCCGATCGACGATGCCGACGAGCCTCGGATTGTTGCAGGTCCCGGCGGTCGGGTCGACGAATTGCATATCTCCGGACAGGAACGATTGCCCGAATCGTCGGTCGTGTGCGCGTGATACCCTGCGGGCTCCTTGCAGACCGACGACAGCGCGATTGAACCTCCCTCGCCGCGCGGCGGGCGTACGCTCTCGCCGGGCGACGTCGTCGCCGATCGTTACCGCATCGTCCGGGCGCTCGGGCGCGGCTCATTCGGACACACCTACCTCGCCGTCGACACTGCGGCGGGCGACCGCGAGGTCGCGGTCAAGCAGCTGCGCACCGACGGCGACAGCGGCTGGAAGGCGTTCGAGATGTTCGAGCGCGAGGCCGCGGCGCTGCGGTCGTTGCGTCACCACGGGATCCCCGAGATCTTCGATCACCTGCGCGAGACCGCCGACGGCGCGCTGATCGCCTACCTCGTGATGGAATACATCGACGGGGACTCGCTCGAGCAGCGCATCGACGACGGCGCCAGCCTGGGCCCGGCCGAGCTGCTGCGGGTGGCGCTCGGCCTGCTCGACATCCTCGAGTACCTGCACACCCGCGTCCCGCCGGTGCTGCACCGCGACATCAAGCCGGCGAACGTCCTCCTGCGCCGCGACGGCGCGCCGGCGCTGGTCGACTTCGGCGCCGTGCGCACGCTGTTCCGCGCGGCCGAGGAGGGCGGCTCGACGGTGGTCGGCACCTTCGGCTACATGCCGTTCGAGCAGACGATGGGCCAGGCCAGCCCTGCCAGCGACCTGTACGCCGTCGGGGCGACGCTGCTCCACCTGATCACGCGCCGTCCGCCGTCGGAGTTCGCCTCGCGCGACGGCGTGGTCGAGGTGCCCGTCGACTTGCCGGGCGGGTCCGGCTTGCGCGGGGTGATCGCGCGGCTGCTCGCCCCGACCGCGTCGGCCCGCTACCAGTCGGCGAGGGCGGTCCGCGAGGCGCTGCTCGCCCCGGCGCTGGACGCCTCGCCGCGGAGCGTTGCGCTCGCGCCGATCTCCCCGACGGAGTCGGCCCTGGCGTCGACGCCCCGGGCGCTCACGGGGGAGCTGCGCACCCGCTTCGATCGGGTGGCGCTGTCGCCCGCCCGCCTGCTGTTCGTCGATCACCACCCGTCGCAGCCGCTCTCGCTGCCGCAGCGCAGCCTGATGGTGCTGCTCGGGCTGATATCCCTGGGCGTCGCCCCGCTCATCTTCTGGATTTTTTACAACGCGCGGTGCACCCGGGCTCGCCCGTTCTTCCAGCACGGTGTGCAGGCATTCGGGCGCGTCTTGCAGGTGCAGAAGACCGAGTGGATCCAGGTCACCTACGAGTTCGACCACGCGGGCGCCACCCACCGCGGCGTCGACACCATCATCCCGGCGGTGGCCAGGCGCTGGCAACCCGGCGACGTGATCGAGCTGCTGGTGCTCCCCGAGCGCAACCACGACAGCATCATCATCACCAGCACCTGAACGGCGCATGACGGCGGCCTGGCCCGCACCGCGAGAAGCCGGCGGGTCATGCGGCGCGCGGGGGATCCCCGCGCCCGCGTGCAAAGCTTGCCCCGCGGACTGGCAACGCTGCGCTGTGGTGCGGTTGTAACGGCACCGATCACGCCAGTCGAACCGGCATGCACAACAACAATGCAATCCGCGACGTCCGCTCCTGTCTGCTGTCGCTGACGCTCGCGCTCGGCGCCGGCGTGTCCGGGTGCGATCTCGCGGGCGACGCCGCGGGCGACCCGCGGTCCATCGAGCCGGGCGCGCCCGGCGACGACGACGGCTGCACCCTGACGCAGGGCTACTGGAAGAACCACCACGCGGGCGCCAAGAACCACGCGCAGCAGCAGCCGTGGCCGGTCGACGAGGCGGTGTCCCTGTGCGGTCAGACCTGGCTCGAGATCCTGCAGACGCCGCCGAAGGGCGACGCCTGGTACATCCTGGCCCACCAGTGGATCGCGGCCAGCCTCAACGTCGCGTCCGGGGCGCTCGCGCCGCCGGACGTCGTGGCCGCGCTGACGCAGGGCGAGGCGCTGCTGGCCGACTGCTCGATCGACGCCGACGAGCACGACGCCGCGATCGCGGACGCCGGTCTGCTCGACGACTTTAATAACGGCGCCGTCGGCCCCGGTCACTGCGACGACGGACCCGGCGACGGTGACGACGACGGCGGCGACGCGACCACCGGCTCCGGCGGCGAGGACACCGGTGATGGTGACGGCGACAGCACCGGCGCCGGCGACAGCACCGGCTGGCCGATCCCGCAGTAGAGACCACGCGGCGAGCGGCCTGGCGGCGGTCGGGAGGTCCGGCGATCCGCCACGCGTACCTGGCCGAGGCGCTGCCGGCATGGACCGCGCCGGCCCTGCGTGCGCGCTTGCAGGGGTTCCTGGGCGCGCGCAAGCCGGGGGCGTGAGCGGCTTGCCGGGGCGCGCGGGCTGCGGCACGCTGGCGCGATGGGTCGCGTGTTGCTGGGTCTGGCGACGCTGTGCGCGTGCGGGTCGCCGCGCCTGACGCCGACGCCGGAGCCGGCGCGGGAGGTGGTCGCGGACAGGGCACCGGCGACGGCGGTGATGGCGGGGCGCTTCGTGATCCGCGGGGCCGAGGTGCTCGGGCACGGGGTCGTCGACCTCGAGATCGAGGGCGGGCGCGTCGTGGCGATCGGCGGGGCCTCGGCGCGGCTGCCGGGGGTCGATCTGCGCGGGCGGTTCATCGCGCCGGCGTTCGTCGACAGCCACGTGCACCTGGCCTACTGGCCAGTCGGGGACGAGCTGCTGGATCGCGGGGTCGCGACCGTGGTGGATCTGGCGGCGCCGCTCGCATGGCTCGACGCGCCGGAGGTGCCGCCGGAGCTGCGAGTGATCGCCAGCGGCCCGATGATCACGGCGCGGCGCGGCTACCCGACGCGTGGCTGGGGCGCGGGCGGGTACGGCCGCGAGGTCGGCGGTCCGCGCGAGGCCGAGGCCGCGGTCGACGAGCTGCACGCGCACGGGGCCAAAATTATCAAGCTGCCGATCACCGAGGCGCCGGTGCTCGCCGAGGACGCGCTGCGGGCCGCGGTGGCGCGGGCGCACGGGCTCTCGCTCAAGGTCGTGAGCCACGCGCTGTCCGACAAGGAGGTGCGCGCGGCGGCGGCGGTCGGGGTCGACGTCCTGGCGCACACGCCGGTCGAGGCGCTGAGCGACGCGGAGGCGTGGCGCGGGCGCGCGGTGATCTCGACGCTGGCGGCGTTCGGCGGGTCGCGTGCGACGCAGGACAACCTGCGGCGCCTGCGGGCGGCGGGGGCGGTCGTGCTGTACGGGACGGACCTCGGCAACACGCGCGACGCGGGGGTCTCGCGCGACGAGATCGATCTGCTGGTCGCGGCGGGCCTCGATGGGCAGGCGATCGTCGAGGCCGGCACACGCGCGCCGGCGGCGTACTGGGGGCTGCTCGACGAGGCGGGCTGCGGACCTGGTGAGATCTGCGTCGGCGGCCCCGCGGACCTGCTGGTGCTCCAGGAGGATCCGCGGCGGAGCCCCGGCACGCTCGCGGAGCCCGAGGCGGTGTACATCGCGGGCAAGCGGCGCGCGCCGCCACGCTGACGGGGACCGGGGCCCCCGGGCGTGTCCGCTTGACCGATCCGGCGGGGTTCGCCACGCTCGGCCGATGCGTTCGACCCGCCTCGTCCTCGCGCTCACGCTCGCCGCTTGCGGCGACAGCGGCCGTGAAACTGCCTCCGAGACGTCGGTGACGACCCTGCCGACGATGGGCGACCCGACGTTGACCGGCGGGCCGACGACGACGGCGCCGACGAGCGACATGTCGGGCAGCGGGACGCAGGGCGTGGTGAGCGACTCGACGCAGACCGGGCCGGACCCGACGAGCCAGACGTCCGCGTCGACGACGACGACCGGCGACACGGACGACTCGGTGGGCGACACGGCGGACGCGACGGGCACGAAGTTCGACATCACGGATCCGTCGGCGGGCGAGTCGTCGACGACGGGCCCGCCGGTCGACATGTGCAAGGTGCAGGACGACATGGACGCGATCGGCGAGTGCGACGAGGAGGCCCCGCCGAACAGCTTCGAGCCGGAGATCCAGTGGACGTGGACCGGGCCGGGCGAGCCGTACAGCATCGTCACGCCGCTGGTCGCGAACCTGACGGACGACAACGGCGACGGGGCGATCGACCTGTGCGACATCCCGGACGTGGTCGTGCTGGCGTCGACGAGCTCGGGCGTGCCGAACACGGTGGGGCACATCTACGTGCTCAACGGCGCGGACGGGGCGCTGCACTTCCAGATCGCGGCGGACCTCGATCACACGGTCACGCCGGCGATCGGCGATATTGACAATGACGGGCTGCCGGAGATCGTCGCGTCGATCGTCGGCGGCAACCCGGTGGTGTTCGAGCACGACGGCGCGCAGAAGTGGGTCAGCCCGAGCGGCTGGCCCGACGCGTACTCCGGCGCGATCGCCCTGGCCGACGCGGACAACGACGGCGACGTCGAGATCCTCGCGGGCAACCGGCTGTACGACCACACGGGCGCGCTGCTGTTCACGGCGCCGACGCCGGCGGGCAACTGGTCGGCCTCGGCGTTCGCCGATCTCGACGGCGACAAGGACCAGGAGATCGTGCTCGGGCACGCGGCGTACCACCACACCGGGCAGCAGCACTACATGACCAACGTGATGCCCGGCTACCCGTCGATCGCCGACTTCGACGACGACCCGGACCCGGAGATCGTCGTGACCAACAACGATGGACTCGCGCTGATCAACCACGACGGCAGCGTGGTGTACCAGGCCCAGCGCCCGACCGGCGACGGGGTCGGGTTCACGACGTGGCTGCGGCCGTCGACGGTCCACGACTTCGACGGCAACGGCGAGTCGGAGTTCGCGACCAGCTCGGCCAACAACTACACGGTGTACAACCCGCTGGGGCCGTCGATCGTGTGGAAGGCGGTGGTGTCGGATCAGAGCGGCATCGCGGCGGGCACGGCGTTCGACTTCCTCGGCGACGGGATCGCCGAGGCGATGTACGCCGACGAGAACTTCATGTTCATCTTCGACGGCGGCTCGGGCAGCGTGCTGCTGCAGATCCCGCGCACGTCGGGCACGCTGAGCGAGTACCCGATCGTGTCGGACATCGACAACGACGGGTCGGCGGAGATCGTCGTCGTATCGTGCCAGTACCTCGGCGTCGCGTCGCCGACGGTGCAGGTCATCCGCGACAAGATGGACCGGTGGATCCAGGCGCGGAGGATCTGGAACCAGCACACGTATCACGTGACCAACGTGCGCGAGGACGGGACCATCCCGCAGTTCGAGCCGCCGTCGTGGAAGCAGCTGAACACGTTCCGCACCAACTCGCAGATCGAGGGCGGCGGGCTGTGCAAGCCGCCGATCCCGCAGTGACGGTGTTCGCGCCGTTGTCTGGCGCGCCGGGCTGCGATACCGTGCAGCGGTGCGACACGCGTGGGGTTTTGGTGTCTTGTTGTGCGCGTGCGCGGTGAACCCCGCGTTCGACCCGCTGGGGACCACAGGCTCGGCGGAGTCGTCGTCGTCGTCGGGGGCGCCGCCCGGGGTGACGACGACCGGGGTGTCGCCGACGACGACCGGGGTGGTAGCGACGAGCACCGACACGAGCACGGACCCGGTGGTCGAGACGACGAGCGGTTCGGAGAGCAGCGGCGGGACCTCGATGGGCGCGTCGTCCTCGTCGGACGAGGAGACGACCGTCGGGACGAAGGATTGCTGGGATCAGGGCGCCGACGGCTGGCAGTCGGGCGTGAAGGTCGAGGGGCTCACCGGCGTCGGCGCGAGCAGCGGGACGATCAGCCCGGACGGGTTGACGCTGCACTACGTGGCCGACATCCCGCGCCGGCTGCACCGCGTCGAGCGGGCCAGCCGCGACGTGGGGTTTGGCGGGGGCGAGAAGATCGCGGCGTGGGACGGGCTCGAGAGCTTCTCCCCGGATCACCCGGCGGTCACGCTCGACGGCGCGGAGATCTATTATCACTACCGGCAGAACAACTTCGACGGCATGAGCCTGCAGGTGTCGCTGCGCAACGAGTTCAACCCGGGCGACGAGTACGGCCCGCCGACGCCGGCGCTGGGCGTCGCGCCGGGCACGGTGCCCGACGAGATCCCGGCCGTGACCAAGGACGGCAATATCTTGCTGGTGCAGCGCAAGGACGGCCCGGTGACCCCCGGGCTCATCGGCAAGGGCTGGAATTTTTATCAGTTCGAGCGGATGGCGCCGATGCCTGGCCAGGCGTGGGTGCCGATCGGGGTGTTCACGCCGATGAACCCGCCGCTGAACCTCGCGCTGTGCCCGGCGCTGTCACCGGACGGGCTGCACCTGCTGTTCACCAGTACGTCGGTCGACGACCTGGGCTTCGGCAAGGTCAACGAGGAGACGGGCGTGTGGCTGGCGGAGCGGGGCAACGTGCACGAGCCGTGGGGGGCGCCGGTGGAGGTCACGGCGCTGGGCAAGGGCGACGGGGTCTCTTGCCCACGCGCGGTGACCGAGGACGGCTGCACGCTGGTGTACGACCGGTTCATCTTCCCCTCGACGTACCTCGGGGAGTGGATCAGCGATCGCTGAGCCCGCGGGCTACAGCGCGCGCAGCAGCAGGAAGGCGCCGATCAGCAGGGCGGTGCCGACGATCGTGACGAGGTTGAAGTACCTGTCGATCAGCTCTCTGGCCTTCGGTCCGGCGAGGCGGATGACGAGGGCGACCAGGAAGAACCGACCGCCGCGCCCGACGATCGAGGCGCCGGTGAACCCGAGCAGGTTGAGCTTGGCGACCCCGGCGGCCACCGTGAACACCTTGTAGGGGATCGGGGTGAACGCGGCGATGAACACGGCGAGCTCGCCGTACTCGTTGTACTTGTCGGTCACCATCGCGAACTTCTCGCGGCTGAACACGTGCGGGATCAGGTACGGCTCGAAGGTGGTCCACAGGGCGAAGCCGATGAAGTAGCCGAACAGCCCGCCGAGCACCGAGCCGACGGTGCACCACGCGGCGAACCGGAACGCCCGGGTCGGGACCGACAGCGCCAGGGCGATCAGCAGGACGTCCGGGGGGATCGGGAAGAAGCTCGACTCCATGAACGCGAGCACGAACAGCGCGGGCACCCCGTACGGCGTCTCGGCCCAGCCGAGCACCCACTCGTAGATCCTTCGGATCGGGTTGCGCGAGCGCGGCGGGGTCTCGGCGGCGGGAGCGGGCGCAGGGGGGGTAGCGGTCGCTTCGCCGGACGCGGGGTCGATCACGGCGGGGACGCTATCACCGGGCGCTGTCCTCCGCCACAGCCTCGTCGTACTCCGCGCGCGTGTTGCAGGTCCGCAGCACCCGCGGGTCGGGCAGGCTGGCGGCGTCAAGCCAGCGCGCGCCGATCCGGTCGAACACGAACAGCGGGCGCGACCCGCCCTTGGCGAGGATCTCGCGGGCCGCCGCGTGTGCGGGCAACGTGCGCACGGCGCCCGCGAGCGGGTGCGGGAAGTGGCGGTCGGTGGCCTCGCCGGAGGCTGGCGTGTCGACCGGCAAGATGCCGCCGAGGTCCGGCTCATCGAGCAGGCTGGCGAACAGCAGGCGCAGGTAATCGGCGGTGAGGAACACGTTGTCGCACGCGCCGATGTAGGTGAGGTCGGTGTGGTGGGCCGCGAGCACGCCGAGGCCGGCGAACAGGCCGACGAGCGGGCCGGCGTGGTCGAACTCCGGCGGGTCGTCGACGCGGATGGCGGCGGGGTGGAGCGGCGGGAGCTGCTGGCCGGCGGCGGCGACGACGACGACGGGGTGGTTGCACACGCTGGCGACGACATCGACGACGTGGGCGAGCAGCGGCTTGCCGCGCCACGGCAGCCAGGCCTTGTCGCTGCCCATGCGCGACGACCGGCCGCCCGCGAGGATCACGGCGCCGAAGGTCGGGGTGGTGACAGGCGACACGGGGAGCCGAGGATCGCAGCGCCCGCGGCCGCACGCAAGGGCGAGCCGGCAATGCTTACCGGGCGAGGGCCCGGTCGGCCGGGTCTCTTTCGCGTGCCAGCGCGGCAGACCGCCTGCATTGTTGCGGTGGAGACGACCATGTTCACGACGCTCACCACCCTCTTGTTGACCGGCATGTTGTCGGCGCCGGCCATCCCTGACGATGCAACGAACGAGGCCGTGGCCGCCGTTCAGGTCGCACCGGTGCCGCCGAACCCCAACCCGAACCCGAACCCGAACCCGAACCCGAACCCGGATCCGAACCCGCCGCCGAACCCGCCGACGCCGACGCCGCCCAAGCCGCCGCCGACGCCCAAGCCGCCGCAGCCGATGCCGCCGACCCCCGCGCCGCAGCCGTCGCCGCCGCCCGTGTGATCTCGAACCCGCCCTCTCACTCGCAACGAATCCTCGGAGACACCTCCCATGCCGCACCTCCCCTCCCGCCACACTGTCCTGTTCCTCGGCCTCACCCTGTTCGCAACGGTCGACTGCGCCGCCGAGCGCGCCGACCGGGCGCGACGCCTCGAGGATCGCAACGACCGCCACGAGGACCGCCTCGACCAGCGCCAGCGCAAGATCGAGGACAAGCAGAACAGCACCGACAACGAGCGCAAGCAGGACCGCCTCGAGCGCAAGGAGGATCGGCTCGAGCAGCGCGAGGAGGCGCTCGACGCCCACGACGGTCGGCAGGATCCGGACCGTCCGTGAGCGACCCGCGGGGCGTCACCACGGCGCGAGGTCGAGGCTGCTGGTCATGTCGACCGGCGTGCGCAGCGGGCCGCGGCTGGTGATGTGCTTGCCGTCGCGGCCGATCACCTCGACGACGAGGCGGTGGCCCGCGCGGTCGACGGTGAGCCGGCAGAAGTTGTCGTCCTGCGCGAAGTTCCACGCGCGATAGTCCATCGTCACGCCGTCCGTCACCGCGAAGGTGTCGGGCGTGCGCGCGTCGGTGGAGTCGTGCACGAAGTCGGCCGGGTCGCCGTCGCCGAACGGGAACGGCCAGTAGAACGCCGACGAGACGACGCTGTAGGCCCGCAGCGCGTCGCAGCCCGGGCCGCGGAATTTCAGCTCGGCGACGGTGGCGCAGTGCACGTCGCCGGCCAGGAACACGACGTTCTGCACGCCGGCCTCGACGATCGTGCGCAGCAGCGTGCGGCGCGACGCGGGGAAGGCGGGCCACGAGTCGCTGTCGGCCCGGGCGGCGGCGCTGCGCAGCGACGAGACCTGGTTGGGCACGAACACGCTGGACGTGACGATGAACTTCGGGGCGTCGCCGCGGTCCTTCTGCTGGTCGCGCAGCCAGGCGCACAGGATCTCGAGCTGGCTGGTCTCGTCGTCGGACAGCGCGGGCCGGCCGAGCATGTGGTTGTGCTCGAGGTCGTCGGCGCCGCCGTCGAGGTAGCGCTGGGTCCGCGTGTCGAGCACGAAGAACGGGTAACCGGCGCAGCTGAACTGGTAGTACAGCCGGCGGCCGAAGCTGCGCGGGCTGTGCGACCACTGGTAGCTGAGGTACGCGCCGATCGCGAGGTTGAACAGCAGCTTGCGGCCGGGCTTGTGGAGGCGGTCCTGCGACCAGTTGTCCTCGATCTCGTGGTCGTCGAGGATCATGTAGTGCGGGACCTGGCGCAGCAGGCGGCGCATGTTGGGCGAGCCGAACGCCTTCTGGTAGCGGTCGTGGAACTCGGCGTGGGTGTCGGCGAGGCCGACCGGGACGTGGCGGTTGAACGTGTCGGCGTAGATCTGATCGCCGGCCATCAGCACGAACCGCGGGCGCGCGGCGTACCGCGTGGCCTGCAGCTCGGCGGCCATCGGCGCGAAGATCCCGTCGGACTCCTTGACCTTCCACAGCAGGCCCGGGTAGCGGCACGAGCCGAGCAGGAACGCCAGGGTGTCGCCGACCTCGCCAGCCGGCGGGTGGGTCTGGAACACCGCCTCGCACGCGTCGGCCGGCAGCTCGTCGACGAGCCCGGCCCACACGCGGGGGTTCGGCAGGCGCTCGGCGAGCACGTCGCTGGCGACCGCGACGTCGTTCTCGAAGTCGTCGTCGACCGCGAGCGAGGCGAGGCGGACGCGGTACTCGGTGTCGGGCGCGAGCAGGTAGGGCTCGCCGAGGCCGCCGAGGCCGCCCTCCTCGCCGAGGTTGAAGGTGCCGGTGCGGTCGAACTCGCGGCGCAGGCGGAAGTAGTAGACGGGGCGCAGGGCGGGCGGAAGCGGGACGCCGGCGCGGGCGGTCACGACGAGCACGCCGAGGGTGCGGCGGTCCTCCTCGGCGGCGCGCTTGCTGTCGTCGGCGTCGGGGGCCTGCATCCACAGGCGACAGGTGCGGTCGGTGGTGTGCCCGACGATGGGGCCGAGTCCAGGGGCGCGCAGGCTGCTCATACGCCCAGCAGGCTACCGCGGGCGCAAAAATTTTGCGTGGGAATGGCGAAGGAGGCCGCCGGGACCCGAACGGAGGGGCGGAGAGCCTGCTATGCAGTTGCCTCGGATGCCGTCCTCGCAGCACATGCTCGAAGAGCTGATGGAGTTCATCCATTTCACGCCCGCCCACGCGGCGCTGATGCGGGAGATGGGGCCGATCCTGCGGCCGCACTTCGACGCGATCATCGTCGGGTTCTACGCGGCGATCGACAGCAACCCGCGGGCGGCGGCGGTGTTCTCCGGCGGGCAGCCGCAGCGCGACCGACTCAAGGGTCAACTGCGCGGCTGGCTCGAGGGTCTGGTCCGCGGGATCTACGACGAGGTGTATTACGAGCGGCGCGCCCGCATCGGCCAGACGCACGTGCGCATCGCCCTCGACCAGCGCTACATGCTGGGCGCGATGAACGTGGTGCGCGAGGAGCTGCACGCCGCGCTCGACGCCGCCGACGAGTGGCCGGCCGACCGCCTGACCGCCGGCCACCGGGCGATCGACAAGCTGTGCGACATGGAGCTGGCGATCATGCTCGAGACGTACCGCGAGACGCTGATCGCCCGGGCCAAGGACGCCGAGCGGCTGGCGACGATCGGCCAGGTCGCCGCGTCGATCGGCCACGAGCTGCGCAACCCGCTCGCGGTCATGCAGACGTCGGTGCACATGCTGGCCCGCCGCCTGCCGAACGACGAGCACACCGGCAAGCACCTCGGGCGCGTCCGCGACCAGGTCGCGCTGTGCAACGCGATCATCTCCGACCTCCTCGACCTGGCCCGCGACCGGCCCGCGGATCGCCAGCCGACCGACGTCGGCGCGGTCGTCCGCGACGCCGCGCTGTCCGTGCCGCACCCCGAGCACATCGCGGTCGAGGTCCACCTCGCCGACGCGCTCCCGCAGGTCGCGGTCGACCCCGGGCAGTTCCGCCAGCTGGTCGTCAACCTGGTGCTGAACGCGGTCCAGGCCCAGATCCAGCCGCCGGGCGCCGGACCCGTGCCCGGGCGGGTCGACGTGCGGCTGGCCGTCGCCGGCGACGCGCTGGTGCTCGGGATCGAGGACCGCGGCCCGGGCATGACGCCGGCGGTGCTCGAGCGGCTGTTCGAGGCGCTGTTCACCACGCGCGTGACCGGGACCGGGCTCGGGCTGGCGCTGTGTCGCCGCATCGTCGAGAAGCACAACGGCACGATCGCCGCGAACAACCGCGCCGACGGCGGGGCGGCGTTCGTGGTCCGCATCCCGCTGCAGCCGCCGACGCCGGCGCTGCTGCAGGCCGACAAGGAAGGCCACAACTGATGCCCCGCAGGGTGCTCATCGTCGAGGACAACCGGGCGCTGGCCGAGAACATCGCGGACCTGTTCGAGGAGGAGGGCGTGACCGCGGAGGTGTGCGGGACCGGGGCGCTGGCGCTGGCGGCGGTCCAGGCCGAGCCGCCCGACCTGGCGATCCTCGACGTGCGCCTGCCCGACACCACCGGCGTCGCGCTGGTCCCCCAGCTGCGCCGGCTGATCCCCAACAGCGAGGTGATCCTGATGACGGGCGACGCGTCGCTCGACACGGCGATCGCCGCGGTCCGCGAGGGCGTGTTCGCGTACGTGCAGAAGCCGTTCTCGGCGCCCGACCTGCTGGCGCTGGCCGCCCGCGCGCTCGAGCAGGTGTCGCTGCGCCACGAACGCGAGCGCCTGGCCGCGCAGCTGGCGGTGTCGGAGCGGCTGTACCGCGGCGTGGTCGAGGCCGCCGAGTCGATGATCATCGGCGTCGACGGCGGCGGCGCGATCCGCATGTGGAACCGCTGCGCCGCCGACGCGACCGGCTGGGACCAGGCCGAGG
>Ga0209174_10002200_pt1 | contig 13100 bp, 5 predicted proteins | sample JI91814BDNA_FD_187505 | JGI IMG/M metagenome (GOLD analysis project Ga0209174, IMG submission 187505) | Wastewater effluent complex algal communities from Wisconsin, to seasonally profile nutrient transformation and Carbon sequestration -... | ecosystem: Engineered > WWTP > Effluent > Algae...
AAGCTTGAGGATACAGAGTTTCCAGATAGATGCAGAGTGCAGTAAAGGAGTCTGCTTGTTGTCTCGGTAGTTCTCCCTTCTACCGGGCTGCCGTTCAGCAGGAGTCGATTGGTACTGTTAGGCAAGTGGCCCGGCCACTACTGCTTGTGCCAAGGGTCTCAGTATCTCAGCCAGGGCTGCGATTCGATCGCGGCTATCCCTCTCGTCAAGGCTGAGGATCAGCAGTTCCCGAGCATGTCGTACGAACTCAAGGATCTGCGACTTATTGAGCCCGCTACTCAATAGGTAAGCCATACACCAAATGCTAAATCCGTAAAGCGTGAGGGGAATTGAATTACGGATATTTCGATACATGTGCTCGACCCATCCGGAAGCTTCCTTCCAGTTCATACTGGCATGGCTCCAACTATATCCCGCGCCACGGATATTGTACTTTGAAGCCTCCTCGTGAATTGGTGTCCTTACATCATGATAATATAGCTGCAGGTTATATAAATCAGGCGCATTGTCTTCAAGAAAACGCATAGTCTGATTGATCGTTTCTTTCGTTTCCCCAGGAAATCCGATAATTATCGATGCATAGGTCATAATGCCGCGCTTTTTGAGTGAGTCTATCCCGTATGAGTATCGATCAATCTTTGCAAATTTGTTCATGTTTTTCAATATTTCCGGGGCCCCAGACTCAATTCCGAGGAATACGCCCCAGCATCCACTATCCTTCATTAAGTCGAATACTTCATCGTCTGCGTTGGAACAACGAAAAAACGAGAACCAACTAAAATCAAATTTATTGCGAATCATCATTCGCAGTATAGACTTAAAGCGAGGCAAGGGAACATTGAAGGTGTCGTCAACGAAGACCAACTGCCGCACCCCACGTGAGTGAAGTTGCAGGAGTTCCCGCTCAACGGTTTCAACATTTGCGACTCGATGCTCACCTGCCATTGCGGGAAAACTACAGAAGCTACATGCGAATGGACAACTTATTGCCGTTCTCATGTAGATTGGCAATTTGAAAAATTGCTCGCGAGGGAAAAGATCCCAGTCGATAGAGTTATCATCGAGGTTAAGATCCTCAATAATCCGGGCATTCTCCGTAAATCCGCCCCCCGGATTTGGATAGATGAGATTTGGAATACTAGTAATACTATCTTGTTCATTAGTTCGCAAATAACGCACTAGCAGAGCCAACGCGGCCATTCCCTGTGCATCTACTACATAGTAATCAGCACCGATGGAGCCAAGTACATAATCACGTGTCTCTTGGTCATTGACTGTACAGGTATTAAATATAAACGGACCCCCAATTACAATCTTGGTTTTCAGATTGTGAGAGCGAATGAATTTAATTAACTCAATGATCGGTGCCGGATCTACATAGTAGGTGGTTGTGATTGCGACCAAATTTGGATTTAATGCGAGCAGCTCAGCAAATCTCTGTTTTTCAGAATTGAATAGATTTACAATTTCAACTGTGAAATCTCTCTTTCGTAGAAAGTTGGCTAAATGACAAGCACCCAAACTTGGTGCATTAAATGCATTCAGGGCTGGATCGCGACCTGTCGCGGTCATAATCACCTGGTTGAGAAGCTCCATGTAGGTGATGCGTCTTCCATTGAGAATGACGGAATTTGTTTTGGCTTCCAGATACGCACCTGAAAATCGCCCCATTTTTCGTTGAACCGTGGCGAAGGTATCAAAATCTAGATCATTATAGCCGACAATCACACAATCAATCGCGGCATTCGCAACTGGTTGGCTAGATTTTTCTGCCGAGCTAGACATTAAGAGTGGTAGACGCTTGCTATTCATGAACATACCCCCAATTTAAAGGACAACCCTGCTGCGCAGTTAATCCTCGTTCGGACGGCTGCTTCGATTTGATAGCCCTCGGACCGAGGCTCAGCCCCCGCCTTTCGCTTGTTCAGCCTCTGCCCACGCTTTTGGGCGATGAGTTCCAATTATGTCATCGATTGATGAGGTTCGAATAGCGGTTTCTTAGGTACTGGAATTGTCCTAGTATGCCACCGACGGAAACGAGTCCGGTGTGATGCGTTCCCCTTCCCCATGGTTGCTAGTATGCTTCTCCGCGTATTTCGAACCACAGTCGACAACCCAGGAAACAACAGACTCAATCGAAGCAATCGCTAGATTTCTGCGATGAGAAGCTGAGCTTGAGGCGAGCCGGCCTGGGTCACGAGAGCCGCCGGGGTAGCATGTCTTACAGTCTCTGACACAGTCTGATTCGACCCTAGCCTAGAGTATGTATGTTCGATGGAGTTTGAGCGCAGAGCAGACTACACCAAACACCCCTATTAGAATGACTAGCTCTCCCCACAACTGGTTCCAGCCCAGTGTTGATCCCGCTTTTTTGTAACAGTCCTCTGCCAAACTGCTGATACTATGGGTCAGTGCATACCCAGCTTGCTCAGGTCTTGGCTGACTTGACACACATGACCTCCGCCCAGTTCCTTGAGCGGCATACTGATCCCTGGCTGTTGTGCGAGATTCACCGAGCGCTCCCGTCCACTCCCGCAGCGGACATTTTGGTTCCATCGACGGCTCGGTCTGTACCCGTGGATGTCGCTCCCGTTGATCGCCGGCTTAACCCCAATTCGCTTCTAGCCCTCGGCGATCGCTGGATGCTCCATCCTGTCCAAAAGAGCGATCGGAATCCTTGGGCAGAACGGATCCTCGTTGGACGGGCTCGCAACAACGATATCGTCTTGTCAATCCAGTCGGTCTCTCGACTGCAATGCTATTTTGTGAGAAAAGGGGCGGGATTTCAGCTCTTTGCGTGCAAGACAACCTCACGAACGTTGTTGGATGGCAGGCCACTCTTACCCGGTGAGGGTGTCGATGTACAGGATGGTCATCAGCTCGTGCTGGGCACTGTGACCGCCTATTTTCTGGAAGGGTCGAGTCTGCTCTCGTTACTGGGACGGCGCAAAACCTAGTGTGTCAACCACCTACGCAAATGCACCGAACATGCTATCCGATGAAGTCGCTGACCACGTTGTTGAAGCGGTCCGGTAAGGCAAGAAACACGAAGTGCTGCCCGCCCTCCGATGCCTCAAACACTCGCAACTGAGAGCCTTTGATTTGCTGATGGATCCAGTGGGTGGCAGATAGCGGAATGGGACTCGCCGCAGCGCCGAGAATCAACGTCGGAACGTTGATCCGAGGAATCACATCTCGCCAGTCCTGGACGGCGTGGTTGAAAAAGAGTGTGGCAGACTGCGCTTTGGGTAACTGTAGGCTCTGGGTGAGGCACCACTCCTTTACCTCATCGGAAATGGGTGCGAGAAGCATGCCGCCAAACAGCCCTCGGATGGTTGCTTCGCCCTGTGGTCCAACCAGACTGTTGTAGAGGCCGTAGATTGTCTCAGGATTGAAAATGGCACCAGCGGACGCCGCCTCTTCTTTGGACCATGCTGGATTGAGCGCGGCGCAGGCCATCTGGTCGACAAGGACCAGTTTGTGAATTCGTTCGCTCCCGAATAGATCCCAGTAGCACCAAATGATGGAGCACCCCATGGAGTGCCCCAGCAAGACTACGTCTTTGAGGTCAAGCGCGTGAATTACGTCGTACAGATCTTTGGCCAGGCGGGAAATTCGGAATCCGAATTCGGGTTTGGCAGACGCGCCATGACCACGCATGTCGATGGCGATGACGCGATACTTTTTGCTGAGAGCCGCGATCTGGTGCTTGAACTGCTCCGCGGTTTGACACCAGCCAGGGATCATCACCAGCGGTCGTCCGCTACCTGCCTCCAGATAGCGAAGCGTGACTCCGTCACTCGTCTGCACAAACCCAGATTTCAGGTCCACGGCAGGTTCCTCTTGCCGCCTGAGCGGAGCTGCCTTCTTTGCAGAAATTTTGGGTGCTGACGGAGCTTTCGTCGTGGACTGGACTTTCGCTCTCGACTTGCTTCGAGCCTTTTCCATTGGGATCCTCGCTTGAGCGGATAATGGGCAGAGTATCGTGAGGGATGCTCTCAATTGCAAGCTAGGTTCGCTCTTCTTGGAGGCTCAATCGCGGACCGGTCGTCCCTCGTGTTTGAAAGTAGATTGGCTACAGGAGCCTCTGCGCATCCCTGATGTGCGGACCTGCTTCTAGGCTTGTAAAGATTCGGACTGCCGCCTCACCGTGATTGCGAGCACGCTGGGTGAGGTCTCCCATCACAACTGGCAAGTGCGGCAGCCGTCCATCCTTCAGCAACCGGCCGAGCCAGTAATGGGCCATCGCTTCATCGTAGGGCAGCTTGATCTGCTGTGCTATCTGCAGGCTCTGTTGAAAATGCCGAAGTGCCAGGATCGGATGGCCGTTTAGCCATGCCCATCGACCCTCCCACAGATGCGCGGGTGCCTTCCCTAGCGAGATCACTGCCCCATACTGATGAAATGCCTTCAGTAGCTGCCGCATTTTGGACTCGGAGTCGAAACGAACCGATCGGTCGCGGCTCTCTTTGGAAAGCTGCGCGTAAACCTCCGCGATGCCATAACCTTCAAGTCCACCGTAACCTGTCACGGCAGTTTTCAGGATTAGCTGCAGGGTTTCGTCAGCGAGCTGTTTTGCACGAACCAGGTCGCCTTGTTTTAGCAAACATACTGCAAGAATTCCCTTGTTGGACATCTCCGCTTGGCTGTCGCGGCCGCTGCGCGGAATACGAGTCGCATCCTCTGCCAGCGCGAGTGCCTTGGCGAAGTCGCCACGGCAAGCCCACACTGCGCTGCGAAACACCAAAGCCCAGAACTGAAACTGAGTATTATGCGCCTGCTCTGCGGCCTGATACAGAGTCTCAGTACTTGCCAGCGCCCGTGAGTAATCGCCTGCGTAGAATGGAATGCTGGCCAACTGAACTAGATTAAAGAGAGACATTGCATCATCGCCCATTTCACGAGTCAGCGTAAGTCCTCTCTCAAAAATCTTGAGCGCATCGGCCCAGTGACCCGTCTGCAATTCTACTAACCCTCGCATCCGCAAATACTGGTTTTCAGAGCGCGGTCCGGGCACTTGCGGAAGCAACTCCTGCGTCTTCTTCATGTAGAAGTCGCAGAGTGCTTTAATCGGTGTCAGTGAGCCTGCATAGCCAAGGAACGGGTAAAGCCAGGCACGACGGTGAGTGTCGTCTACAGCCTCCGCAGCATTGAGCAAACGAAGCAACGCGTAGCCCAACTCATCCTGGAAGCCAAGCCAGGCATAGACGTCGCAGCCTTCGGAAAGCTCTACCAGTTCGCGAAGAACGGCGAGTTCTTCTTCAGTAGGCTGTGGCAAGCGTTCTGGCTTGGTTCGATAGACAAACTGACGGGCAGCTTCGCGCAGAGTCGCCAGTTTGAGCTTCAGCCCGTCCTTTGGCATCGGGAAGCCAAGGACTTCCATACTCTGCTCGAAGTGTTCCGCGCACTCTGGCAGTTGGCCGAGACCCAAAAGAGCCTTGACGAGCAATCGGTGCATTCGCGCTTGCTGCAGAACAGGTAGGCTGACTTTTTGCTGCAGAGACTGGGCTTGCTTGAGGTGTGTGACGGCCTCCGTGAGAGCTCCGTTTCGCAGCGCAACGTCACCAGCCTGGATGGCGTAGCGAGCAGCCGTGGCAAGATCGCCACTTTGCGAGTAGTGGTAAGCGAGCGCCGCAGCATGCTCATTCCGATCGGAGTACGCCGTCTCGATGGCTTCCGCGACAGTCTTATGCAGCCGTTTCGCTTCTGCTGTATCTAGTTCAGCCACCAATGACTCGCGCAGTTTGTCGTGAGAGAAGCGCCACTCTTGATCGCTCACCTCGAGAACTGCCACTTCGCCACAGGCGGTCAGCCAAACATCTAGCTTCGGCTCTAGTAGGCGCAGGACGTTGAGGTCCAACTTTCGCCCTGCGATGGCAGCCAACTGCAACATCGGGCGAGCACTGGCTGGTACTCGGGTCAATCGACGTTGAATGACGGCCTTGATGCCACCCGCGAAAACGCTGTGTGGGAGGGCTCCTCGTCCGACCTCACTGAGCATGCCCGACTCCTCGGCCAGAGCGCGCATGACTTCAATGATAAAGAACACATTGCCTTCGGTCTCGTGCTCTATGAGCTTCGCCAGTTTGGGTTGACGGCCAGCATCACCGAGCATGGCTTCGCACAGAGCAGTGATACCGGTTCGACCGAAACGCTGCAGCCTCAACAACTGCATCGCGCTCAATTGTGCAGTAAGTGCAGGCATTTCATCATCACGATAGCTACCGATCACCAACCACGGGCGTTTGCCGATGTTCTCGATGATGCGCTGCAGTAGAGCGATGCTCTCGGGCCCTGACCAGTGCAAATCCTCCAAAATGAGGACGACTGGCTCCTTCAATCGAGAGAATGCGGCTGATACCACGTTCATCAAGCGCTGCTGCGTTGCTTGCGCATCAAGCTCTGGTGCATCTGGGACCGGACGGCCCCGTAGTCGCTCCAGACTGGGTACGAGTGGCTTCAGCACACTGGCCTCTAGATCCTCTAGATGGATGTGCAGACAAAGCAACCGCAGGACGTCTCGCCACACCTGATAGGCCGCGCTACCAGCGCTGACCGCTTGTCCTCGCATCACTAGCGCACCACGAACCAGCGCCAGTGTCCGAATCTCCTCGAGCAGCCGGGACTTGCCGACCCCGCTCTCTCCACCCAGCAGCCAGCCACTTCCCTCTCCTGTCGTGGAGCGGCTCAGAGCGCTGCTCAGTCGCTCCATTTCAGCCTCTCGACCCACGAACTGCGATGCTTGTAGAAAGCTGTCGCGGGTGGACGCCGTTTCGACTGCGATCGGTTCACCGATCGCGGTCCCAAGATCGCGCAGCGCAGCTATCGCATCCTGATACCGATCGCCTGGCTGACGGGATAGTAGCTTGATGATGATGGGAGCTAGCGGCCCTTCGAGAGTCAGCGCGTCTTCTTCCTTCGCTTGGTCCTCACCTGGGTTCCAATCGTCCATTTGGTCCGTGTCGCGTGCACTCAACCCTGCTCTTTCGAGCATGGCCAAGACATGGGGCGGTACGGTCAGGTCCGCTGTGCCGAGCTTCCCGCTTAGCATCCTTGTGATGCTCTCCCGTGTATACGGCGATTGCCCGCTGAGCATCTGGTACATGATGACACCGACCGCGTACATGTCGGATGCGATAGAGGCTGGATCTCCGAGCAGTAGTTCTGGTGCCATGTACTCCAGCGTCCCGGCCAAGTTGTCTACCTGAGTGCGCTGCACGGCAATCCCAAAGTCGAGAACTTTGACTGCGCCCTCAACCACAAACACGTTGCTCGGCTTCAGATCCCGGTGGAGAATGCCTCGCCGGTGCAGATAGGAGAGTGCCCTCAGCAACTGGGCGAACATGCCAGCCTGAACACTCAGTGGCTGGTTCTGTCCGGCCTCAGAGATCGCCTGCGGGCGTTCCAGCAGTTCCATGGTGAAAAACGGCTGTTGCCGTTCATCAAATCCATAGTCCAACACACTGATGATGTTGGGATGGCGTAGTGACGCAAGTGTCCGGAATTCCTGAGCCAGGGCCAGCCGGTGGGCATGTGTCTCAGAGAAGGCAGAAGATCCATCCGACAACGAGACGACAGTTCCCGCGCTGACGACGCTCGCTGTCGGAAGGTCGGTCATTGGGGCACTTGGAAGGTGCTCGCCCTCGCTAGCAGTCGCCGGAGGCAGTACGTACTTCAACGCTACATACTGGTTGGTCAACCTGTCGAGTGCTCGGTAGACAATTCCCATGCCACCGCGACCCAACTGCTGCAGCAACTCATATCGTTTGCCAAGATTCCGAATCTCAGTCTCGGTCATCGTGTCTCCACCTGTGAACAGTCGCAGCTCCACTACCCAGTGGATCAGAGCTGCAAATCCCCAGGCTAGTGTATCAATGACTGGCCGGGTCTGTCATTGCCAAAACGATGAAGAGTCCTAGCTCGGAATGCCTCCTATACGCATCGATGTAAGGAACTGAGCGTGGCCGTTTAGCACGGCCCATCCTCACTCCGAGAAACACAGTATTTCTCCCGAGCCGGTCACACTGATCAGATGCGGGCCCTGCACCTCTCGCTCATGATGGCGCGAGTGAGCGCGCGTCGATACTGTCCTGGATCCTGGCGGCGAGCTCGGCAAGGTTTGGCGGTACGAGCATCGAATAGTGGTCACCGGGAACTATTTGCTGCGACCACTTCCCGTTGGCCACAGACCGCCAGCCACCATCCGGGGCAGCCAACCGAGCGCCGGCGGATTGCTCGGCGAACAACGCGAGGATCGGGGCAGACAGAGGAGTGGGTACGTAGGTATGGGCGGCCATCCGATTCGCCCGGAAGACGGCCAATAAACGCCGGAGCTGTTCGGTCGACATCTCTGGCGGGATAATGCCAGCCTCGCGTGCTGTGGCAATGAGCAGGTCGATGGTGGAGTAGGCATGCACTCCTTCAGGACACTCACCAAGAGTCGGCTTTCCAGACTGTGCGGCCAGATCATCGAGGAAGGTCCGTAGAAGATGAACATCGGACAGTGGCGCAAACGCATTCGGTGTGTTCAATGGATACACGTCCAACAAAACCACGAGGCTAACCTTCTCACCGCGGGCAAGAAGTTGGTGAGCGGTCGCACATGCAACGGCCCCGCCAAACGACCATCCCCCAAGGACAAAGGGGCCATGCGGCTGTTGCTGCTGGATCGCGCTCGCGTAGCGCTGGGCCATCTCCTCCACGCTGTTTAGCGGAGTGTCGTCGTCTTCGTATCCGCACGACTGTAAACCGAACACTGGCTGATCGGCAGCCAGATGACGAGCCAACCCTGAATAGCACAAAACTCCGCCACCTATTGGATGGATGAAGAAGAACGGCGTCAGAGCTGAACCCAGCTTGATCGGAACCAGCGGTCCACGTTGAGATTGAGGTGAGCGTGAAACCAGAAGACCAGCTATTTGCTGGATGGTTCCATGCCTGAGCAGAACCGAGGCAGGCAGTCGCAGACCAAACTCACGATGGATTTGACCGAGCAATCTCACGGCATCGATGGAATGCCCGCCGAGGTCGAAGAAGTTGTCTTCGATTCCGATAGGTCTGGTGTCGAGCAGCGACTCCCAAATGACGAGGAGCCTTCGCTCTACATCGTTACAGGATTCATTGCCCATCCTGTGGTTCTGGGCACCAGTCTGTTCGACCGGTGTTGCTCGTCCATTGTCCTGCAACAGTAATCGTTGCGAGTCAGACTCCATCAGCGCTTTGCGATCGAGCTTGCCGTTCTCTGTTCGCTTCAGTTCTGGAACGAACTGGTATCTCGTGGGAACCATGTAGTCTGGGAGGCGTGCGATCAGAAAGTTACGCAGGGCAGTCGATTGAATGGTGGCTCCTGGGTGGAGCACTACGTACGCGACGAGCCGTCGCTGGCCTTTGGTGCCATCAACGCCTACTACAGTGGCTCGCACACTCGGGTGTTGACCTAGTGCTGCTTCAATTTCCCCTAACTCAATACGGTAGCCATTCACCTTTACCTGAAAATCTTGTCGCCCCAAGAACTCGACGTTTCCATCTGGGAGATAGCGTCCTTCGTCACCTGTGCGGTATAGTCTCTCGCCTGTTCGTGGATGGGTTATGAACAGACGCTTGCTCATCTCTGGATCCCGCCAGTACCCCTGGGCCTGGCCGATGCCTCCAATATAGATGCTTCCGGGCACCCAGTCAGGGCGTGGCGAGAGGGCGTTGTCCAAGATGTGCAGGCTCTGATTGTCGAGTGGTCGACCATACGGGATGCTCGGCCAAGAGGGATCTACCCTTCCGACAGGAAAGACCACCGACCAGATAGAGGCCTCAGTGGCTCCCCCCAGGCTGATCACCTGCACGTTGGATCCAACCGAGCGCAGACGATCAGGAAGTGATACAGGAATCCAGTCTCCGCTCAATAGTACAGTCCGTATCGATGCTGGCAGCCTCCGCTGTTCGGTGGCTAGTTGTGTCAGCAACAGTTCCAGAAGCGCTGGCACCGAGTTCCATATTGTCACCTGATGCCGGTCCAAACAGGCAAGCCAGTGGGACGGATCTTTGCTGGCATCTGCATCGGGCAGCACGATTGCTCCACCTGCCGCAAGAGTTCCAAAGATATCGTAGACAGATAGATCAAAACTCAGGGAAGAGAGGGCCAATACGCGATCGCTTGGCTGGATATCAAAACGGCGGTTGATGTCTAGGCAGGTATTGACCGCACCACGGTGATCGATCATCACTCCTTTCGGAATCCCGGTCGAACCAGATGTGAAGATGACATACGCGAGGTCACTGGGGCACGGCATCGGAAGAGGGTCGCCTGCAGAGATGAGACCATCATCAGTTCGATCGTCAACTACTACCAACGTCACATCTGCTGGCCACTGGATGGAGCCGATCCACTCAGGCTGAGTGAGTACGACTCGAGTCTCCGTGACACGGAGGAGATAGCGAAGTCGCTCCAATGGTAAGGTCGGATCTATCGGTACATACGCCGCTCCAGCCTTGAGGATGGCAAGCGTTGCAACGACTTGCTCCCACCCCTTTTCCATGACTACAGCCACCAGCGAATTCGGACGGGCCTCTAATTCCCGCAAACGCTTGGATAAGCGGCTGCTCATCTGATTCAGGTCGCCGTAGACGATCTGCCGATTCCCATCAATGACAGCTAGCGAGGACGGATTCTCGTTCACACGCTGCTCAAACATCTGGTGCAATAGAAGTGGCGCAATTGAAACATCCGTCGCATTGACCAGAGCCCGTGCCGCTATCTGTTCGGGAGGGATTAATTCTAGGACTTCATCGGTCCAGGTTTTGTCGCTATCTGCCAACTGCTGGAGAATCTGCTCCCAGGCTCGGAATAACTGTTCGGGGACTCCCATGGGGAATATCTCAGCGAGCAGATCCCACGCATAGTGCAGGCCATCGGCATCCTCGTACAACTGGTGATCGATCCAGACTTGTGGGGTTCTGATGCTGCCATAGACCGGGCGGAGTATCGTCCCGATAGGAGTGCTGCCAGTTTGTAGGTTTGTCCCACCTAGGACACTGGTGAAAACGATCGGGACCGTTGCAGCAGAAGCGCGACGCTGCATTCTGTTTAGCGAGCGCATCACCTGGATCCCACTGTACTCGGCATGCTCCATATCTGTTAGCAACTGCGCCTGGAGTCGTCTCGCCCGTTCGATGAACTGCGAAGGCAAAGAAGCGTCTACTTGCAGCAGGATGGGAGAGCTGAAGTTGCCGAAGAGCCGCCCGACATGCGGATGAATCGGTAATCGATTCATGGCAACTACGTTGATTGTGAAAAGAGGAGAGCGGCTCCAGGCTGCAAGCACATCCGTAAATGCCGTGCAGAGCACAGCGTTTGGCGTAAGCCTCGCCCGGTGGGCTCGACGCTTTACTTGCAGCCAGCTACTTGCAGGTAGCCGTCCGCTCAGACGCTTCATTGCCTGGTTGGCCAGACTACCAGGACTTCGTCGGGTTGGCAGATCGGGCGGAGGAGGGAGAGTAGAGAGACGATCGAGCCAATATCGTTCGGCACGCTTGTAGGAAGATGAGCTGCGTAGAGCAGCCACGCCCAGCACGTAGTCCTTGAATGAAAACTCGATGTCGGGCAGATGAGCCGTAGGATCTCGATATAGGTCTGAGCACTCGGCGAGAAGCAGATGGACGCTAAGTCCATCTGCGATGAATAGGCTTAAATTGAGAAGGACCAGCGTTCGGTGATCCATCTGATATATCTCTAGCCTAAACAGGGGCCAGCGATCAGTGTTCGGTCCACGCTCCAGTCTGAAGCGTGCGTCTGCAAGAGTATGTGCAGACTCCTCTGCTGGTCGGCCGCGGAGATCGAACGTCGGGATGTGTAGCTTCGGAACATCCCTCACTATCTGCTGCTCGCCCGTCGGCAAAACGATCGCTCTTAGCATGTCGTGACGCTCGATGAGTATCTGCCACGCCCGTTCAAATCGAGCTACATCAAGAGCAACACTTTCGAACTCGAAGTAGCCGCTCGGAGATAACGCTCCTAGCTCGAAGAAGTCAGATTGCCCAACCCAGTAGGACTCCTGCATCTCGGTCAGCGGAAACGGCCGATCGTCCATCACGCGGGCTGCGGAATCTGGAGATACGTCCTTCCTTGCAGGGATTCCGGCCTGACGCAGGAGTGCACCAACCAGGGCGCGTTTGACATGCTGTTTGTTGTCGCCAGCTTGGTTACTCATAGCACTTCTTGCTCCTGCTCCTGCAGCAGCAGCGCAGCCGCGGCTTCCTCGGGCGACATTCTATCAACGGTATCCAGGATCTCCGCGATGCGTACCACCTGACCAGGGATTGACTCATACTCAGTAATGGTCTCGGCGAGCTTGGCGACCGTCGCAGCAGAAAAGAGGCGCAGCAGCGGCAATTCAACATGGAAGACTTCGCGGAGTCGCGCAGTCATCTGCGTCGCTTGCATCGAGTGCCCTCCCAATTCGAAGAAACTGTCATGGATCCCCACATCACTGACCTTAAGAATCTGACAGAAGATCGCCGAAATCTGCCTTTCCACGGCGGTACGGGGACCAATGCGGACTCGTGGACCTCCCAGCGTTTGCATGGTTGCCAGGCTTTCACGATCGATCTCGCCCTGGCTGTTTCTGGGCAGGTCCGGAACCCGACTTGCAAGGTAGGGTACGGGCCGGCCGAAGCGATCTTCCAGACCTTCATGCTGGGTGGACGGGAGTGCACTAGGATTGCGGCTTTGAGCGTAGAACGCCACCAGCTTCTGTGCAGCGACCGGACCATGGTGGTCTAATGTTTGAAGGACTGTAGGCTTGGTGTTGTCGAGTCCTACGACCGTGACCGGAGTCCAAGCGCGCAGCACCGCCTCGAACGATAGCAGACCCTGCTCCGGGCTCATCGCAAAGAAACCACGCGCCCGCGCCGCCTCCCCTCCGTGAAAATGCCGCGAGGCCCCTATGCCCTGCCATGCACTGAAGCAGATACAATGCGTGGCCCCCTGACGCCGAGCACTGATGAACGCGGTGAAGGTCTGTTCAAAGGCACAGGCGGACGCATATATTCCCACCATCGTGCCACCGAAAAAGCCCGCACTGGATGAAATGAAAATCACGCGGGCAGTC
>Ga0209174_10002201_pt1 | contig 13096 bp, 11 predicted proteins | sample JI91814BDNA_FD_187505 | JGI IMG/M metagenome (GOLD analysis project Ga0209174, IMG submission 187505) | Wastewater effluent complex algal communities from Wisconsin, to seasonally profile nutrient transformation and Carbon sequestration -... | ecosystem: Engineered > WWTP > Effluent > Algae...
TTAATAAAAATATACTTATTGAAGTGACTGGGTTTCAAAGAAATAAACTATTCTCTTTTCAGCGATATTTGGCAATCTACAATCAATCAGGATTAATGGATTAAATAATATAATATTAATGAAATCTTTCTTAGTCAAATTTGAAGCTGTAAACTTGACTAAGAAAATCTTTAGTCAGGTTTGGACTTCTAAACTTGACTATGAAATAAATCATTTAATGAATGAGTTTTTTACTTAACTAGCCCATACGACTAGTATCAAAAAATCCCACATCAATAAAATCAACGTATTTCAAAATAAAGATAATTAAAATTTCTTTAAAAAGTGTCCCACACGACTAGTATTATCATTTTCAATGCTTGTTAAAATATCTCCTGCAACTATGAATAAGGGAATAACATGCAAGAAATCAATGACAGTCAACATTTTCTTTTATTAATTGATATAGACCTATGCCCTGAAATTAAACCCAGTAGCATTGGTATGGTTGAACAATTAATGAATGCACACCTATTGTTAAATAAAAATAATATTCAGCAGGGAATTAATCGAGCTTTAGATTTAGAACATTTTTGTAAACCTTTTTTGTCCGAAAACTATCTAGTATTATTAGAAAAAATTACTCCATTGATAGAACCATACAATATTCATATTGCACATGGTAAAGAAGTTTATGTAATGTATTCAAAATACAATGACGGTTCAAAATATTATTGGGATGTAAGTAAACAAGCATCGATTAACTGGCCTGGGACTAAAGATCGTGTCAAAATCCGCCATTTGAAAAACATCATATAGGAAAATCTTTAATGTTTTCATCATAAGAATCTTGTGAGTCTGCTAATGACAGTTTTGAGTAGATCTCTAATGATTGCCGGCTCTCGTGGCCAGAATATGGTTGGATTAATGCGTCATCTATACCCTTTTTCTTTAACCATGTAAATAAAAAATGGCGTAATTTATGTGGTGAAATATTGTGGGTTAGTCCAGCCAAATTACTATATTTTTCTAACATACTTCTAATACCACGATCAGAATATGGCTTTTTCCATGATGATTCAAATAAATATGTAAACCCTGATTTAACAGCATTTGTCGTGTGCATAGCTAAGGTTTCGCGAAAACTTTTTGGAAAAGGAACTTGTCTGTCTTTTTTTCCTTTTCCTGCTATTATTCTTATTTGACATCTTATATAATCAATATCTTCTAATTTCACTCTAATTAACTCGCTAACCCTTACGCCGGTATAAAGAAGCGTTTTAATTATTAACATGTCTTGCATATTTTTTGTTTGCCAAACCACCTCATAATATTTTCTAATTTCATCTTCTGTAGGAACATATGGTAGCTTTTTAGGTGCTGCTTTTACCTCAACTGACAATTCTTTTCTTATATGGCTAAATACAGAACGGATATAATTATAATCTGGATTTTCATGTCTAAAGTATTTCAATAGTTGTAATGCTTTTTTTCGAGGACTGGTTCGTTTTTCCATGTTATGCTACCTTTAGTATGTCTGGTACATCTATTTCTAATCTAGTTGTTAGATCTAGTGGAAATAACCCATATGGATTAAAATGTTCATGAATAAGGGGAGTTATTGCTCTTTTATCCTCTATGGTTAATTTCTTACCATATTCTGATTCTTTTAACACTTGTTGAAGCATTAGAGTGTTAATATACACCATACTAATTTGTAGCAGGTGTAAGCAAAGCATTGAAAGCTCAAGTTCTTCTGGTCTATTACTACGCATTATGCCAGTTTTACCGTAAAATATAAAGTCATTGACTCCATTCCAACGCTCAACTACATTTAATCCCTCATGAATTTCACGACGTAATTCTTCTGACTCAAAGTATTGGCATAAAAATATTGTTTTAATTACTTTTCCAAGTTCGCTTAATGCTTTATAGGTTGGATGTTGTAGGTTATTTCTTGTAAATCTTCTCATTATAGTTTCAGCATCTGCTGTACCTAGCATTAAAGCTGTCGTATATTTGATTATTTGATCATATTGGGTTTCAATTTTATCCCAATCTATTGAACGAGATAAAATAGAAGAAAGATTTTCATATTTACCCATATCTTCTTTATCTACAACGTATAGCTTTTGTGTATGAATATTTTTAAATCTAGGTAGCAACTCAAAATCTAATGTATAAGAAAAAGCGAAACCTACCTCACTTGCACCATGCGTATCAACATAATTTTTTGTAACAGTTATATCCGTGCAATGTCGAAGGACACCTTCAATCATTGAAGAGACCTCAGATGAAGCACAACTTTTTAACTGAGAATATATGCAAATGGAATTAGTTTCTACATGCCAATATATCATAACCCCTTTCCGATGATATCTTGGATGCCAGCGACTCATTAAATTTTGATCAGACGTTCTAACATGTGTTGAATCAGAAGCTACAGCAGACGTACACTCACCCCAAATTTCAGGTGAACGAACTTTAAGCAAACTATTGATAACTGTACGAATTGCATTTCTTAAGTTGTCAGGATCAAAGTATCTTTGCTTAATATACTTTAAGTCTTGATAAGTAACATTTTCATTACCAACACTAATACTTTTTAAACCAGTATTTGTGCCATATCCTAGAATTGCTAATAGCAATCTTTTGGTTAATACCTCTTGTGGTAATCCTTCTTTTGAACCACTAGGAATAAAATCTTTGATGAAATTTACAAATAGATTTGTTTCTTTTAAAGCATCTAAAATACTGGTTGATGGCCAACGCTTAAAAACTTCTTGTTTAATTTGTTCTAAAAATGGTGGTGGCACCTGTTCCTCAAGTGGTGTTACTCTAATGTGTCCTAATGGTTTTTGTAAGATTTTAACTTTTTTATTTTTTGAAATACTTTTATTAAGTGTACTTAGATAATGATTGAGAGATGCTTTTAACTTATTTATAAACTCTTTAGCATTCATCGGTTTATTTAACAACTTATAATAATATTCTCTATTTTTATCAAAGTCTTGTGGTAAATCTTCATCTGGATTTCGGTATTGATATGTACCAGATACCCAAACCTCTTTAACTCTTAATTTATCTCTCAAATATCGTAAAACACAAAACTCGTAGTCAACTCTTTTAACTCTATCACCATTATCAGAACTTTCTACAACAAGAGGAATATGGAGGTTATTAATTGCACCATCAATTGGAACACATAATGAATCTGGATAATAAGTATTGCTACTAAATAAATAATCTTTAATGATTTTTAATGCTTCAATTATAGGCTGGTATTGTGTATTATTAGAGTGAAAACTTAATAATTCTAGAATTGGTGCTAACATTCTCCGATAATGATGCACATAACTTTCTCGTGCTTGACCATGCACTAGTTGTAGATAAGATGTGGCGATATTCTTATTTTCTTTTATTGCAATTAATTTTTCTTCAGGTACTACTGGAAATATTGCATCTTTTATAATATCATCTTTATGTGATAGAATTGTAACAGCTAGTTTATGTAACAATTCTTTATTACTACAACTACCTTTGATTTCAGCAACTTGTGATAGTTTTGATTTTAGTTTATTTTCGCCTCTAGAAACAATTTTATGTATTATGCGAATCAATAATTCAACAAGATTATCGGCTATTTGACGCTGTCTGACAATAGAAAAAATTGCTAATAAAGCGTATCTGCCATTTTCTGGCATAAGTTTAATTGCACTAGGATATTTATTACAAATATTACGATAGTAAAAATTTAATTGCTTACTTGGAATTTTTTCTAAAATATTTGGTAATTTTAGTAATTTAAAAAATTTCAACTTATCAGCCTCACTTAAAATTGTATCAAGTGATAACCCTCTTGGACAACGTTTTAACAATAACAATCGTGATACCTGATTTTCATCTTGTAACAGTAATCCATCAAGATATCCTTTTGTTTCTGGTGTTAGTTGATCATAAATATTTTGAAATAATCTGGTTTCATATTGCTGTTTGGCGGAGCTAATAATTCTTTGAATAGATATGTTACTAATAGGTTCCATCTTTTGGGTTTGCATAAATGAAACTATAGTGTTAAGAATTTGACTAGTATTAAAATTCTGTATAGGTAAAACCTCATTGATTAACCATTGTTTAATACGTTCACCATTTATTTTAGTTGTTGTATTAGATTTAAAGTGGTCTCTAATATCAGCACGAAATCTTTCTAGTGTTCTTAATGGTGGTATATTTTTTAATGATTTTCGAGAAATGCCTATTTGGTTGGATATCCATTTAATTATATTTGTTTCAATTTGGTCAATAGTTTGAAAAAAATCATTGTAATGTTCATAAAACTTAAGCATTAGTGAAAAATATAGCCTATAGGCCGTACTCTTTGAGTTTACCAAATATAATTGTTCATTATCTAATTGCCAATCTTTTTTTGTCATATTATTATCGTGTTAAATTAATTTGTATTTTGACACTGCAATGTTGTGTCATTTGAAATTGAAAGACATTTATCTAAACTTTGACTTGGTATACTTTTAAGATATTTGTCAAAAAATTGTAATACATAATCATTAATATACTGCGTTATTTTCCACCCATCAGCAGTTCCAAAGCCATCTGGTGCTATGTTATCAACTAGTATTTTTATTGCAGGTTGGTATTGTAACGTTGAAGAGTCTGTAAAACTCATATGTTGGGTATAAGTTATATTGTTTTCATCTGGAGATAATAGTGCATAATAATTATCTTTAAATAACTTAAATTGAGCATCTTTAGGTGTAACAACTCCCCCTAAATTACGCCATTCTGCACCAAATAATCTTAAGAATGGGAAATTCTCAAATCCAATTAATTCTGATGGAGAAAATACTCTTGTACCAAATGCAGTTGGAGGTGCATCAAATGATATCGCTGCGTGGAACATATCAGGGTATTCTTTTATCGCTTTAATCATTGCTATGGCTCCCATTGAATGCCCAAATATGCCAATTTTATTAATTATTATATGATTATCTAACACATTAGATAATAAGTTTTCTTGTGTACTAACATCTGTTAATGCATTTCTAATAAATAAAATATCATTCAAAACTGACTTATCAAAGTTTGAAATATTTTTGCTTGCATCTTGATTATGAACTATCCTACCATCGGGGAATAGTATTGAGCTACCAACAAATGTATTATTTATAGCTAAAACAATATAACCATTACTAACAACCTCATTGATTATGTTTTCATATTGTTGAGCTTCCACTGTAGAGCCAGGAACAAATATTAATACTGGAAAATGTTTATCGGCAATTGGTAAATTATTTATTGAAAAAGACTGTGTTTGTTTCAAATTTAATATATCATCCTCTGTAATTTCTGAAATATGGGCACCCCTAATCAAACTTATCCAATCATTTATGGCAGGATTGTAGTAATTGTTATAACGATGTGAATGTAAATTACTTGGATAATAAATTCGTACCATAACCTCACGACAATGATCTATTTGATTATCTTTACCAAAATCTATTTCATTTTGCCCCTTGATGTATAGTATGTCCTGTTGCCCAGAATAATCACTAGTACAACGATAACTACCATTTATAAAAGTTCCATTAACCATTCTAATATCTTGAAAACCAACCGCATATGTTCCAGTTGGCTTTGATAAATATGTATTTAACGAAGCATTAAAATTATTATGTATATTCTCATCCATCGTTGTAGATGCAAAAGTATATTTCGCCCCTATAATAAACAAAACTAAACCTAATTTTTTAATAAATTTTATAACATATATGTCTCTCATTTGTTATCTCCAACGAACAATTGTTTTTCATAGTTTTCACGAGCTAATTTGATTACCATATGAAGCTTTGCCTCCAAGATTTCTTTTGATGGAAGCTCTGTTAAATATTGTGCTACATGAATACCACTTTTATCTAATTCTAATAATTCTATATGCTCTTTATTTTTATTTGTACATAAAATTAATCCCATTGGTTGTTCTTCGTTAGTTTTACGTTCATATTTATCTAACCAACGTAAATACAATTCCATTTGGCCTTTATAACTTGCTTTAAACGTATCCATTTTCAAGTCAATTGCTATAAGTTTACGTAAACCCCTGTGGAACATGAGTAAATCAATATAATAGTCTTCGTTATCAATTGTAATACGTTTTTGACGGGCAATAAAACAAAAATCAGAACCAAGTTCTTGCAAGAATTTACTTAAATCATCTAAAATCGCATTTTCCAGATCATTTTCACTAAAATTTGTTGGTAAATTTAAAAAATCTAGCACATAAGGGTCACGAAAAACTAAATCATGTGTAATCTGTTTGGTCTTCTTAAACATTAATAGTTCTTGTTTGGGGTTCTATGCGTAAACCGAAGAAATTTTTGATTATTCATACAATCCCTTGTAATTAAATGGTTTACTAGTATTTATTAAGTTGGTAAATCTTAAAGTCATTCAAATTCAATCGTAATATTCTTCTAGGAAATCTTTTAATCTTACTTTTGGATTATGAAACTTAACTGATGTTTTATCAAACTCTTTTGGATCAAATTCATCACCCATCCATTCCAAATACTCAGCGTGATTTGAATGATTTTTGTCATTTATTGCATCTAGCATATCGTAATATCCTCCAATACCACCACTATCTTCAGGTGGACATGCCATGGCACCATCGCAACAGATTGGATATTTTTTAATTTCTGGCTCCTTATCTAAATATCCTTCAAATTCAACTAAATGCTCCCAACTATCACCAAAGTCGTACTCATATACTATTTTGTGTTTCTCATCGCTATTTAAATAGTCACAAACTTTAGTTTCCCACCCTGGCAAAGTATCACTATCACCAAAGGAATCATTAGGTATACCAATGAAGGTACGTTGTTGAGTTTTTTTGGTAGATCCAGTGTAAATAATAAATTGGTGCAAATGACAATCTTCCCAACCCATAGCGTCTTGTACGGCTACGTGTAAATCATAAAATGAACACGACTCGAGTATTTGAATTCTACGCCAAATTAATGGTTTTGAATCAATTAAACTAATTTTAAATTGTAAAATAGGTTTTGTTAATTGTTTCATTTTGATCTTTCAATAAATTGTTTTAGGTTTATTTCTTTAAATCATCTCAATATAGATAGTAATCAATCATCCAGCATTTCTTTAAGAATTGCGGCTTCTAAAACTTGCGCATCTGGAATCTTATTTGATAGCTCTTCTGGTAAACTTTTGCTTAAACGAAATTCTGATACTCCCATTGGCTTATCTATTCCACGTAGAGCATATTCAACATCAATATGATTTTTCTCACTACATAATATTATCCCAATTGATGGATTTTCCCATTCTTCTCGAACTAAATCATCCAATAAATTTAAGTAATAGTTCATTTTTCCAGCGTACTCTGGCTTGAACGAACCTGACTTTAATTCTATAGCTACCAACGATTTCAATGGTCTAGAAAAAAACAGAAGATCTATAATTGACTCAGTACCACTTGGCGAAATAATTCGATATTGGTTACCTATAAAACTGAAGCCATAACCTAATTCTAGCATCACATCTTGAATTTTATCCACCATTGCTTTTTCAAGTTGTGCTTCAAGTATTGGATTTGTTAGTCCAAGTGTATCAAGCATGTATATGTTTTTCATTGTCTTGTCAGCTTGTTCCGCCAAGTGTTCAGGTAGTGCATTTTCAAAGTTATGTTGCTTATCTTGTAATGCATGTCGTTCATATGCTTGTGATTCTATCTGCATTGTTAATACGGCTCTTGTCCAACCACATTTTCTAGTTGATTCTAGGTAGTACTCTCTAGCATTATTATTTTTTACTTTTATCAAAATTGTTAAATTTTGTCCCCATGGAATTTCTGCGATGACTTGTCGCAGATTTGGAAAATCTTTATATGCCAAGTAAAAACGACGCATATCCCATATATTTCGTGCTGAGAATCCAAAACCAGAACCTGGGAACATCTTGGTTAAATCATTAGCAAATGTATCTACAATAGACTTACCCCAACCATATTCTTCTTGTGCTAGATATATTTGTTCACCAATCCACCAATAAAGATTTATTTGTGCTTGGCATGCTGACCTAGCAACAATAACTCTTGTAGATAGAATTTGTTTTTTAGTAGCCTCTAAAAGTCTTTTATATTCATTTGAAGTATCAGTTGGGATCATAATCATTTTATATTAAGCTCTCTTAATATTAATAATTTTATTATATAAGTTGAAAACGTAAATTATACAAATTTCAGTTAACACGATTTGCAATACTGAGAAATCCATAAATATTAACTCCGAATTAACTGGGTAATTTCTTTATCGGTAACGTGAACTTGTAAAATTTTATACATACGTCTTCCATATTTAATATCTATAAGTTCGTTAAATGTTTTGACATTCACACTTTTGAGTTTTAAGCAGTTAATCTCTTCTGCAAACTTATCACAATCATAAGGTGTTAAAGCAATTCCAAAAGATGAATATTCATATAAATCATCAATAATACTAACGCCTCCCTTTTGTAGATAATAAGGGTGCTGTTTTAGCGTTAAATTTGCTGTAAAATTTGAGTTATCGAAATTTTGTTGAAGATTATGTATTATATTTTTAAAGTTTTTGGTCTTTTTTTTTAATTCAAAGTTTTTAGAATAATCTATAACCCAATTAGCAAATTCATTGATTTCATTTATAAATTTATTTAGCAATATGTTTATCTGGTCATTCTTATTTAATAGGTTTGAATCTAAAACTTGTAACATTGAAGTAAGCATATATTTAATGTCATCCGAATTATTTAGATTAATTGCTTGAAGTGATGATATAGGATATTTTAAATTACCCTTAGCTTTACCTCCATAGCAAGCAGGTATTACAACAACTTGTTCAGACTCTTTTCTCATCCATCCAGCACCTGCTTCAAATAAAACCCACGATCGATTTTCTGAGTCTTCACTAATCATTAAAATTTGAGTCTTAAATGCTTTAAGTCCATGCTTAATTGATTCCCACCACTCAGTACCTGCAACGATACTTTGTCTATTAGAACACACAAAAATTTCATATCTTGAAGTAAATACGTTATTTAACAAATCTTTTAGTTTCTGAGCAATTTCAGTTTCTTCCGTAATATGTGAAATAAAAATATCTGACATAAAAATTTCCCTTATTCATTTCTAATATTTCTTCTTTTTATATATTCATTAAGACCTATATGGTTACTATAACCCAAATAATTGGCTATTTTCCTCACTGATAAACCCAAAGTTAATAACTCCTTAATTTTAACAACATCTTTATCAAATTTACTTTTTTGTATCGTACCTTTAGGTTTACCAAGTGTAATACCTTGAGATTTTTTACTAGCAAGAGCTTCTTTAGTTCGTAGACTAATTAAATCACGTTCTAATTCAGCAAATAAAGAAAATAATGCAGTAATTATTTTAGAGTTCATGTCATGCTGTTTAATATCAAGATTTTGTTTAATTGCAATTACTCTAACCTGTTTTTTAACTAAGGCATTAATTAATCCAATAATTTCAGCGGTACTTCTACCAAGTCGACTTAATTCAGTAACAATTAAAATGTCCGCACCATTTAAAGATGTAACCATTTCATCAATACGTCTGTCTTTACTAGTTTTTCTACTAGAAATTGTAATCTGAATAAAGTCATCAACCTCTAATTGATTTTTCTTAGCATATTCAAAAATCTCCAACTTTTGATTATTTAAATCTTGTTTATTAGTTGAAGCGCGGATATAAGCTATCGTTTTTGACATATTTTTACCACTGTTAAGTCTTAATAATAAATTGTGCCATTAATTATACAGTTTGAGTGTGCAATAAGAATTATATCACACTATTAATTTTGATGTATAATAACGATCGTTATTTTATTACATTTTTTTTGAATATAATGAAAAAAGAACATCTGGAAGTTTTAACCCAAGCAGAAAAAGCAGCTTTTTATGAAATGCCTGACTTTAATGAAGAACAACATTATGAGTTTCTTACACTAACCCATGATGAATTAGAATTAGTCATGAGTCGTAAAGCATGGAGTGCCAGAGTATATTGCTGTCTACAAATAGCTTACTTTAAATCAGTCAATTTATTTTTTAAAGTTGATTGGAATGAAGTTGGAGATAAGACTATTTCATTTATTTTAGAGCAGTACTTTTTTGATCAGAGCATTAAATTAAGTAAAATCACTGATTATGAACACTATACTCAATGCACAGCCATTGCTAAATTGTATAATTTTGAGATGTGGCAATCCAAAAGCAGTGAACAATTACTTGATAAAGCACATGAATTAGTAAGAGTTAACATTAATCAACAATTTATTGCCTTAGAGTTATTATCCTACCTTAAACAACAAAAAATTATTCGACCACAATATACAACCCTACAACATATTGTAATTATTGCCATTAACTCTGAGAAAACACGAATTAATGAATTGATAATAGAACAAATCACTCCAAGCGAGACTACCTTAATTTTATCACTAGTTAGCAATCAGAATATTCTTAGTGAATTGGCAGCAATTAAGCAAGATGCCAAAGATTTTAAACCACGAATGCTTTTACAAGAGTGTCGTAAATTAAATATTATGCAACCAATTTATCTAATTGCCAATAAAGTCTTGTCAAAACTAGCTATTTCAAAAAATAACATCAATAATTATGGTGCATTAATACATTATTATTCTATCCATGATTTACGCAAACGTATCAAAATTGAGCAAAGCTACTTATATATCTTATGCTATGTACAACAACGATTTCGACAAATAGTTGATAACTTAATAGTAGCTCTTTGCTACCATCAACGCCATGCACAAGATAAAGTAACCGAAATACATAAAGTAGCTACTGCCAAAAATGCTCTTGAAAAAAATGCCAGTATGGATTATATAAAAAAGTTGGTGAAGTTATATGTAGATGAAGACATTTCCGATGAATTAAGTTTTGGGGAAATTCGCCAAAAAGCTTTTAATATATTGGATAAAGAAGCCATTATCAAATGTATATCTGAAGATCCAACAACAATAGATGAAGACATTTACTGGAAAAGTGTAGATCAAGTAGCTACGTATCTAAAATCTAATATTCGTTGCTTAATTGAAAATTTGAATTTTTCTGGTACAAAAGATCAACTGCTAGAAGCAATAGAATGGCTTAAAAACTTGAAAAGTAAACACAATATTACTGACTTTCCAAAATTGCCACCACGATTAATTCCTCATTTAACTAAAAATTGTAACGGTAGTTTGCAACTTACCCTAAATCGTTATGAATATTTGATATATAGCAAAATACTTGATTCAATAACATCTGGTGGTATTTATTTTAAAGATTCTCTACGCTATCAAAATTTAAATGATGAACTTGTATCAAAAGACAAAAAAGATGATATTAAACAAAACCTCACTGCAGAAACAGCGAAAAAACCTATATCAAAGCAACTTGATGAATTATTTGCTAAATCTAACATGTTGTGGAAGAAATTTCATAAATTGTATCGCCAGGGTAAACTAAAGCATTTATATTTTGATGAGAAAACGCAAACACTACACTTAAAACGTTCACTACTACCGAAACAGGAGCAAATAGATCATTCATTTTATGAATATTTTCCATTTCAAGACATTGTTAATGTTATTAAAACTGTACATAAAGCTTGTGGATTTTTAGACTGTTTTACTCATATTCAGCCAAGATATATAAAATCTGACGCGAATTTAGATCATTTAATAGCAGCAATTCTAGCCCAAGCCATGAATAATGGTAATTTAAATATGGCAGATATTGCTAACATTCCGTATAATGCGTTACAAGATATGTACCTTTCACGCATTAGACTACCAACCTTAATTGCAGCAAATGATATGATTAGTAATGATATAGCCCAAATGTCAATATTTCCACAGTATTCATTTGAATTTGGAATGTTGCATGGTGCTGTAGATGGACAAAAATTTACAATGGCTACTCCAACTATTAAAGCACGTCATGGTAAAAAATATTATGGTAAAGGTAGAGGTGTGGTGGCATATTCATTGTTATGCAACCACGTACCACTACAAACTTATTTATTGGGTTCAAATGACCATGAAAGTTATTTTGCATTTGATATTTGGTACAATAACTCTAGTGAAATTACTCCTCAAATACTTACAGGCGATATGCACATATTAAATAAAGCAAATTCAGTCATTATGTATTGGTTTGATGGAAAGTTATATCCAAGATTTACCAGTATTGATAACCAGTTACAATATTTATATTGTGAGAAATGGCTTGATAAATATGATAATTATGATATCAAACCACGTGGTGAATTAAATCGTAAATTAATTGAAGATGAAGCTGATAATTTAGAACGTATAATAGCAACTCTGGGTAGTGGTGAAGTTAGTCAAGCATCACTAATCAAGAAGTTATGCACTTACAAACAAGAACATAAAACTCGAGAAGCATTATATGAAATGGATAAATTGGTTCGTAGCAACCAGATTTTAGAATATCTATTAGATCCAAATATGATCAGTGTTACTCATCGTTCACAAAATCGTTTAGAATCATATCATCAATTAAGGTCTGGTATTGCACAAGCATATGGTAAAAAGCATTTAATTGGTAAAACAGATATTGCTGTAGATATCAGTAATCAATGCGGACGACTAATAGCAAACATTATAATCCACTATAACTCAATGATTTTGTCCAAATTATACGATAGATACAAGGCTGAAAATAATCAAAAAGCATTGAAAATATTAAAAAAGATATCACCCATAGCTTGGCAACATATTCATTTTCAGGGTAGATTAGTATTTTCTGAGAGCGGAATAATCAATTTGGATGATATTGTAAAAAATATTGAGTTGGCTATAAATCAATAATGCCAAGTATTTACAGCAAATTTCAAAAATTTCTTCGGTTTACGCATAGAACCCCAAACAAATACAAAACAATCTCAATAATAGACCACGGAAAAGATTGGGCTTCATTAGACCTGCTCATGCATTTGTTGGTATGATGATGAATTCAAAAATCAATTATAATACTCCACTACCCATACGAG
>Ga0209174_10002203_pt1 | contig 13095 bp, 8 predicted proteins | sample JI91814BDNA_FD_187505 | JGI IMG/M metagenome (GOLD analysis project Ga0209174, IMG submission 187505) | Wastewater effluent complex algal communities from Wisconsin, to seasonally profile nutrient transformation and Carbon sequestration -... | ecosystem: Engineered > WWTP > Effluent > Algae...
CAAGAAGGGTCGCATCAAGCGAGACGCGATGCAATTCGCAATAAGCATTTACCAGTTGTGCTGATATGCGTATCGCAGCTCCACTCTGCGAGCGAGTGGGCAACCCTGTGCGAATGTATACGACGCCCCTTGTGGTTATATCTGCCATCCTTGTCTACCTCCAGATGGCAGGCGTTGTATTAGTTAATTACGTACCTCTCGAATAATACACCCCGTTCAATAATCTACTGTCGCACAAAGTACGTCTGCACGGATGAGTCTTTCATCGGGCAGAGTGCATCCGCCCCGCATCGGCAGGTGCGCTGGCTATTGGCCTGCTCGTCCGCTATCTGGACAGCGTTCGCTGTGCCAGACAAGCAGCACATCCCATGGCTCTGCGCAAAATGGTTGATGGCAAGGAACGCAGGGCTGGTGGCGAGGGTGCGTCACCGAGGGCCAGGGGCCGAGGGCGATCGATCCGAACCCGCGGAAAGTCGGGTATGGTAAAAATAGATATAGAAAGTCCGTAGCTGGCGCCGACGCGGCAATGGCTCATGCCGGGCTGGTGCGGAAACTTCTCGGTCAATACCAAAGTGACTAGTGCCGCATGACGGCCCAGGGCAAAAGAAAGCGCGTCCTCCGACGGAGTAGTCGGTTCCCCGCACGCTACTTGATCTTGTAGACAGAGATAGTAGCCGTATTAGCGGTCGGTGCAGTCAATACAATTAGCTCGTTCCCTGCGACTCCATCAACATCGCCCACGGCAATGTCCTTAATCGCTGCCGTTGTGAAATTCAAGGACGACTCATCCATTTCTAGGGGTGCAGCGGCAGCTAAACGAAACCTTGAATTTCCCAGATTAAACAAGATACGGATACCTGTTCCTGACCCCAAGATAACATCTGCTAACGAGTCACCATCTAAGTCACCAATGGTGATTGCATTGATCGGATTCTTATTAGTCGCCTGCTGAATCGCGGCGCTGAGTCCCAAAGAGTATTCTCGATTTGGAATCAATTTGGGTGCAGGGTTAGCCAGTGTTGCCGGTGTGATAAAGACCTTGACATCCAAGGATGAATTCTGAATGGCAACAACATCCGCCAGCCCGTCTGGTAAATTAGCCACTCCGGCACCTGCAAGATCCCCTAATGTAAGTAGAGTACTTTCCCCGGGTGAATTAGCAGGCTTATCTGCATACCACAATAATCTCGACTTCAAACCATCGGAAGGCATTAGTGAGGCAGTATTGTAGGCGCGAATGGTATTCTTTGTGTCATCGGTAGCAACATCGCTAGTTGCAACGACAAAACCATCACTATTTCGCTCTGCAGCCAATGAAAGCAAACCACCAGGAACATTCCAACGAATGCCAGGGTCAGACATGTCGCCATCCGTTGGACATAAAGTTGTCTTTGTATAATCGCATACATACAAATCGAATCGCATCGTACTTGGATTAAAAACCAACATTTTAGTGGAATTTGGAATGGCCAACGCCGGCGTGACCACGGTGGATCCTGCCAGCGTCAGCGAATAGCTGCTATCGAGACTAATTGATGACGAGCTGAATGTGTACGCACGCATATTGCGTTCATATACAGGTTTCATCATAGGACCAGTAACTCTATCATATAGAACAAAAATTCGCCTGTCTTTAGATAGGCTAAGCGATACAGGCGCCGGATTCCGGCTTAATCCTGTCGAAAATGATTCGTTTATGGAAATTGCCGGATTGGCAATGGAAACAATTCGGTTAACAACGTATGCCCTGGTTTCTCCAATGTCTCGTCCGTATACACACAGCTTCGCCTGACCCAGCAGGAGCGGCGCAAGCTGCTCGGCAGTGGGCTGAACGGAATATGCTAGCGAGCCGTCTGGCATTGTGGTCGGCATTGGAAGGTCAAGACGGGTCGTCGGCTTTGGATCTGTAGTTAGGGCATGACGGCAGGCAACATCTGTCGTCGATACAATGGCAGCCTTGACATTTGCCGGGTCCTCCGGCTTTCCATCGGTTTGGATTGAAACCGAAAATTCTAGTTTGCTCGGTGCTAGCTTCTTTACGATTGATGATGAAGTAATCTTGACGATTAATCCTGGACAGGTTTCGGGATGAGAATCGCATTCGAATTTCGGATCACACGCCGACAATGCCATCATGATGATGAGTAGCACTGAAGTATGAAGAAACCGTACCTGGTTCATTTTGCTACCTCGAAACGGGGCTAACAGTAATTTGCTTCGGCGACGAAGGCTTGAACAGCGGCCAAAGTGTTACCACGGCCCCCCCGAGTAGTAAAGCACCCGCTGCGTAGGCACTACCGTATGCTGGGGCGAGGTTCGGAGGAACGCAGGCCCCGACGAGCAGGTTGTCAGCGGAGTAGCAAGGCCCATCAACCGCTTGCATGCCCTTGCTCGTCAGAATGCCGGCAGTGATGAAAGCAGCCAAAGCTCCTGCTCCCAATAGACTCGCACCAACGATGCGCCCTGTGCTGAGTGCCGTCGTCGGAACGACAGGCGGCCTTTTATGACCATCGCCACCCGGTTCATTGGGCGGATTCGGATTCGTTTCTGCTTCGGCAATCGGCCCACAAAGTGTGTTTACCTGCGGTGGACCGCTCGCCGGAGTGACTTCAGGCTCGGGAGGCCGACAGGTCGGTTCCGAACTGGGCGAGCAGATTCCGTATGGCCAGCGTAGCGGCGTTGCCATTGCGTCCGGCGAACATTGAGCGCCTGAGCATCGATCGAGCAGCGGACCAGCCGTCATGATTACTCTTTTCGCGAGAGCGGGATCGCTGCACCCCAAGCAATCGGCAGCATTCTCGCTTGTTGCCAGCGTCGCGGCAGTCAACAGACGCACGCGGACCTGTCCTTCGGCCAACAGCTCGACGCCAATCACGTCGTTTGGCACTTTCTTGCCAATAAATGTCGCAAGTTCTGGGGCGTGGTGGGTGCTTCCTTCGTCAACCGCACGAACGACCTCACGGCCCGTCTGAGCCAAATGCTCCTTCAGGGCGCGAAGAAGTGGGGCTCGCGAGGAGCGTGAATCCTTGATTCCACTGACCACCACGGCGATGCGCTGCTCCCCTGGCGGAGCGGGTTCGGGTTGGTTCTCTCCGCCAGCGCAGAAAGGCGGGCGGGCGCTGCGCATCTCTTTGGCCGTCAAGGATGGGGAGGGAGGGTTCTCCAGCAGCTCGGCGGTGAGAACCGGCAGTAGCCTTGGCAACTCGCACTTCCGGCAGGCATGCTGTAAGTAGGTTGTCTGGCCGCTGGCTGTCTCGACGCGCCACAGCCGCACAAGTTGCCACATCACAGGTTCGCTCCCTCCCTGTGACACCGCGCGCTGAACGACGACGCCACCAAGCAGGACACCATTGCGGTTTGTGCAGATGCTATTGAAGGGCCGCAGACACTCTTCGCCAAGACAGCCGGGATTCTTGGAGACGAGTTCGCTGCCCACGGCGACGACGCGATTGGATGCTAGGCGGAGGCGGTTCTCTACGGCGGCGCTTAGATAGCCATCGCGGACGCAGCCTCTCTGAATTCCCCAAAAGTAGGTCGTTGGCCCATCCGTGGTAGAACGTGCTGGCTGCCCCACGGCGTATCCTGTTGACACTAGGAAGGGCACCAGGAAGCCGATGAGTTGGATTATCGAGGCGCGCATGGAATGCAACCTATACGGCTAGTGGTTTACTGAACCAGGGTTTACGGCATGATGAACTTCATCAATGGCCTGCACTAGCTCACTGCGTCGATTCAGGAGAGCACCAATCAAAACGTATCGAACCACTCGTCGTTCATCGAGTATCAGTGTGGTCGGCAGAGGTAGGCTCCGGCCCGGCAAGGCCTGCCTGAGCGTCTCTGCGATGTTCTCATTGTAATCCAAAAACATTGGACCACTAGGCAGTCTTTTTTCATTGGCTGCGATGAATTTATCCATATCTGTGGCGCTGCTGGTTTCGGAGATAAACATAAAGCGCACATCTCCCTTGGTGTCATCTTCGAATTTCTTTGCCATATCGCGCAAAATTGGAAATTCAGCAATGCATGGCTTACAATAATGCGCCCATAAATTCACGACTAATACTCGAGAACGCGTCTTCTCTAGGTCTTCCGGCTTCGACTCGCGCCAGCCTTTTGTTCCAACATCCCAAATTCGTAGATTGGCCCCAAGGTTTGAAGCCTCAATTCCTTGATTCAGGATGCGAGCCTCGTCGCGGCGGACAGAGGCACCAGGGTCTTGCCCGAGCACGGCCAGAAGCGGCAGGAGATAAAGGGCGACAACAGACTTCATGTTAGCACTCCACCAGGAAGATTATTAGATCCACGTAAGGGTACTGGATCTTTTGTTCGTGCGGTAGAAGGTGATCATCAGGAACTTCCCTTTGGAAGCTCTGAACGAGTCCGACGCTTCGAGTATCGCATCGTGGAACTTGAGGTTCCAGATGTTTGACTGTTTTTGGCAGATTGAACTCTGGTTCATAGAGAGCGTTCCTAAATCTGAACGCCTGTGTTTTTAGTTTTGTGTAATCAATTTGCGGTGTCGTTGGATTTGCCGTGGGTTTACCCTTTTGTTGTTTTTTGTCCAGCGACGGGATGGCGACAACTAGCAGTTTTGTTGACCCAGCGACAACAGCATGTTTGAGTATTAATTTTATGACTTGCGCCTTACGATCTTCTGCGTCTATGGATAATGGCTGATCGTTGTGGTATGGAACCCTAAGCATTACATGGTCCATACCTTTCATGTTTCTAATGGCATTCACAACTTTTCCGTCGTCACAAACTTCTTCACTGGTGCATCGCTTGATAAAATTTCGTACCTCCGCATTATCGCAGGCGAGCTTGCTGGTCACGTCTTCAATGACTTGGTCCTGATCAGTATCCCGCTTACCTTGAGCCGCAGTGAACTGCTGTCGCCAGCGCTCCAGCTCCTGTAGGCGTTGGCCATGGTCACAGCTTAGTGCGCTCAGGAACAACATGATGGCCGCGCCTGTAAACTTGCGACCTTGTACGAAAGCTGTCAGCGCCATGGGCATCCGATCTCTATCTTTTGCGGTAGGTTCGTCTGACTATAATGACGAGTGCGCCAATAGGCTTGCAGATCCGTCAGCAGATCTCTGACTTGCTGTTGGCTAACACCGGTCGGCGGTGGCCAATCCGACCTTAACCAATTGTCCTCACGAACTAGGACCAGCGTCGAATGGTTGCATACATGTAGACGGGCGTGGTTGAGGCGGTCTGCAAAGAGCTGGCGCTGCGTATCCGTCAATCCCTGTCCACGGACACACTTGCTGGTGAACCAAGGCGGGCAACTGGGAGTGTTGACTCGAACGCTCAGGTCAGCGGGCACCCGCATGTCTGCCGGACTCCGCATATCCTGAGGCGTCACCATGTCCGCTGGCAGCGCCAGGACCATTGATGTCGCCAAGTCAGGGGGGACGCTCATACCAGCATCGCGTGCCGTCTGCAGGGTTTCCGATGGCAGAGTATTGATGACGACTATCGCTCCGCCAGTGACAACAACAAGCAATCCAATCAGCCAAATATGCCACCTTCGAGACGCTTGAGGGGGGCGGACTGGGCGGACTGGCAAGGGCGCAAACAGGGACTCGGTGCGACGGCTGGGATCATTGCGCAACGCCGGATGGGGTGACGCATGCGGACCGGGCGCGGGCGATAGCGCTGCCCTATTGTCCGGGTCAGACGCCGAAGCGGCCAGCTTCGACGCCGTTGCCTCGTCTATGCCCTTCACGGCGTATCGCCCTTCGATCAGGACGCTCATCGGCGGCTTCTGGATCACGGGCGTCGGAGCGGGAGAAATCGGTGCTGTGTTTGGCTCCAACAGAGCCGGAGGAACCGCGTCCGTCCGCGATCGATACGTGTGAGCTTTCGCGCCCACCGTTTGGGCCGTAATCAGCGCCGCGACAAACTCTTCCACTGAGGGATATCGATCGGCTGGGGACTTGCTTAACGCACGTTGGAGCACGGCCTCCACCGCGACGGGGACGTTTGGAGGGAGCGGCGCTGGGGGGTCTTTCAGAATGGCCTCCATCTGCGCCGCGATATCAATAGGGGCATCACTCCGGGCGGTGAACGCGGGTCGGCCGCTCAACATCGCGTAGGCGATCATCGCCAGGCCATACTGGTCCGTGCGCGAATCAATGCGTGCTGACCGTTCGCCGCTCGCCTGTTCTGGGGCCATGTAGTCCGGCGTACCCATTATGGTGCCTTGCACTGTGCGAGGGCGCTGGGTGGAGGGATTCCGGGCGATACCGAAGTCGAGCACTTTGACGAAGTAGGGCAGCCCTTTCGGATCAGCCCCTCGCGGCATGTGACGGCACATGAAGATGTTGCCGGGCTTCATGTCGCGGTGGACGATCTGGCGTTCGTGAGTCAGGGCAAGTACCGTTCCTATCTGACGGCAGATCTCGATAACTGCATCGAGCTGGAGCACCTGCTCTCGCGCTAACCGCTCCTCCAGGGTTTCCCCTTCGAGCCACTCCATGACAATGAAAGGGTGGCCCTCGACTTTTCCGATCTCGACGACGCTGGGTATGTGGGGATGCCCTAGTTCCCGGAGCAAGCGGGCCTCGTCTTCAAAGTAGCTCGCGAGCTTGGTCGATGGATGAACAAAGACCTTCAGCGCGTACAAAGTTCCGTCGCCGAGATGGCGCACTTGGTACACGATTGCCATGCCACCTTGGCCAGCTAGCTTCACAACTTCGTAGGTGGTATTGATCCGATGGCCAGGAGGTAACATAGGGTAGCCCTTGAGAAATCTTACCGTGGATGCGGAGCCGGTGTCTACGGTCAAGTTGTGATCTGGCATGCTCATGCCGCGACACGCGGGGGGCCACGGCTCGTGGCGGGCTCCCCCTGACCTCACATTAGGACCTGACCGCGACCGCACTTTTCGCGAACCATTTACACAGCCGCCGCTTCCATGCGAAAATGGGTTCATCGCCCAATCGCGTGGGTAGCGGGCAGGACTGGGTAGAGGTTGAGGCCGCCGAGGTGGAATAGTAGGGCGGTACGGAGGTTGGTGAGGTTGCGGTAGCCGTAGGCACGCTTTGAGAGGGTGGCGATGGCGTTGTATGGAGCAGGAGCGCTCTTTGCTGCAGACAACGTCACCACACCGTGAAACCCTACCAAGGTGTGAGTGCGATATCAATCACTCCAGCCTCCGCTTGTTGGCCCAGCAGACGGGGCGCATTCTCCGCGTTCGGAATGGCTATGCCAGGCCCCAAGCCGATCCTGCGCTGAAATCTGGCCAGGAACACCTAAAAAATCGTGTCAGTGTATAAGTAAGAGGGAAGATAGTCCGACTCAACTTCGATCGGTATGCCCGCGTCCTCGGCCAATGCGGCCATGGCGACTGCCCCCCATGCGACGAAGCCGCTCGCGGCCAGCCGAAGTTTCTTTTGGCCCCAATACTTCTTGTGCCGCTCGAGCGCGAAGCGAAGCGCCTGATTGAAAGCAGGGCCGTCGCGCAGCGCGAAGCGATACACTAGCTCCAGCTCTGGGACGAGCACGTTGAGCACGTAGTCAGCGCCTAGATGAACCTTCTCAGGGTCGGTCGCTTCTAAGGCTGCATGAAGTGAGCCGCAGCGGTTGCCTTCACCCTGCCAGAGGGACTGCAACGCCTCGCAAAACAGGTAGGCGCATTCATCGCTCTGGGTCGAAGACTCGCGGAGTATGCTCACTGGAACTCGACAGAGCCGTTCGACTGCCGCGCGGTCGCGGCAGATAACCGCCAAATAAAACCCTGAGCGCCAGTTACCTGCGTCGGATGCGCCGGTCGGTCCCTTTGCTGCAAGGGCTGCCGGAGCACCGTCACCCAACTCGACCTCCACGGTCCCTGCGCGAGCCGTGGCAACGGTGAAGATGGCCACCGCCGCCTGCACGGCCGTCTTCACCGCGACCACCATCTGAGGTGAGCTCGGATCGATGACGGCGAGATAGCTTGCATAATCTCGCGCAGCAAGAAAAAGCTGGTTCAGCCGTCCTGGATCGCTGCGAGCGGACTTCAGCGTCAACCCGAGCAGCTCTGCCTTTGACGCTACCTGCCTCTTGGCTATTTCCAGATCCACTTCGTGTCGGGTCAGCTTCGTCACGTCCGGAGCCTCCAAAGACTGCGTAACATGTCGGAGACGCTATCACAAGACGGTCATGGGGCGAGGTCGAACTCGCTCACCCGAACGTCTTTGAGGGCGTCCTTGCCACCACTTTTGCCGATGCGAGCATGCACCTTTTCGTACTTCACCTTGCCCTCAGCAAGGGCCTTTTCCAGCTCGATGCCGATTGGCTCGCCGCGTTCAGCCATCTTGCGGGTGATGGCATCAAGGTACTCGGGGGTTCCCTGCTGCACGACGCGTCCATCTTCTAGTTGCAGGGTGCCGAGCTTGCCCGCGCGACCGCCCTTCGCCTCGACGACGACGTACGTCCCATCTTTCGTCTTATAAACTTGATCGAACGTTCCAGATCCAGAGGCACCTTCCCCATATACCTTTTCCGCGTTGGGGTAGGTCTTCTCGATGTATCCAGTGGCCGCTTGCTCGCCGATGGTCTCACTGGCCTCGTTGACCTTCTTGTGCGCCTGGCCGAGCTGCTCTTCGACTTCCTTGATACGCTGCGGGTTGGTGTTCTCTTTTTTGAGCCGCTCGAGATCATCTTTCAATGCATCTCGTCGTTCAATCGCCTCCTTCCGCTGTTGGAAGGCTTCATCCATCTTCTTACGATATGGCTCGGGCATATCCTCGAGCTTCATCTTCTCCTGACTCTTTACTTTGGCCTGCTTGACATCAGGCTTGGTCTTGGGCTCGTCCTTGGTGTGAGGCTCCTCGTCCTTGGTCTTCGGCTCATCCTTAGTCTTGGGCTCTTCTTTGACCTTGGGCTCTTCTTTGACCTTGGGCTCTTCTTTGACCTTGGGCTCTTCTTTGACCTTGGGCTCTTCTTTGACCTTGGGCTCTTCTTTGACCTTGGGTTCTTCTTTGACCTTGGGTTCTTCTTTGATCTTGCCGAACTTTCCTTCGGCGTTCTCTGCCTCAGTCAGCCCCTTTATTCCTGACTCCGTTTTCCCAAGGTTCTTTTCGACTTGGGTTACGGTCTTGAGCCCCTGCTCAGTCTTAGACAGAGCACTGCCTACTTCGCCCGTGCCACGGGTTGCGGCCCCGGCTCCATCCGTTCCGAGCAACATCAAGAGGTCAAAGCCGAGTCGTCCTACGGCCTCGCCAGCTTTGCCCTCCTTGACCGCTTTGATATATGGCTCAAGGAATGCTTTGCCGAACTTGTAGATGAACTGAGCATCATCTCCCATGCTCTTGGCAGGGTTGAAGGTGTTGCTGAGTGCCTCTTTGAGGCTCTTGTTGCCGGCCGCGACGTCGTATAGGTTGTGCGCGAGCTTTAAGGGATTGGGAATGCCAGGCACGCCGGGGAGGTGCTCGGCCAGTTGGAACAGTCCCTTGGCGGTGTCGACCGGATGGAGCGCCATGTTGGCCACTCCTCCGACGAAGTCGAGTCCTCCTTTGAAGAACCCGCCGACCACCTGCGACTGGAACTTGACGTAGCTTGCTCCAAGCTGGGTCATCGTTCCTAGCACCGGAATGTTTGCCGTCCGCTTGGCCACCCAGTCTGCCGCGCCACCGACCTTGTCCTCCATCCAGTCGATGCCCCGTTCGAGACCGCCAACCGCCTTATTCACCAGGCCACTGGTCCGGTTGAGCAGCGTGGAGCCGGCCTTGTAGAAGCCACGCCCGACCTTGCCGAGCCAGGTGTTGCCGAGCCAGTTCATGCCCTGGCTCGTCTTGTCGCCGACCCAGCGCAGCCCGCTCTCCACCTTGTTGCCGACCCAGCTGGCGCCGTCCCCGACTTTGTTACCGACCCACTTGGCCCCCTTGCCGAGCCAGGTATTGCCAAGCCAGTTCATGCCCTGGCTCGCCTTGTCGCCCAGCCAGCCCACTCCCTTGCTCACTTTGTCGCCGACCCAGCCCGCGCCTTGCGAGAGCTTGTCGCCGACCCAGCCCGCACCTTGCGAAAGCTTGTCGCCGACCCAGCTGGCGCCGTCCCCCACTTTGCTACCGACCCACTTGGCCCCCTTACCGAGCCAGGTGTTGCCAAGCCAGTTCATGCCCTGGCTCGCCTTGTCGCCCAGCCAGCCCATTCCCTTGCTCACTTTGTCGCCGACCCAGCTGGCGCCGTCCCCGACTTTGTTACCGACCCACTTGGCCCCCTTACCGAGCCAGGTGTTGCCAAGCCAATTCATTCCCTTTTGTGCTTTGTCGGTGACCCAGTCGGCGGTTTGGTCTGCCTTGTGTCCAATCCACTTGGTAGCCCGGTTGGCTTTGTCACCAACCCAATCAGCAGCTTGCCCGCCCTTTTCTTCGAGCCAATCGGCGCCTTGGTCGATCTTGTTGGCAGCCCAGTTCCCGCCCTGTTCCACTTTGTCGCCGACCCAGTTGGCCCCTTGAGTCACCTTGCTCCCTGCCCACTTGGCCGTGCTCTTGATTGAATCCCAGAGGCTGAACTGCCGTGCTGGAGCACGCGATCCAGCGGCGATCGGCGCGGGTTCACCTGCAACCGCCGAGGCAGCGGCTCCCTGAGCCTCTACTTCTAGGCGTTCGCGCTGCTCGGGCTCCGCATCTGGGGCGGCCTGATGCGTGCCTCCGATCGCATCAACCGCATCGGGAGTGATGGTTCCGCGACGTTTTTGGGCGACGTGCGCGAGCTCCTCGGCGAGTACCTGTTGATGCTCCGGCTCATGCTGGCCATCTAGCGTCTTCGGATCGACGGCGATGCGCTCCGGCTCGGCAACCGCTCGAACTCCCGCCTCTTGATCGGCGGTCGATAAACCGCGCTGGATCTGTACCCCGGAGAAGTCTTCCCCCAGGGACGTCTCCATCTTCTTGCGCACCCCCGGATCCAGCCCGTGGGCCGTGCCGGCTGAAGCGGGGCTCGTCGGATGGCCAGCGGAGTCGTGGGAAAGAGATGAGGGGCCTGTGGCGTCCGCGGCACCTGGCGCGTCGTGCTCCCGAGCGGCACTCTGCATGTGCGGCCCAGGCTCCCTTGCGAAGCGGCCGTCCAGATCTGCCCAGTGACTCAGCACGGACGCAGCATGCTCATTCCCGCCCGAGGAACCCCATCCACCGTCGCCTGAACCCGGGCAATCGGCCTGCGGCGCTGCAAGCTGGCCTCCCGACTGGGGCGACGTATGACGAAGAATGCCGCCGCTCGGCAGCTGAGCTCCCTGCGCCAAAGGATGTTGTTCTGGGTTGGGTTGCTGCTCGTACATAGGCTCTCCCTAGGTCAAAAATGAAGGCCCCCGATATTGTATTTCAAAATACAATAATTCACGGCAAAACTAATAGGCGTTTGCAGGAGCCGAGCGCGCGGCAAAGGGTGGGACGAGCGCGGGCGTGGGTCGCGCGAGGGTCGTGCAAACGTCGGGTTGAACGAAGCCCCCCGAGCGAGCACCGGGGCCGTCGGAGGTGAGGACGGCTCAAAGCTTATGGGGAAACTACGCCAAAGCGCAGGGCGAGTGGGAGGGGGTTGGGGTGCCGCGGGGGTTGGCTATGCAGTGCACGCCGCGATCGGAGCAGCTGGGAAGCGGCCCCGGCACAGCCCGGGACGGACTGAGGACGGACTGAGGACGCACGGGGCCGCTCCCACCGTCGGGGATGTTGCACAGCTCGCTTATTTTCACGGCTTCCGGTCTACACGGTCGCGGCTTTCAGGAGGTGTCCGGTAGGGACTCCGTTCGGTCGGTCCCAGTAGAGGGCAGCGGCTGTCTTTTCATGCGGCCGTGCTCGCACTTGGGACACTGGTTTATGTCGATTCCGCACAGGCGCAGGATTCGCTCCGCCAAGGCCTCTGTCTGGTCGGTTTCGGATTCCTCCGGCTCCTTCTGGGTCCTCGGCCCTGGCGTCGCTTCGCGTAGGTTCTATGGCCAGCGCAGCAGCGGGCGCCTGGGTGTCTGCTGCCGCCGCCGCTTCGTCAGCCAGCAGCTTCTGCGCAAGGGCGAGCTTGTGCTTGGCCCCTCCGCTGGCCCACAGCCCGAAGTGGCGCAGCTTGACGAATCCCGATGGCAGTACGTGCAGCAGGAAGCGACGGATAAACTCGTCGGGACGCAGCGTGATGCATCCTCCGCCTTTGGTGGCGAAACAGACTCCGTCTGGCCCCATCGACCTGATGCGCTGATTCGAGAGACCCGTGCGGTGCGTGTACCGTCCCAGATACTCGAAGACCCCGAAGGGCCGCTTGGCGTAGACGACCCAGTCGGTCCCATACAGCTGGGTGAGCAGCGCCGGCACGTCCTGCCCATCGCTGCGCAGGATGCCCTGGTCCAGCAGCTTGCGCAGTCCGTCCAGAAACAGGCCGCGAAACAGCTCCGCCATCACCAGCACCGGAAACAGGTACCTGGGAGCGCCGTGCACAAAGCGACTGCCGTCCTGGGCCAAACCTCCGGCGGTCACGATGCAGTGCAGGTGCGGGTGATAATCCAGCTCGCGCGTCCAGGTGTGCAGCACCGCCGTGATGCCCAGGTGCGCGCCGAGCCGCTTGGGGTCGTGTCCCAGCTCCAGCAGCGTCTTGGCCGCCGAGGTAAAAAGCAGTCCATACATCTCCCGATCATTGCGCCGGCACAGCCGACGCAGCGCGGCGGGCAGCGTGAAGACCACGTGGAAGTACGAGACCGGCAGCAGCTTCTCTTTGCGCGCCGCGATCCACTCGGCTTGCTTGAGACTCTGGCACTTGGGACAGTGCCGATCGCGACACGAATTGTACGCCGGGCGGCTGTAGCCGCAGTCGTCGCAGACCTCCAGGTGACCCCCGAGCGCCGCCGTCCGGCACCGCTCGATGGAGCGCATCACTTTTGCTTGCTGCTCCGTCAGCATGTGCTGCGCACGATATACATCGCACATATCGGCGACAGTTTGGTGTAGACCCCCCCAAATTCCGATCTCGTCGAGAAACTGGCATTCCTATAGCACTCTGGGAACTGTGCGGGAAACGCTTATGTCTGGGATTTGTCGTCGAGCTGCTGAACTGCGGAACACTGTGTACGGAGGTAGACGAAGAGTTCCGGGAGTCGTTCGGCGGGGAGCCCCTTCAGTAAGCGAGCCC
>Ga0209174_10002206_pt1 | contig 13082 bp, 13 predicted proteins | sample JI91814BDNA_FD_187505 | JGI IMG/M metagenome (GOLD analysis project Ga0209174, IMG submission 187505) | Wastewater effluent complex algal communities from Wisconsin, to seasonally profile nutrient transformation and Carbon sequestration -... | ecosystem: Engineered > WWTP > Effluent > Algae...
AGAAGAAATCAAATGCAAATTTAAAATTTGATCTGTATAATAAAAATAAAGAGAAATGGATAGATATTCAACAGCCGCAACTGATGCAGTAAATATAGAAAGCTTAACATTCAATCGCATAGTAGAAAGCATGATAAAGAAAAAATAAAGCAAAATAATCGGAGAGAGAATTGCATCAGTAGGACTTTGAAATCTTGCAAAAATAAGAAGTCCGACCGATGGTAAACTAGTTTCAATAAAAGCATTTACATAACGAATGATTTCCGGGGGTTGCGTTTTCTTTTCTATGAAAATGGAAAAAGCTTTTCTCGCAAGAAGCTCATAAGTTAAAAATAATCCCAGGACAAAGACTGAATATTTCGTTCCATCTTTTGCATGTGGATATTTCAGCATAATAAAATCAGGAGAAACGAAATGTAGAAATAATTGCATACACAAAATCAGAAACACCAAGAGGGCAATAATTGTTACCCGCTTCTTCTCATTCAAGAGCGTCTGCCTAGCAAACTCATTTTGAAAGCTAGTTTGAATTCCCGGCATGAGTAAATCTAAAAACTTTGGTCTTAAATGTTTCATTTGTTTCTCTTACACCGTATTTGTATCGAGCATCTTCTCGCTTATATAAGTATAAATTTTTTCTTCTTGGTTTTCATCTGGATTTTCTAATACTCGATTTAAAACAGATTGAAGGATAGCGCCTAGTTTGCGTTTATCTAGCAAGGGGAATTTTCCAATGATTTGGTTCCCATTGATGGCTAATTCTTTTAAGACAAGAGGATTGTTTGAATTTAAAATACTGTAAATCGTTTTCTTGAATTGTTCAAAGGAATTTTTCTCGGAAAAAATTTCTATGTAACTTAAAAACCCTTCGAGGATAATTTCAATTTGCCGAATTCCTGTATAGGCGACTACTTTAGAAAGAATTTTTCGAATCTCTATTGAATTCATTGTTTCAATTTTATAATTACAAAGAAATAAATCCAAATAAAAAAGCGCGTCCTTTGTATTTGCTTTTGAGTAACGGAAATCTTTTACGATTTGCTCTGCTTGAATCAAAATGTCATTTTTAGGTAAAAGCCAATTCAGTAAATAAGCAAGCCTCAAGCCTAGAGGGGCTACTGCTAATTTGCCTAGATTGTGTAAATCTAAATCGCTTGGATTGGAATTAAGAATGATTTTCGTGAATAACTCAAAGATTTTATTCTTATGAAGCTCTATGAGTCCAATAAATGGATTGTTAGAAGTTAAGATTTTATTTAGCTCGTCATGAAATCTTTCTCTAGAAATTTTTTCTGTAATATGCCTGGTTTTATAAATTGCTTTGTAAGTTTCAGGCTCGATTGTAAAGTCTAGCGTAGATTGAAAGCGGATAGCGCGTATTGGTCGCAGTCCATCTTCTCCAAATCTATCTAAAGGATTTCCAATGGTGCGAATGAGCCTTTTTTCTATGTCTTCGATTCCGTGGTTTTCATCGATTAGCCGCTCAGTGACTAGATCTAAAGCAATAGCATTCATAGTGAAATCTCTTCTCTTCATATCTTCAGAGAGACTAGCGCCAAATTCAATCTTGTCCGGTCGTCTTCCATCCGTATAATCAATGTCCTTGCGATAGGTCGTAATCTCATAGGCATTGTCACCTAACATGATAGTAACCGTTCCGTGTTGAATTCCTGTTTCTATCACTCGTTTAAATTTTTTTTTGATTTCTTCCGGTAACATGGAAGTAGTAAGATCGTATTCATGCGGTTTTTTCCCAAGGATTAAATCTCGCACAGAGCCACCGATTAGAAAAGATTCCTTTCCTGAATCGTGGATTTGCTTAGAAATAAATTCTAAGTCTTTCTTGAAGTTTAAGGGGATACTATCTATTAGTCTTGTAACATTCAGCATCAGGAAAGAGCAAGCTCATCTAATTTTTCAGAAATTGCATCTAGTAAAACTTGTTTCTTTATTTTTCCAGTTAGTTCGATGGAGTTTTTTTGTTTGTATCGGGATGGAAGTGAGTTCAATATTTCAATGTAAAACTGGGTGAACTTTACTTCATCCCATTGTATAGATTTATACTTTGGTAGAAGTTCTTTCAGGCAGTCTTTCACTCTCTTTTCATTTGAATTGGAAACAGAGGAAGTCCACTTTTTTATCTTAATGACTTTTTCTACTTTTACTGACAATTTTTACATAGACCTCTGATTATAATTTCGAAAGACCTGACTCTAAAGTCTTGCACATTTTTTTTAATTTGAAATTTATAAGAGTCTTCATCAAAGCATTCCATTTTACCACAAGAATCGCAAACCAAATGGCTGTGTTCAGGCTTTGCCTCATTTTTTATTTCAAAATATGTAATTCTTTCATTAGATGGCAAGGATTTAATAATTTTTTTTTCGGTAAATTCAGACAAAGTTCTGTAAACCGTAACCCTATCCCAAGTATCCTTTTCAGGCAGATGCTCCATGATATAGGTATGTGTAATAGGTTTATGTGTATGATAAAGAATCTTCAACACTTCGAGCCGACTGCGAGTAATCTTCAGATCAGCCCTATGTAGAATTTCTTTCAAATCTTCTTGCTTTACCATTCTTTACTCTTTATAAATTTCGGCAGTTTCATTCCAGATAGAACGGTATTTAATTCCAAGTTGAATATTCGCACGAAGTAACTCTTGAATTTTTAAACTCTTATCAGGGTCCAAGATCAGCTTCATAAATGGAATTTCTTGTTTCTTAGAAATAATTTCTTCGATATCCTCAACTGATTGAGAAAGACTGGTTTCGCATTCAGTTTTATATTCTTCAAATTTATATTCAGAACAAAGGGCTGCTATCGTCATATAGTCATTAGTCCGAATGGCTTCTTTTATTTTAACTTCATGTGGCTTTCTCTTACAATTTGAAAAAGAAAAAAGGAGGACAATGGTAAATAAGGATATTGAATGATGAAATATTTTTTTGCGCATTACAGTTGTTAGTCTTAAAATAGAATTAGAGTTCATTCAATCACTCACGCCAAATACATAAAGAACAAGATAATTATCAACACTACAAGAATACCGATGATTACACTCATCATCTTTCCAAGATCAGATCGTTCATCCTTCTTTGTCGCTTGTTGGTTCTTTTTTGATACAGCCAATTTCACAGGTCTTTCTTCAAAGGCACGGAGCAAAATTCCATTTGGTCCTTTAGCAAAGATATGAAACTCATTCTTTCCGCCATTTATTATTTTTAAGAAATCTCCTGAGATTGGCTTGATGGCGCCTTCTTTTGTAACTGCTCCTACACTTTTAGCAAGAGCAATTTCTTCTGGTGTTTGAAATGGAAGAACAAAAAGGAGCTTCATATTTTCTTTCAGATTACCAAAATCAATTCCCGCAACAGGAGCAACAACCGTTTTACACATAAGCACCTGTTTAAATTCTTTTTGCACTTCACTAATCATTGCTTCAGCTTTGATTTTTTCTGGAGAGTTTTCAAGAATTGGAACTACGATTTTTTTAGGTTCAGTTTTAATTTCTTTGTAGGGATTTAGAATTGGAGCATACATTGCGCCTAACGGATTGTTTACTCTAAATTTTAAACTAGAAACTTTTTCTATATCCATTTGAACTTTAGTTGTTTGTATACGCAATTCACTGTTGATGATTTGTTGGGCTAACATGCAGAAATCGGGGAAGTTCTTTTTGAGTAACTTTGGAAACTGTTGCAACATAGCCTTCCCATCGAGTCCTTTATAAATCGCACGTCCAATTCTATCGGATAATGCGCGTTCGATCCCGCCGGCTTGCACTGCTTCGATCAAGTCTTTTAAAAACTGTCCGTAGTTTTCGAAAGTTCTAATTCGATTCAATAAGTGAGAGTTCCCAAAAATGGAATATGCTTCTAATAAATCTCCTTTCTCTAAAGAGAATAAGAGTACCAGGATTCCAGTTCTGCTTTCAACTAAAACAGAAGCTTTAATGAGAAGAGCATCTACAAGTTTACCCTCTAATAACAACGTTACATTCGCTTCAGAGGAAACCGACTCTTGAGCCATCGCTATCAGTTCATTCTGTTCTTTTGGTATTTCATTTTCTGACGACATTTTCTTTTGCCTTTAAATATAATTATCGGAAAAACATACTCAATGCCCCGCATTAAATCCAAATCGAATTGGCACATGCTCTGGATGCATCGGTAACTCTACCTTTGCCACTGTTTCACGCTTAATCTTAGAGGAATAGATCGTAAATATATGCCGATCAAAACCGCTTTGTGCAAGTAAGATCTCTACCATAGTAATACCCATCCCTGCGCCTTCCGTATTATCCCCGTGATCAACATAGAACTCAAATAGATTATCATATTTTTTCGCTTTTATAAATTTTTCACGAATCCTTTCTTCTTCTTTCTGTAACAAGGGAAAATTGTTTATTATTCGCAAAACGATTTTTTTTTGATCATAAAAAAATCGAATCTTAATATAAAATCCATTGTCTTTCATCTTGCTTCTATAGTAAGGAAACTTTTTGTCTGTTAGATTGTCTTTGAATGAATTCATAAATTCATCGTATTCTTGATCGTTCGTTGGATCAATTCCCATCTCTTTAAAAGCCAATCGTTTGATTGCTGCCTTTGTTGAGTTGACAATCAACTCTTTCGCACAGGTATAAAGCAAATCCATCAGTTCAATCTTTTCATATTTCGTCAGAAGAGTCCGAATAATGAACTTTAACTTTGCTTCCCCTAGTTCACCTAAAACATAGGTAATCAAACTAATTGTTCTATTGGAAGAAATACCATCCAATACCTTTTTTTTAAATGGGACACTCAAGAGGTGTTCATCGTCATTATTTGGTATTGGATTCTGGGTATTTTCCATACATTTATAAAATCAAAGGTTACTGATTATATCCATCACTGCACCAATCTCTGCCTTACAATTTAAAATGGAATTTACAAGCTTCTTATCAGTTTTCTCAATTTGATTCGAGTGAAACTGAACTTTAAACTCTGTAAACTTCAAACCATTTGCAGTTGAAATTACAACGGCTTTTTCTCCTCGCTTAATATTTCCTTTTTCAATTTGCTTAAATAGAGCGGCTAACGCAACACCGGTATGAGGGTCATTGTATAAACCATGAAGATCTCCACGGGAAGCAGCATCAGCTAACTCGTGTTCGTCGGCTTCTTCTACTATACCATTAAATTTTTGTAATGTGCGTGTGGCTTTTTTAATGGAAACGGGATTTCCTATTTGAATAGCAGAGGCGAGAGTCTTCTTTGCATCGACAGGAGCAAATTCCGAATAGCCTTTTAGATATGATAAATAGAGAGGATTTGCATGATGGGCTTGCGCCAAAACAATGCGAGGCAATTTAGATATGAGCCCCAATTCAAGCAACATCTCAAAACCACTTCCGAGTGCTGACACATTACCGAGATTACCCCCTGGAATAACAATCCAATCAGGAACTTCCCATCCAAGTTGTTGGACTATTTCTGCGGAAATAGTTTTTTGTCCTTCAATGCGAAGAGAGTTCATAGAATTGGCAAGATAGATGCCTGCTTCTCTTGCAACTTCTTGGACAATCTTCATGCATCCGTCAAAGTCAGTATCAAGAGAAATAACTTTTGCTCCGTTGGAAACGGGTTGAATGAGTTGTGCATTAGAGACTTTGTTCGCAGGTAAAAAAACAATTGTAGGTATACCAGCCTTAGCCGCATAAGAAGCTAGTGCCGCAGAAGTGTCTCCCGTGCTGGCACAAGCAACTGCTTTGATCTTAATTCCATCTGCAATGAGTTGGTTTACGTGACTGACTAAAACAGTCATACCTAGGTCTTTAAAAGAACCAGTATGCGAAACCCCGCATTGCTTGATATAGAGTTCAGAAAGTCCAAGCTCTTTCGCAAGTCGTTTTGCTTCGTAGAGATGTGTCCTTCCCTCACCGGAACTTACGATATTTTCATCTCGCATAGCAGGGAGAACCCACTCTCTTTTATTCCAGATTCCAGATTGATTCGGGAACCGAACGTCTTTTAATCTGTCATCAAATAGAGTTTTCCATTCCTCGGATGAGGTTTTTTTTAATTCATTGATATCATGTTTTACTTGTAATAAGTCTCCGCATTTTTTGCAGAGATAAACGATTTCTTGTAATTCATATTCACATTTGCATTCAGGATTAATGCATTGGAATATAGCTGAGTATTTTGGTTTAGATGTAACGAGTGTCATAAGTTAAGTTTCAATTTATAGGTAATATACGAAATATAGCAAGAAAAAATTTACTAAATTGCAATTTGAAAGAAATTAAGAGGAGGATTTGCCACAGAGACACAAAGGCACAGAGTTCTCAGGAATCGCTACACTTTTATTCACACGAAACATATGAATAAAAACAGCACCTTCCCCAAAACCTCAGTGTCTTTGTGTCTCTGTGGCATTCTCTTTTATTTCCTTCATAGCGGGATGTTTTTTTAAGAGGGCTAGGGCTTTGGTTGTTAATTCTTTTCCGTGAACTGTATTGTTCCAAACATTCAGTCCAGAAGGATGGGGTAGTGCGATCCAGTCGAAGGAAACTCCATAAAGGTTTGTTTTAAAAACCTTACCAATGACATCATCAAGTTTGTATTTTTTATTCTCGATCAAAAGATCAATCGCCATTTTTCCAATGGGAATTACGAGTTCTGGTTTGTGGTATTCAATTTCATATTGCAGATAGACGCTACAGTTTTTAATTTCTTCGGGCGAAGGTCGTCTATCTCCTGACTTTGCTTTGCCAGGAAAACAGCGGCAGACTGCTGACATATTTACTTTTTGGCGATAGAGTTCTTCCTCGATGCCAATCGATTTAAACCATTTGAATAAAGTTTTGCCTGCCGTATAAGAGAACGGCTTACCGTGTTTTTCCTCATGAATGCCGGGAGCCTGCCCAATCGAAATTACTTTTGTTTTTTTTACAGAGCCTACTATCGGTTTGCCCTGCATCGCTTTACATTTCTGACAGGCATAAAGTGTAGTTACAAATTCGTTATAAGATTTAAATTGCATTTATTTTGATTCATCTTTAAATCACCTTTCTATCAAACAAGATAATAAAGTTCACGACATACAGATGAAAGATACTAAAGAAGAAAAAGAAGCGAGCAAATTTTTTAGATTCAGAAAGCATTAAACGAACAGAGAGGTAAATCATGAGTAGACAAAGAGCGATAGTAGAATATAGGTAAAAAAATCCAACCTTCTCGGAGACAAAGTAAAAGGCAACGCAGGAAATAGAGTATAGAATTGTATAAATGAAAATCGCTTGAACGGTTTTCTTTAGTCCCCTGACGACAGGCATCATAGGAAATTCCGCCGAGTCATAATCATCTTTTAGAAATATTGCCAGTGCCCAGAAATGTGCTGGTGTCCATAAAAAAATCATAGCAAATAAAGTCCAGGCAGGAAGCGGCAAAGTATTAGTTACCGCAGCATAGCCAATGAGTGGACCGATACAGCCAGAGATTCCACCAATTACAATATTCTGATCCGTTCTAGGCTTTAAATAAATTGTATAGAGAAAAATATAAAGTAAAAGTCCGCCTAACGCACATAAGGCGGTAAGTAGATTTGCATAAAAATAAAGAATTGCAAAAGAAATTAGAATCATCACTAACCCAACACTAAGAGCAGTAATGGGTTGAATCTCACCTCTAGGTAAAGGACGATTTTTAGTTCTCTGCATTTTTGCATCTCGGTCAATCTCAATGTATTGATTTAAAATAAAAGAAGCTGAAGACATAAAGAAGGTTCCGAGTAAAGTCATAGCAACAAGAAAGCCTGCAGGATGACCGTCACCACCAAGATACAATCCAGGAAGAGAAGTTACAAGGACAAGCGATGTTACCCTCGGTTTAATGAGTTTATTCCAAATAGATATGTATTTTAACATGAGCGGTTAGAGAGAATTATCCTCAGGCAAAAGCCGATAGTATAGAGCCGTATATACTAAGATAAACACAGCAACTCCCATACCAGTATGAGCTGCGGTAACAAGTGTAGGAAGTTGAAACAAAACATTAGAAACTCCTAATATAATTTGAAAGCCAACAGCATAAAGAGCCAGTTTTAAAAATAAACGTGTTCGAGGATCATAGGATTTAAAAATAGATACAGCAACATTTAGAATAATAAGAAAAACGATTAAATAAGCAACAAATCTATGTTCCATTTGGATTTGCACTAAACCTTCCATAGCAGGAAACCATTGACCCTTGCAAGTAGGCCAGTCAGAACAAGCAAGTCCCGCATAATTAGAACTAACCCGACCACCCATAAACAATTGAAAGTAAACTAAAAATACAGTAAGTGATATCAGCAAGTTCTTAGAATTAAAAACGGCAAGCCAATTCACAAGTCGAATTTCTTCCAAGCCAGTCTTCAAAATAAAATTTGCCTTAGCGGTAATACTAACAATCAAAGTAAAAAGAAAAACCGCATTGAGCAAATGCATATTAACCGTTCCGGGATCTAGAAGTTTTGTAACAGTAAGCTTTCCCAAAATAACTTGATTGACTAAAACAACAAGAGCGGTAAATGCAGATAAGCCAAAACGAGAACGTAATTCGGAATTTTTAAATATTATAATAGCTAAAGCTAATATGACGAAGCCCAAAAGACCAGAATAGATTCTATGTCCAACTTCCATCCAAATTCTAAACTCTGGGGGAGGAATTACCTTACCGTGACAAAGAGGCCAATCAGGACAGGCAAGCCCTGAATCAGTAGCTCTTACAAGAGGTCCAAATAAAATATTAATAAAAATTAAAACGGAAAGTAAGAAAGCTAACTTATAAACAACTGAAATAGATTTCCTAAGAATTTCATTCATCCTATTCTCTAGCGCCAGCCTGTTTGAGAATGGTAACAATCTCAGGCCTTCCTCCCTTCATAGCAAAACTTAAAGCAGATTCTTCTACATTTGTTCTAGCATTTGGATTTGCTTTGTTTTCTAAAAGAATTCCGATGGCATCCTTTCTAGCATAAAAAACTGCGTGAATCAAGGCTGTCTTTCCTTCTTTGTCTTTTGCGTTTACAAGAACACCAGGACGTGAAAGGAGATAACGAAGAATATCCACATGACCATTCGAAGCGGCATAGATAACTGCAGTTCTTCCGGTTTCTTTGTGTTTACGATTGACATCCGCTCCTGCTTCGACAAGAGTTTTTACGATTTCTAAATTATTATCCGCACAAGAAAGAAGCAAGGGGGTCATCTCCCTTGCATCCGTTGCGTTCAGATTGACTTTAGACTTGAGAAGGATTTTTACCTTCTCAAGATTTGCATCTCTAACAGCATCTAAAAGTTCCTCATTTACATCGGCACTTAAGGAAGAGACTGAGACTAAGAGGCTAATCAATAGTAAACGAAATTTCACGTGTAACCTCTTAAGCACAAGCTACGATTAAATCGCCACCGGCTTTTACTTCTCCGTTTTGATCAATTGCTTCGACGCTAACAGTGATTAGCTTCTCGCCATTATCTTCCTTCTTTCTTTTAACAGTTCCCTTGCAGGTAAGAATAGAGCCTAGCTTAGTCATGGACTTAAATTTTATTCCGAAGAATTTAATTTGTTTTTGATCTGCCCAATTTGTGCAAGCACGCCCAATGAGAGCCATTACAAACATACCATGTGCGATTGTTCCATCTAAGCCATTTGCGATAGCAAATTCTTTGTCATTGTGAATGGGATTAAAATCTCCACTCGCTCCCGCATAACGCACTAGATTCGCGTGAGTGATTGCAGGCAATGTGAGAGAAGGAATTTCATGACCAACTTCTATTTTATCAAATTCGATTTTCATAAATAATTACTCCTTAGTTAGGGCGAATGACGATTGCCATTTCTGCTTGGATACAAGGCTCGTTCTTTGCGTTGTGGTAAGTGGTTCTAAATGTAACCATGTCCATCTTTCCAGTCTTAACATCTACAACTTCGGATTGTGCCCAAACATTCCCAGGGTAGAGCGGTTTCAGGTAAGTATACTCTTCCTTTAAATGAAGAAGACGCTTGATATCGATTCCAAAAGAAGTCATATCTTCCCAGATTTTCGGGTATCCCCAAAACTGAATAGATGTTTGAAAAGTGGGAGGTGCAGGTATATCGTCGTAACCCGCTTTCTTTGCAGCTTCCAAGTCAAAGTAGATTGGATTTGTTTCGCCAATAGCAATGCAAAACTCTTTTATTTTTCCACGCTCGACAACAAAATCAAAACGGTCCATTTTCTTTCCAACAATGTCCTTGGAAAGTGTGCTCGTAGTTTCACTCATAATTAGAACTCCGTGTATAATACTGATTCTACATATTTCAAAATTCGGGTATTCAGTCTATTCTTTATTTTCGGGTGCGAGGACGCAGAATCCTGGTATCGTTAAGTTCCCTATAGGATGTCCTTTTACCTAAATTGACTCTAAAGGCAAAGTTAAACGACTCTTCGAGCCAAATTTGGCTCCAAGAGTCGATGAAGAGTAGACGAAGAGCAGTTTTAGGTAAAAGGTCTTTATACGGTTAATAGGAGTTTAGTTAGAACTCTGAGACTTCCGTCTTTACTAGTAAAGATTCGTTCGAATATTGCAGTCGTAGCATTCCTCTAAATGCGCCCCGTTGGGGCTGTAGTGAATTTGCACAACAAAAGTCCCCTGGATCTGCGAAGCGAATTACGGAATCTAAGCAAACTGAATGCAGCTAACAGTCACAAAATATTTGATCTCGCCACTTTGCTCGATCGGGAAAATCCTAAATTGGCTGAGTTAAAGAATAGAATGATCGGGTAGTTTTGTCAGTAGTGAAAATGTAAATCGACTACCTTTTCCTAGTTCACTTGCTGCCCAAATTTTTCCACCTTGCTTTTCTATAAACTCTTTACATAGGATTAGCCCAAGACCGCTTCCTCTTTCATTGTTGGTTCCAATTTTACTTATTTTAGAATCGATTCTAAAAAGATTTTCTAAATTTTTGGGATCAATTCCAGTTCCCGTATCAGTGATGGATACTTCTATGTAGCCTTCTACTTTCTTTGTGGATACTATTACTTTACCATTGGGGTAGGTGAATTTTATAGCATTGGTTAGTAGGTTTCTTAAAACTGTATTTAGAAAAAATTCATCTGCAAAAACTGTATCCTCTTCTATTAATTCAGTTTCAATTGAAATATTTTTTTTAAATGCATTTGCGTTGATGATTGGAATTGTAAAAAGTATTAACTGGTTCAGACTAATATCAATTAGCCTTACACTCAAATCATTTGTCTGCGATCTTGCCCAAAGAAGTAAGTTTTCCAAAAGGGAAAATGCGGATTTAGAAGAAGTTTGGATCAAATCTGTATATTTAAGGAGTAGACTGGAATTTTCAAAATCCATTTCTTTTAACTTTGTTTCTAGTAAATTTGAAATTCCAATGATTCCACCAAACGGATTACGTAGATCATGCGCTATGATATTAAAAAACTTATCTTTCGTTTTATTTATTTCTTCTAAAGCCTTCATATAATGGTGAAGCTCTTCTTCGATTTCTTTGCGTTTATGTATATTGGTAACCGCAGTTCTTGTTACTTGCATTCCATTTTCTAAAGAGAATGGCAATGAATCGAGCCTAACCCAAAATTCTGAATTGTCTTTTCTTTTCATTCTTACTTCACATGATTTTTGCTTTTTCCTTTTGAGTAATTCTTTTTGAAAAAAATGAAAATTATCGTGATCCTGGTAGCAAATGAATTTTTCAATAGGCTCTTCTATAAAGCTAGTGGTGTTATCCCATTCCAGGAGGGCGGCTAATGTTGAATTTGCCTCCAGAATGATTCCATTCTCGTTCATAGTAAAATAGCCAACAGGTGCTAAATCGTAGAGATCAAAATAGCGGGTCTTTGTTTTAATTAACTCATCTTGCATTTTTAATAATTCTTCATTTTGCACCTCTAATTCAATTTGATGCCTTTGTAAGTTTTCTTCGACCGATTTTCTTTTAGTAATATCTGTTCGAATGGCAAAGTATTTTTCGACTTTGCCTTCGCTATTTTTTAGGGGGGATATAGTAGTAGCTACCCAGTAGTAATTACCGTTCTTAGAACGGTTTCTAATTTCTCCATGCCAGGTTATTCCTTTTTTAATGGAAGCATACATTTCAGTGAAAAATTCTTTTGGATGATAGCCTGAATTGATTATGCGGTGGTTTTTTCCTATTAGCTCCTCTTTTGAATATCCAGAAATATTACAAAATTTTTCGTTTGCATAAGTTATGATTCCTGCAAGGTTTGTGATTGCTACAATTGCATGTTGATCAATCGCAAATTGACGTTCAAAGAGCTCATTGTTTACTGCTCGTATTTTTTCATTATTTAATTCAATTATCTTGCTTTTTTGAACTTGTTCCGTAATATTTCTTGCAGTAACTTGAACAAAATCATCAGAGCGGTAAATTGCTCTTAGCTCTACTGTAATTTGAGTGTTGTCTTTTCGATTCATTGTCCGAATGGAGCGAATACTTCCATTTGCGAGTAGTTCTTTCATCTTAGGTGGTTCTTTTTCTAAAATTTCAGAATCTACCAAATCTGTAATTTTTAGACCTAAAAGTTCTTCCTTAGAATATCCGAATAGTTCACTCGTTGCTAGATTAGCATCTACTATTTGATGGTTTGTTTGGGTAATAAAGATTGGATCGTAGCTTTGGTCAAATATATAGCGGTAATGGTTTTCTCTTTCTATTATTTTTTTCTTTGCTTCATAAAGCTTTAGAGCCATTTTAATAGACATACATAGTATTTGGAAATCAGAATTTTTAGGTATATATCCATATGAAGATATTTCTTCCACTTTTTGGAGAATTTCTAGACTTGAATGTGATGAGAAAAAAATAATCGGTATATCTCTTATATCGAGAATTGATTTGGCTGTTTGTATTCCGTCAATCTCTTCTCCTAGATCTATATCCATTAAAATTAAATCAAAATGATTGTTATAAGTTAATTTTATTGATTCTTCTGCTGATTTTGCGGTTAATACATTGTATCCACATTTTAGCAAACTCTCTTTGTTTAAGATTGAAAACAATTCGTCATCTTCAACT
>Ga0209174_10002207_pt1 | contig 13080 bp, 8 predicted proteins | sample JI91814BDNA_FD_187505 | JGI IMG/M metagenome (GOLD analysis project Ga0209174, IMG submission 187505) | Wastewater effluent complex algal communities from Wisconsin, to seasonally profile nutrient transformation and Carbon sequestration -... | ecosystem: Engineered > WWTP > Effluent > Algae...
TCATGGCAAATCTTTTCGCTATGACAGCGAAGGTGTAGTAAAACTTTTAACTAAATTATCTTATGGGTGGAAGCGATAACGCTAAAGTAGAAAGCACGGCCAAGCAACTTGAAGCTATGCGTAGGAACCTGCCTACGCTACTGAAAGTTTATGGCGACAACATTCTACCTTATGAGCAGAAAGCTCTTGAGGCTAGGCAAGTTATTGAGCCGCAAGAAATGCAGATGGTGCTTGATAACTATCGCAAGTATGGTAAGGACTTTAATGCGATTGGAACAGAAAGTATTGTCAATAACGCGAGAGACCTTGCTACTGCTGAGAATGAAACTCTTAAAGGTCCTGGCAAGGAGCTAATTGCACAAGCACTGGCAAGTGATAGGCAAGTAGATCCAGAATACTATAAGACTCGAGAAAGTGTATCTAGCGGACTGAATGCGCTGCTAGGCAATCTATCTGGTACCAATGAGAGCGTTCAAGAAGAAATCTCGCGGGGACTAGCGCGCAGTAACCCGTACGATCGTAGCAATACCAAATTACTTGCTAATGCTATGCAGTTTGGTAATCAAGGCTTGCAGCAGCAAGACATGCTAAGCAAAGCTCTCGGTCAAGCTGCTGGTGCTCTACCACAATTAAAATCTGGCATTGACGCTTTTCAGATTGGCACAGGACGCTCCGCCTACAATATGAATAATCCTGGTGCAAATATGATTCCGCAAACCAACAGGGCGCTAGGATCTAATACGCTTTCTACTGGTGGCAATCTACTATCTAATATTAACAAGGATGCCAGCAACAATGCACAACTACTAGACAACGCCAAGAAGCGACAACAGGATATGATTATGGAAGGCATTAAAGGCGCGGCAGGTCTAGCTGGTGGTCTAATGGCTGTATAACATTATGAGCGACATTGGCGATTTAATGTATCGGCTGGGCTACAATACTGTAGACAGATTTGGTAGAAAGTCTTCTGAAGAAGACCGCGCACTTCTTCGTGAAAAGGATAAGCAAAAAGCGGCAATCGAAGAGCAAAACAAGGCTCGCATTGCGCAAATGATGCTTGAGAATCAGGCTTATGCTGATAGACAGAAAGCTCAAATTGCTGCGCAGCAAGGAATGGCCAGGGAAGGTCAAGAGTTTGACATGACGAGGGATATGCTAAATGCTGCTGAAGCTGCTAATAGGCAACAGGCAGGATTTAAGCAGCAGAGGGACATGTCTATTGACGAGGAGATTGCTGCTGGCGAGCGTGCGTTGATGATGAGGGATCTTCAACAGGAAGCTTTGCTGAAGAATCCTGCTATTGCAGCAAAAGGACAAGTAGCTGCTGCTAATATTGAAGGTTCTGATGCAGAGGTTCAGCGAATGACTAATCGTCTTAAGGCTGGTTTGACACAGGGCGATCTAGACAGACTCAGTAGTATTAATCTTGGCAAGGATCTTGAAGCCGAGAACAGTATTACTGACCAGCTATCTTCAATGGAGCTTAAACCTGGCCGAGATAGAATTGAAAAGAACAAACAGAATATCCTGCTGGACCCTGACAATCAAGCATTAATTGCTGATATGCTTGTTGGTATTAATCTAGGACAAGGCGAAACTAGATTTGGTCCTAAAAATTTATATACTGGTGCTCAACGGGGTTCGGGACTACATAGACTGCCTGATGGCACAATGGCTAATGGTGATTATACTATACAGGCTAGTGTCAAACCTAAGGTAACGCGCGCACAACTTGAAGCAATGGCGGCCGATAGAGCTGTAATCAAAGCAGATAAACCAGTCCCAACTGTTGATAAACCCACCAATAGCAAACCTGCCGCAACTCCTAAGCTGTATGGCACCAGGCTTCCAGCAGGCACTAAAGTTTCTGACTGGGAAACTACTCCTGCTGATGGCGAGTTTAATCCATTATCTGTTCCACGTGGTCCGTATGGTGGTATCAATTGGGGTATTCCTGCGCGCAGAGATTATGGTATTGGTAATTATATTAACCTTGACAAAAATATGCCAGACATTGAGCGTCGTATGCTAAAAGCTGTTGGTGATGAGATAGCTTCTGGTGTTGATGTAAAAACCAAAAAAGCTCTGGATTCTCTAACTAGAAACTTCCTACACAGTCGGTCAAACGCTTTATATAATGCCACTCAACGACGATAGAGCTCTGCTAAAGGCGGCCGGTCTTAACGCTGATGATTATGTTAAGATCGGAGACACCTTCTACGCTGGTGTTGCTGCGCCCGAACCCACTACTCCCACCACGCCACAGATTACTAGCACAGCTAAGGGTGCGTTTGGTAGGTCCGCCGCGGCTAATACTATTCCCGCGCTTATTGGTGCTGGCGTTGGTGTAATTGCTGGCACTGCACTAAGTGCCACTGGTGTTGGTGCGCCTATTGGTGTTCCGCTTATTGGTGCAGCACTAGCTGGTGGTGCTGCGGCAATGGGTGCTGGTAAGGTGCAGGAACAATTCTTAAGTGATGATTTTAAGAAGCAACTCGCAGCCGATCAAGAACAGCAAAAGCTAGCATCTGCACTTGGTGGAGCATTGCCTTCTCTGATTACTGCTAGACCGACTGGTCTTGGTCAACTTGCTAATGCTGGTAGGGGATTAATTGGCTCCGCTAGTCCAGTTGCACAAGCTGCTGCTAAAGAGCTAGCATTAAACACTGGTGTTAATGTTGGCACTGGAATGGCACTAAGAGGTGCTTCTGGTGGTGAGGCTTTTGGTGGTGGAGATATTGCGCTAGATGCATTGCTTGGCGTCAGCATGGCCGGTAGGCCGCATAACAATGCTATTAATCGAGCGTTTGATAGTGCCGGTCAGGCTATCCACGAAGTTACGCCTAGGTTGGTTGCTGGTGCTAAGCCTGATTATGTTGGCATGACTACTCAGCCTAGTGTGGAAGAGGAGCTTGCTGGTGCCGTGCTTGCTGCACAGGCAGATAAGAAGCTTGCGTTTGAGGCACCAAAAGCACAGCCAGATGAAGCAACACTAGCCAAGCAAGCAGAAACTGAAGCTCTTAAGGCTAAGATCATTGCCGGCGAAGATCTTAATCCACCCAAACCGCAAGTGGATAAAGAAACGATGGCTTATCTTAAGCAGGCGCGAGCTGCTGCCAAGAAGGCTGGATTTGAATTAACCGCTGAAGAAGAAGGGATTATCTCTGCCAATCGAGCGTTAAAGGCTCAAGCGGATAAGGAAGCTGCTGCACAAGCGGAGAAACTGTCAGCAGAGGCTGAAGCTGCTAAACAACAGGCTGATCAAGAAGCAGAAATCCAAAAGCAAATTGACGAAGCTTATGCTACCCGGCGCAGACAGCTAGAGTTTGAAGCTGCTAAACAGCAAGCAGAAGATGAAGCAAAAGTAGACGCTGCACTAAAGCTTCGCAAGGAAGTAGAAGCAGATAACGCTGTGTTAGAGGCTACTGGAGAGCCGCCGAAAGAAGCAGATCCAATAGCAGAAGCTGAGGCAATGCAGAAGGCTAAGCAGCTTCGAGATGAGATTAGGATTGAGAATGCTAGTAAAGAAAACGCACCTACTACTCAAAAGCCTTCCATCGAACAACAGCCCCTTACACAGGGGATGTTTAATCTTGTTGCTACACACTTTGGTCCGCAACTAGGAATTAAAGTATCCAAGTCACATCGTCCGATCAAAGACGAGGGAGTAGGTATTCCTAAAGGAGTAATCATTGACAACAAGAATGCAATGGTCACGCCTAAGGCTACTGCTGATACGCCGTTTCATGAGGTGCTTGGGCATGGGTTCATAGAACAAGCACTTGCGGATGAAGGATCAGGGCTAAACAAACAGGTTAAGAGTTTGATTGAATTGGCTAGCAATGATGAGAAGTATATTGCTTGGAAGGCTGAAGCAGAAAATCGAATTGCTGCTGGCAAGCTAAGCTCTAGCTTTGACACTGGAGTAAAAGAATATGTTGCACAAGTGTTTGGTGTTAAGCTAGCAAAAGGACTCGCCGGCGAGCGCTATGTTAGTCCTAAGCTAAAGTATAAGACCGAGCTATTTGCTAAGGAGTTGCGCAGAGTATTCAAGCGCGCTAGTGCAGAAGACATGTTTGATCTTGTGCAAGATGCTATGGTGCATGGCGCAAGGCCACAAGGAAAGAGCTCGGTTACTGCGTTTAGTCAGGAGAATGCTCCTGAAGTTCCAGAGGTTCCCTACAAGTCAAACATCGCCCGGATGGTGCAAGGAATGAAGCAGGAGAAGTTCACGAAAGGTCAGCTCGAAGCAGAAATCCGTAAGAATAAATCCACGATGGAGGAGTATGATTATCGTGGATTGGCTAAGACGTTGCCGGATAAGCTGGATAAAGCGACGGTGTTGAAGGCTGTGGAAGAAGTTAGTCCGAAGATTGAGAGGGTGAATTATACGGATAAAGGTGTTGGCAAAACTGATCCATTTAAAGAAATTGGATGGACTCGTGATGATATTGTTGAATTATTGCATGATCGTGAGCAGACTGAATATAGAGCTGATCCGGGTGCTTATGAGAAAAGGTTGATACAAATTGCTAATGCTGTTAATGCCACCGAAAAAACTGGTTATATTCATCCAGCAGAGTCTACCGCGGCATTAGCCATTCTTGCTGAAAAAGGAAATGTTACAGCAAAAAGAGCGCTAGCCCACGATGATAGCTGGGACTTAAGAACAAAGATTATTGAAAAGCACAACGCTAAGCTTCCGAGAGAAGATCGTAGTAAATGGTTAGAATTAATAGAAGGTAATAATGGAAACACTCTACAATACGACCCCAACTCCGACGAACGCATAAAGCGTTACTGGACCACTAATCCTAACCGCTCCGAAACAACTCTCCGCATCCCCGGCGCAGATTACGTTGATCGTCCTCGCTCAAAGGAGCATTTCTCCCAAGATACTTTCGGCTGGATTCGCACTAGTGAAGGAAAGCTTGCTGATGGAACTCCTGTAAAACTTGGTGAAGAGTTTCAGAGTGATGTGACGAAGGATTTTAGGAAGAGAAGCGATGCGGATATCAAGAACATAGAAAAGGGTCGAAAGGCTACTACGGCTAATTGGGAGGGTAAGACACCTAAGAGTCTTGACGCGTTTACTGATAACTTAATTACAAAAGCTCGAGAAACGGAAGATAAAACCCTCTCCGACACCCCATACCTTAATTCAGATCGGCGCCTATTGCTCAAGCAACTAATCCTTGAAGCCGAGCGTGATGGCTTTAAGAAGATTGCTTGGACTACTGGTGATGAGCAGGCGAAGAGGAATGGGCGGGACGTGATTGAGGGTGGAAGGGTTAATTGGCATACTAACGTTGATGCCATGGATCCTAAAGAAGCCTCTAAAATTAGGTTTGAAACACCTGACGGCACATTTCTTGCCAACAGTGCTGTCGAAGCTTTGAGGAGCTATGAGACTAGTAATCCAAGCGCAGTTGCGGATTCTAGCCTAGGGCTGAAACAAAAAGATGTTGTTGAAATCCTCGCCCGCATCAAACGCGGTGAAACTTCAGGCTCCTACGAAGCAATCTCTGGCGAAGGTTACAAGAACATCTACGACCGAGAAGATGTAAAGGAAGCTCGTCGCCTAGGTCTTGATCCCAAGCTTGAAGAGATGTCTGACGGCATTACTCGCTGGACTGCGGAGATTACTCCTAAGGCCAGTGAGGAGGCTCGTTACGCATTTAGCGAAGCAGGCGCACCAGAAATCTCCAGCTTAAGCTCAGTAGCAAAAGAGCCGGGCGGCAAATATGTGGTCGATCGCATGATTACAGCTCGTCGCGATCAGCGTGCTCTTAATGGCCAATACCTTAATCAAGCATTGCTGGTTCTTCAGAATGCCCATAAGCCAGACATTATCTACAAGGCTGCTGTAGCCAGACGCCATGGCGAAGACGGCCCTACTCTTACTCCCAAACAAGAAGTTACTCTTGCGCGTTTTCAGGCTATTCTTAAAGCCATTCACGACGAACAACGCGAGCGCGGATTGAAGGTGCAGGACTATGAAAATGGCAAACTAGTGTTTCGTGATGCTAAGGACGATCCTAATTATATACCCGAGGTAGTTAGCAGCAAGGTCTATGAAACACTGTCTAATCGTCCCGAATCTGCTGAAGGTCGCAAACTAATTAAGGACTTCCTAGAATTCAAGACCAAACAGTATGGCAGCGAAAAGCTTGCACAAGAAGCTTATGATCGAATGATCCCACGCAAAGGTGGTAGTCCTCGCCTAGAATATAATGCCGCTCGTCTTGCTGAAGGAAACGGTCTTCCTGCTAGCTGGCGAGAAGCTGACTTCGGACAAGTAACGCGAAAATACTTCTCTAAGATGGCAGCAGACCTAGCATTCTACAAGAATCTGCAAGCTGATCCTGCTATGCGACAAATGCTAGCAATCAATAGTGATGGCAATAGCGCAACTAGTCCTAAAGCAGATACTCTTCCTGATGGCACTGACATCAAGAATATCGACTACAGTAATCATCCTGATGTTATTGCCGCGCTAGAGGATATGATGGGCCGCAGGACTATGCTGCCTATTGATGCTCAAGCGATCAACCGCTTGGCTAAAACTTTAATGATCGGTATTCCTGGCAAACTCCGCGACTTTGTGGCTACGCCGTTTATTGCTATGGAGGTTGGCGGAGTAGGAGCATTAAAACATTTGCCGAAAGCACTGGCAAACATTCAAGAAGGAATGCGAGAAGTAGTCAACCGAGGTTTGGCGGACGTAGGCCGCGATGCTTGGTTTGACAACACCCTATCTGAGGCTAGCACAATGGCAGATAAGATCAACAAGTTTAGTGATACTGCCGGTGCGATTCAAGGACTACCGCAATTAGAACAAGCAAATCGAGGACTAACCTGGCTGCTAGGCAAATACATTGCGGAGAGCAAACTAGGTGATAAGAAGTTTCTTGCTGAGTGGGGACCTAAAACCCCAATGAGTCCTGAAGAAACTGTTAAGTTCATTGCTGATCGCACTGTCGATGCTGTGCAAGGCACATACGATTTCCAAGGTGTTCCTACTTGGATGCGCAATAGTGCGCTAGGGAGTGTGTTTGCGTTGAGCAAATGGAGTGCGGAACGCTATAATAACTTCCAACGACATGTAATCAAGCCAGCGGCAAAAGGAGAACTAGCACCATTGTTGACCAGTGGCTTGGGGGTGTTCTTGGGTAGTGCGGCGATTGATAGCCTTAATGAGCTTATCAAGCAGAAGAAACCCGAACATCTTAGCTGGACAGAGTGGGCAAATCTAGGAATGCCTGAGACTGGTTACAAGCTGGCCACTGCTGTTAGTAGCAGTGGTGTTATGGGCATCGCGGGTGATCTAGTGCTAAATCTGTATAGTCGGGCTAACGATAGACAAGCACAAGAGTTTGGTATTCCGGCGATTAATCTAGCAGAGAATCTTGCTACTAGGGTGGGGCAGTTTGCAACAGCGGAAAGCCTAGATTTGCCTAAGCTAATTCACACTATCGCCAAAGACAACATCCAGACTTATCGGGATATTGTTAGTGGCTTTGATGAGAACACCGATGCTAAGCGAGACTATCGGGCCTATGATAGAATCACTAATGATCGTAGCTCGCAATTCAAGCCTAGCAATCCTTTCGAGGAAAAGGCTAGTGAAATGACGCCAGAAGAATACGCAAAGAGCAGTGCAAAGAAACCTGGCAGTGCAATGAGGATCTACGATAATAGGAATCCAATCGAGTTCAATAAGTTCTTAACTGGTATTGGCGAAGAAAAGAATATCGAAAGGAGGTTGATTAAACAGTATGAAGAAGACCAAAAAGAAAAAGGGCGGAAAATGCTAAAGAAGTAAACAATAAACCCCGAAGGTGATGAGCCTTCGGGGTTTTTGCTTTAGCGTGTTAGACTACGGGATGCGCAACCCCCGCTAATATTGAGTTCCCGGCCAATTGGAAATAACAAACTGAATACGATCGCTAAGGATGATCGAATCTGACAAGGGCTCAATAGTATAAGCCGGCCCACTTGTGCTAGAGTCAGGAAAGCGCACATAGGACGTTTTGTATTGCTGTTGTCGAATCCAATAATTGGTTGGTGGAACTGCATGTAAGCATCACCTCCTTTATTGATTGAAAGTTTATTGTTTAGATGTTACGACGTTTTCGTCGGCATTTCCTTAACCAGCGTGACTCGTCTCGGATATAATTTTCGGCGCAATAGTTATCGTATAGGTAACTACTACATACTTTGCTTTGGATTCTTCTCGCCCATTTATTAAATTGTCTAACTTTGCGTTTTAGTTGTTTGTAAGTTAGCTTAGATATTTTGTTACTCACGCGTTTCGATTGTTTTTGATTGATGATTCATATAAGCACCTGTTAAAATACATCCATCTCTAACATTTCTAAAATCCTCGTCAGGATATGCTATGCGAAATGACATTGATTTTCCATTAAGCCATTCTAAATATAGCAGCATGTCTTCTGGCTTCAGGTTCTTTTCTACCGCTAAAGCAATATCAATATGTTCTTGTGGTGGCGTGTAGCTATTCATAGCCATCGTGAATAACTTATCTGAAACCAAGTCCATCTAGCCCACCAGATAGTCTTTCCATCTGATTTGGCTGCCTCTGAAATGTTTTTTCTATAAACAAACTCAGGTTTAAACCAAAAACCAAAGGGATTAAAATCCAGAGATAGACACGTTGCTCGCAATGGATATGGAAGTATATGTTTCATCTACGTTTGAGGTTCTCTAGTCTTTTGATTATCGACAGTCGTCGTTTTCCTTCTTCTGTTAGCGTCACTTCGTTGCTATTAAGCAGCTCTTCAAGGTTGTGAATCTTACAAATGAAGATCTGATTGTCTGCCCAGAGTTTTACAGTTTCTGTCTTGAGATCATTGAAACATTTTTCAAGTGATTTGCTTTGTTGCTTCAGCTGTTCTTCATGTTCTGCTGTTGTCATAATCTTGTGTGATCGTACTGTGGCACTATCATTCCACCCTCCAACAATCATGATTCGTGTTGCACAGATTCAACGCCATTGTTTCATTAGCCGGCTCTTCTCCTGCTCCTTTTAGACTTATTGTCAGATTTTTATTTATCATAAGTTTCCCGTGTCTGCATCCATCTTGAATTACTTGTAGTGCCTCAGGCACGCCTTGTAGCTCGTTGTAGAATTGTTTTAGTATTGCACCTGGCTTAACTGCACGTTCTTTAGCTATCCACAAGATTACCTTACGCAAAATTGGTGCAAGCTCATTGCGAATCTTGGTGGATAGTGCTTTGTCCATATTGAGTTCTTCGCCACCAAGGATTTCTAATGCGCGTTCTATGTGGCACTTTCTGATTGGGCTTATCCAAGGCTCGTCAATTAGCTTAAGAACAATTGCTAGCTTGTATGTGTGTAGGTTCTTGCGAGCATAGTATTCATCCAATAGCGGATTGCTATTCGCTCTGCTGAATGGAAATACTGTCTCATACCAGCTCTTAATATAGCTAAATGCTTCAGGGTCTAGCTCTAGTGCGCCAGATAAATCCACTATCTTCTGGATAAATCTTACCACTTCACCTCTTGCTAGAAGCATACTGTCGGTAAGCGATTTCTCTAGGCAGAACTTGCGTTTCTTGTCAGCATAGATAAACCACGTTCGCGAAGTAAAACCATCTGTCAAGCATCTTGTTCCCATTACTTCGCGAAAGGTATCCGGTGTTGTGCCTGCTAGAAAGTTTAGGCACATGTTGATAATTGTTACTGGACGAGAACATTTAAGCTCTCGACGAAAATGGCCGCAATCATAAGCCGCCAACAGAAAATCCTTAACCACATCTTCACCATTAACGAGGGTGGTAAGTTCTTCCAGCCCTAGGAAGATTGCTGTATAACAACTTGGCTTGCTATTAAATGTCATCGGTCTAGTAAGGCTGGGCATGATGTTCAACAAGGCCGCCAGCGTTGCACTCTCTGGTCCAACAGGCACTCTCATGCCCTTAGGATTAAGATTAAACAGCTTAGCGATACCTTGCACATCATCGTTTAATCCTTCGATGGAAGTGTCAGTATCCGGTTTTTTGAATTCCCTAAGAATCTCAATTACTGGCTTGATTACCTGGCCTTTGCCTACACCCGCTGGACCAACTAGCACAGTGTAAAGGTTAGGATAAACCGGTCCGCGGCTAGTGGTTAGCCAGACTCTACGTTCACAAGCGGCAGCAACAAGAGAATAGAAGCCAAAGTTGATATAGTTATCTGGTGATTCGCAGTTTTCTTGCCAGTGTTGCCATGCTTGTAGGGGGTTCATCAATAATAGTATAGTTTATCACCATCCCATCGAACTCTAGTGCGAGTGTTACCAATAGTAACAATATAGTCTAGGCCGATGACTAGTAGGGATTTGGTTTCTGGCAGTAGAACTAGGTTGAGTTCGCTAAGCGAAACACAATTGGTGGGGAAGATGGGATATTTCATACACTTATTCCACAAACATACGCATCATGATACTTTGCCCAGTCAGGGCGACGAGACTTTGCAGTTGGTTCGATATAAACTCTCCTGTGTGTGGCCTTATTACGATCTAAGCAGGTCTGACAAATCCAAGAACTAGTATACTTCTTAATACCTGGCTGGCCACAAAAACAAGGATTAAGCTTGGGTTTGGTGATTGGTGGTTTGCGTGTGTGGCTCATATGGGTTTAGTTTTCATAGCCATGTTTTGGCTTACAGTCCAGGCAAATATGCTTTTTAATAAATCTTTTTAATACAGTTGACCATTCTGTATAATAACACATGTCGTCAATGTTTTTATATTCTTTACACAAGCAGCACGTATTCATAACATCGCAGGATAATCGCTAGGGGTTTGAGTTTCTTGCCAGTCGGTTAGCGCCCATTTACCTTCAAGGTGTTTTCGCGCAAATCGTTCGATAAGAGGTTGGTTAGGGGTGGTATATAATGCTAGCACGATTGTTTGTTCTTCGTCAGTGTCTATGTTGACAATAGTGCAAGCATAGTCAATTGGAATATCTTCAGTGCTCATAAGAGAGTTTGTTCCATGCCCTTGTAGCTAATTCTTCTGCATACTCATCATAGAATAATGGTCCTTGCATTTTGCAGGTATGGCACCTTACATAAGATTCGTCTACAAGATTTCCATTGTTAACTTTATACTTTATCGTAAGTAGTTCAGCATTTGTTGCTTTACGATGCGGACAATCGTTTAACATAATCCCTCAGGGTTATCTGCTTTCTTCGGGCCCCAGTTTTTACCAATCGCGGTTTCTGCTTTCATGGAATAAACTTCCCCACGAGAGCTAGTTAGTTTTTGTTGCATGGCTATTTTAAGTTGTGTTGCACAAGCTTGTGCTTCGCTGTCTGGTGCAAGATATGCAAGACTATCGTGACAGTTGTTGATCAATCGCCAATCGAGGTTGTTATCTTCGATGAAGTGTTCCATTGCAATCGCGGCAAGATGCGTAATACAACCCACCGTGCTTTGTGGAACCCAAGCAATCCACTCAGTAAGCTTACCAATTGCTCCAGTAAGATGCCGCGGATAGCCAAAAAGATTGGTTAGCATCCTATCTCGCTTTAGACGTTCTTCTACTTCTTGATGCCACACACCAAGCTCTGGGAACAGCTGCTTGTTGTAGCATTCACGCGCCCTGCGGGCTTCGGCGAGAGAAACCCTAATCAATCCACCAGACCTAATCAACAGGGTGCGCTGATAGATCTTTTCACTTGCGCCATAATTACCAGAGTGGCACAAGGTCTTGCCCATGAAGTAGTATCGCTGATCGGAGGGCCAATCATCGGAAGACCGAATAGTCTTGTCGAGAACTTTCCAGTGCGGAAGAGCAGGTAGAGCTTTAATGTCTGCGCTGGTTCGACAAGCAAGGATAGAGTTTATGTGATTGCGATCTACACCCTTGGCTATGAATTGCTCTGCAAAGTTCCATCCTGCAACAAAAGTATGTGGCTTAATACCAGCATCAAAAAGCGCCCGCATCTTAGCAGGAACGCATTCGTAGGCGACAATAAGAGCTTCAGCACCGGCTTGATCGCATTGAACAATCGAGAAACCTTCTGGAGCAATAAAGTATTTGCGAGTATTCTTGGTAATATTCTGTAGGTTACGACCCATCTCATACGGGTAGTTGTTCCAAAGTGCTGCACCAGATAGACGGAAGGATTCTGTTCCGGTGATCTTAGGGAGCATGGTGGCGAGGTGCATATTAGTTTATCCCACAAACACTGTTCTGCTGTTCGGTTGCCATAAAGTAAAATTGTTATCTCCCGATTCTTTCTGCAAAGATCTATACTTTAGCACTAAGTCCAACACCGGAGAATGAATATTATCGCTAGATAGCTTAAGTGCTAGATCATAAATTGCTTCTTTGTCTAGGCTAGGCTTGCCAGTTTTCTTGGATTTCTTAACTACCGGAAATCCCATCTTATTATGGAAGTAATCTACTTGCTGCAAATTACTACCAAGAAACTTACCATCCTCTACTCCTGTCAGGATTCTACCCCAGCGAATCATCTGTGTCATAAGACGATCGTTGTTGGAAATGATAGTCTGCAAGCCATCGACAAGCACTGGAAATCCGCGAAGGCACATGCGCAAGTAAGGGACAATGCTAGCATTTGCCTGCTCCATGCTCCTAAGGCAAAGCGTGTGATTTAGCTGTGCTTGATAGACCATGCGCATAGTGTGAACATCCTTTGCGCAATAGAAGAGCAAGGCTGCTTGCTCAGCCTCGTTGGTGGGATTATATACTCCTGAGTCCTTGTGATAAGGCTCATCGGTGTGCAGACTAATCTGGTGGCCTAGGCTCTTTTCAATATCTGGATAGATACGATGAGCACAAAGCATAGTATCCCATAGATTCCAGCGAATAATGTCAAGCTTGTATCTCCAAGCGAGCACAATCCAATCAAAATTACTCCCGTTATGAGCAACAACACGGCGCGCTTTTCTGTGTGCGATAGCAAAAGCACGTAGCGTTTGCGCAGTGTGTAATGCGGATACTTCGTGCGTGAAAGGAGGCTTAAGTAGCGGGATGCAGTATGTAGGCCCATCATTGATTGCATAACCAATACAGCGG
>Ga0209174_10002208_pt1 | contig 13075 bp, 15 predicted proteins | sample JI91814BDNA_FD_187505 | JGI IMG/M metagenome (GOLD analysis project Ga0209174, IMG submission 187505) | Wastewater effluent complex algal communities from Wisconsin, to seasonally profile nutrient transformation and Carbon sequestration -... | ecosystem: Engineered > WWTP > Effluent > Algae...
GGTTGGCCCTGGCGCTAAGCTCACAGCCGGGTCTACCGCGTCGGTGTTGCTGGCGATGCGTGAGGCATGGCACGAGGGCGAGCCGTGGTCTAAATCGCCCAGGTGCAAGCCGCCAGAGCGCTACGCAGTAAAACGCATGGTTTCAGACTTTGGTTTCGATGGTGCCGCGGCGGAGCAAACGCTCGCAATGTGGGAGAGCATGGGCGTTGTCGTGATCGAAACGCGGGATCGGAAGAATAGTAAAACAGGCTTTAAGGTGGCGGTCGATCCCGGACAGTTTGTCCAGAATGACGGTCTATTCGACTAGAAAGCGTGGCGGAGATGGTGGCGGAGATAGGCGGAGATCGGCGGAGTTACTCTGCTAAGCCATTGAAATCGTTAGGCGGAGATGATTTGCGGAGATACGTGGCGGAGATAGGCGGAGATGCGGAGATAGGCTTGCAAGTGCTTGAAATCATTGGCGGAGATGCGGCGGAGATAAATGGCGGAGATGGCGGAGATAACCTTACTACGTAAGGGGCGGCTGCGCTCCGCCGCATGCCCGCTCCGCCGCCCCCGCCCTCGTAACGAGTTGGCGGGCAAGACAATGGACAAATTGTCCAAGGGGAAGGCCAACACATAGGCAAAGAAAAACCCGCCAGGCGGCGGGTCATTGTCAGGGGTGGATCTTGAGCCGGCGGGTGAGGATCTTACTGATCAGCCAACAGACGAATATGCATGGCAGCCCTACCAGGGCGGCGAGGACGAGCAACAGGCCAATCCACAGCATCAGGCGAACAAAAGCTCGACTTCGTCGCGGGTCTCGTTGATCTGGCAATCTTCGATCGTCTGGTTATGGCCGTTCCAATCCCAATGAGGGATCTGGCGGCGCTCTCCGTCGGCGCCGCGAACGTAGCGGATGCGATCGCCTTCCCATTCTGCGCGCCAATGTTCGTGGCCTGTGATCTGGCGCATGTACTCGTAGGCGCGGCGCTCGTCATAGGCGCGACCAGGGCCGGTGTTCTGGCGCGGGCTTTGTGCGCTACGCGAAAGTAGCTGGCGGGTTTCACGGGTCATCTTCGCGTATCCGTTTCCGGGCTTCACGATCCGCAAGGCGGGGTTTGCGTTCTTGGCGAACCAGTCAAGCGCGGCTTGGCCCTCAAGGGCTTCATAGCCGTTGTCGTTATCCGCGATGAGTTTCAGGGAAAATCGCATGGTGAATTCCTTTCAGAGTGTCAGGCCGGCCGCGAGATATGCGGCGCCGGCGATGAAGATCAGGGTTGCGGTGAAGGCGGCGAGGTCGTGGGCGAGGTCACGCATGGGTGAGATCCGATCGTGAGGGGAGCGTATTGAGGAACCCGGCAAAGCGGGACCAGAGTTCCGGGCGCCGCTCAATGTTGCGGGCGAGATCCTCTCGCGTTAGCGGGTTTTCTCTGCAGTTCACGAGATCCATGAAGGCCAGGTTCGTTTCGGCGAGCTTGCGGCGCGCCAGTTCGTACTGTTGGGCTTGAGTTAGGGTCACGGTCGTTTCTCCATTGGTGGCAGTTTAGAACTCCGCCCGAAGGCGGAGGCCTAAGCTGTCAGGCGGCCCGGAGTTTGGGGAATTCGTGCCAGGCGCCGCGTGCGTCGCGGATAGCGCCGCGAACCATATCGCTGAAATACGATCCGTATCCGCCGGCGTTCATGCCGATATGATCGCGGAATTCTTTCGGGTCGGCATAGATGCAATTGCCGAGATAGTCGGTTCCGATTTCGACGCCTTCGAACAGGACGGCGCATTTTGCGCAAAAGACGGACCACTCGCCGCTTGCGATCTTTTCAGCCGCTTCGCCGCTTTCGTCCCACGAGAGATCAACGTCGAACTCGTCTTCAGCCGTCATGCGGATTGTGAAGTTGAGGGTTTTGAATTCCCAAATCAGGTAGCTCATGGTGGTTCTCCGTTGCTGATGTATGTAATGTATGGTGCTTGTATGTTGTTGTCAACATACAAAATGGACGGAATGGACGATTATTGCGGATTAACCGATTTCAGGTTAACGATTGCCCTTATCCTCGGTGTGATGTAACTGTATAACGTTGCTGGCGATTAGGAGTTGAGCGTTGCCGATCAAATCAGGGCGGATGACGTCGCGTGAAAAGACCTTTATCGGGACCATGGCGTTGACGGGCGATAAGACCTATTCGGCCTCGAAAGCCGGTTATGCCCACCCACGGGAGCAAGGCCACGAAATCGCGTCACGGCCAGCGGTGCAGGCCGAGATCGTGGCGCAACAGACCGCGATCCTGTTTGAGGTCGGCTTGCCGCTGGCGGTCAAGACGCACGTTGAACTGCTAACAGACCCGAAAGTGCCTGCAGGCGCTAAGGCGCAGGCCGTCAAGCTCATGTATGACCGTACGCTAGGGGTTGAGAACCAAGCCGACCGCAAGGAAGCTCACGAGATGACAGCCGATGAGCTGTCACGCGAGATAGACCGCTTGAAACGTGAGGTGTCAGACCGCGCAAAGCCCGTGATGATCGTCGAGGATGCAGGCCTGTTTGACTGATTGTGCGCAACGTCTACCTAAATCGTTGCTCTAAGCCATTGATAACTAACCATGTTCACAATCTTATGAAGGTTGAGGGCTAGGCGTTTGAGGCCTCGCCGGGTGGCTCGACGGCCACCCGGCCCCTGCCGGCAGTCCGTCGTCGGCAACGGAAGCTGCGCCGCCCTCCCACACAAATTTGCGGTAGAAAAACCGATTTGGACAACCTGTCCGAGCAGCCCTAACAGGCCGTAAAACCGCAGACGCCGCCGACCTAACAGCCCGAAAAGCCGTAGAGCGCCCGCCGCAGCGCCCGTTAAGGCCTGTGATCCCGCAAATCCGTTTTGTATGTTTTGGTGGTTGACAACGACAAACCCGACGAGCAATATCCGACCGTTCCACCACCAATGCGACAGGATCACCACCATGCTCAAAGGCTTCCAACCCACCAGAAAACTGCTCGACAAGCTCGTTCGCGGCCATGAAAAGGCCGACGGGCTTCAGGACCAGCGCAAGCTCAACCAGCTCATCGCCGACCGCGCCAGGATGACCGGCGGGCGCGGTTTCCGTCAGTTCCCGAAGCCGATCCGGGTCTATCAGGACGGCACGACGCGCGGCGAACGCAAGCGCAGCGCCCGGGAGCTGGCCAACGCCAAGGTTTCCGAGGCCCGCGCGCCGGAATTCCGGCATTCGCGCTACGTCGGCGGTGCCGCATGAACGGCTTTTCCAACCCGCTGCGCCCATTCGAGGTCCGCTTGCTCAGCGCCCTGCTGGAAGCCGCCCGCAGCGTCGACCCGTTGAACAGGCTGTTGTGTCATTGTGTGATCGGCAAGATCCAGCTCAAGCGCGATTTGTCCTCGACGTTCCATCATCCGGTGTGACCATGATCTATTTTGGAAGCGAAAACGGCCTTATTTTCGGCTTGCTATCCAGTGCTACGGCGGGCATCGCGTTCGCCTTGCTGTTGGCGTTGTGCTCATGACCCCGAACGAATTCGAGGCTTGACAGAGGCCGACGAAACGGACAACATCCAACTATCGGCGAGCATCCTCCACAGGCGCCGTGTTCCCCGGCAAGTCCAAACAAACTCAAGCCCGCCACCTCCTCCCGGCGGGCTTGCTTTTTGTGCGCTACCGCACGTTGTCGGGTGTATTGCCAACGAGCAGTTGGTCGTGTAGGTTTCCGCCAACAGACAATGGCCAACGAAGGTTCCGTCCATGCCAACCGAATTCGAGCGCGCACTTGCCAAGGTTCTGGTCCACGAAGGCGGCTACGTGAACCATCCGAAAGACCCTGGCGGGCCGACGAACAAGGGCATCACGCAGCGGGTCTACGACGCATACCGCCGCGCCAACGTCGGCTCGACCCGTACGGTTCAATCGATCACGCCAGACGAAGTCGAAGCGATATATCGCTCGCGATATTGGGACGTAATCAAGGGCGACGAGCTCCCCGCCGGCGTCGGCTACGTGGTCTTCGACGGGGCCGTCAATTCGGGCGTCGGACGATCGCCGAAATGGCTACAGCGCGCTCTTTCAGAGGCGGGGCTGTACAAAGGCGCCATAGACGGGGTCATCGGGCCAGGCACGATCGAGGCAACCCATGAGCACCCCAACCACGATCAATTGATTGCCCGGATCTGCGAGATCCGGCTGGCATTCCTGAAAGCCCTGGTGACGTGGCCGACATTCTGTCGCGGTTGGGCGAGCCGCGTGGCGGGCGTCAAGTCCGTCGGCCAGGCATGGGCGACCGGCGGTGTCGCTCCGATGCTCCATTTCGTCGACGGCGGCCAGGCCAAGGCGCTCGACAGCAGCGCGAAAAAGGCGCCCTCGGCGGCGCCGGGCGATGTCGCGGCAACCGGTGGCGGGTTCACGGTGGTGCTGACCCAGGCCCGCGAGCAGCTCGAACCGCTGGCCGCCGTGCCGCACATCCAGACGGTTCTGGCGTGGCTGGCGATCGCCGGTCTGGTCGCGACGGTCGGCGGTGTCGCGTATCGCTTCTACGCCAAGCGCAAGGCCGCGCAGCTGAAGGAGGCGCTGTCGTGATTGCGTACAGTTCCGACCAAGAAATTGAGAACCGCCGGAACGAGACGTCCCGTCGTTGCCGCATCAGAAATGTCAGGTACAAACGCCTGCAAGGCTCGACGATATGGACATGGTCCCCGCTGATTGGAGGCTATGACCGAGCTAACGAGCGCCCCAAATGCGGGTGCCTGCCATGGTCTTCCTGTGGCAACGCTTTTTGCCCGCATCGAATGGTGGTCACGTGTTGAATTGGTCGTTTCGGAACCGAAACTATCCAGATGGGTTGTGTCTACGGACACTTTCGGCAAATCGCAGAAGTACTGGTAGCGCCAATGGATCAGACGGTAACTCTGTGGCTGATTGGGCAAGGCATCGGCATAGGCATTGCAGGAGTGACAACGCTCATGATGATGCATAAGAACCTGGTCCAGAAGATTGACACTAGCGATGACAATCTTCATCACCGGATCAACGACGTCCACGACAAATACGTCCGCCGTGACGATCTCGACGCCCGTCTGAACGTCATGCGCGGCCAGATGGAGAAGATGGACGCCAAGCTCGACCGCATTCTCGAGCTGCAGCCGCCGAAACCTCACTGATGCCAGCACCCGGTGCGATCAACCCGAAGACAGGAAAGCGCTTCGCCTGGGAAGAGGAACAGCGCCGGCTGAAGGAACAGTCGACCGAGCACCTCGAGGCGCAGCTCGCGCTTTACCAGCGGCAGCAGGCCGCCGTTCAGGCCCGTGAGCGGTTCATGACCTTCGTCAAGTTCACGTCTCCGGACCCGGAAGACCCCAACGACGTCACCAAGTCCAAATACAAGAACGCCAAGCACCACGACGCCATTGCGCGGGTGATCGAAGAGGTCGAGAAGGGCGGAATTCAGTTTCTGATCCTGACCATGCCGCCGCGGCACGGGAAATCGGAGCTCGTCTCTCGGCGCCTTCCAGCCTGGTACGCAGGCCGACACCCCGATCAGAATATCGTCGTGGCGACCTACAATGACGACTTCGCGGCCGATTTCGGCAAGGAAGTCCGCACCATCATGCAGACGCCGCAGTACCGCCAGGTCTTCCCCGGCGTGGCGCTCAAGCGCGGCGGCGCGGCGTCGGATCGTCTCCAGACGACGCAGGGTGGCCAGCTGTCCTTCGTCGGCCGCGGCGGTTCTCTCACCGGCCGCGGAGCCCATTGCTTTCCTGCCAGCACTCAGGTAATGACGCGTCGTGGGCTTTTGTCCATTTCGGCGATAAACGTTGGCCAAGAGGTGCTTTCCTATGACGAACGCAACGGACGAATTGTTTGGCGGCGCGTCCAGGCTATCCAAGTGCGTCCGCGATCTGGGCTACTCCGGATCACCACTACCGCTGGAAGAGTGGTCGAAGCTACGAGCGATCATCGCTTCTATGCAAACGGACGGTGGATCGAAGCGGGTCAACTTACCGCCGGCGATCGTCTCGTGTGCGCAGTGCGGGACCATGCAAGTGCGATCAGCTGCGGAGGTGATGAAGAGCGGACGTCGGGGTCTGACAAATTTCTATTGCAGCAATCGGTGCTGGGGCGCTGGCGAAAATGTGCGCAGATTTGGCGAGCGCGTTTGCGTTCGATGTGGCGAAAGCGCGCCAAAGAGGGCTTCCGTCGGTTCGCCGGGGAGGGGCAGAATTTACTGCTCCAAGGAGTGCCAGGAACAGGAGCGGTCGGAAGAATTCGAACAGCGGGCGCTTTCGCGAATGAAGCCGTGTGCGCGCTGCAACTCGATGTTCATGCCGGCGAATTCAGCGACGCAGTTCTGCAGCAGACCGTGCGCGTCCAGAGCGCACGCAGGGCGAATGGCAAAAACGGGCAACCCGCGCTGGAAAGACGGGGCGTCGGCCAGCAGGGTAAAACCTCACGTTACTCGACGGTTCCGCGAGCTGCGACCGATGGTCATGAAGCGGGACGGGCACAAATGCGTGCTTTGCGACGGGATGGAGAAACTGGAAGTCCATCACATAGACGAGGATCCGTTGAACAACAGGGTGTCGAACCTTGTGACGCTCTGTCGCGCCTGCCACGAGAAGGTGCACTTTTCGGCAGAGAAGACGACTTTGTCGCAACTGTTGAAGACGCACGCCGAAGCGCCCTTGTCTACGACATACAGGTGGAAGAAACAGAATGCTTCTTCGCCGACGGTATCCTAGCCCATAACTGCTTGATCTGCGACGACCTGATCAAGGACGACAAGGAGGCCCAATCGCAGGCGATCCGCGACCAGGCATGGAACTGGCTCGTCAAGGTCGCCATGACCCGGCGCATGGGCAAGAAGCTCGTAATCCTGACCTTCACGCGCTGGCACAACGACGACCCGATCGGCCGTCTCACGGACCCGGAAAACCAGCACTTCAACCGCAAGCTGGCCGAGAAGATCAAGATCATCAATCTGCCGGCGATCGCCGAGGAAGACGATCCGCTCGGCCGCAAGGCTGGCGAGCCGCTATGGGCCGACGGGCCGGACAAGTTCGATCTCGACTTCCTCGAAGAACAGCGCAGTCTCGACCCGCTCGGCTTCGCAGCCCTCTATCAGCAGCGCCCGAGCCTGCTTGACGGTGATCTGTTCCGGCGCGAGAATATCCAGTTCTACGGTCCCGGCACGCCCAACAGCTTGCCCGACAATCTGCGTTTCTACGCATCGAGCGACCATGCCGTCGGCATGAACCAGCGCAACGACCCGTCATGCTTTCTGAAGGTCGGGATCAGCCCGCAGAACGATATCTATCTGGTGGCCTGCGACTGGCGGAAAATGCCGACCGACGTGGCCGTCGAGAGCATGTTGACCATGTGCAGCGACAACATGCGGCCACTGATTTGGTTTGCGGAGCGCGGCCACATTTCCAAGTCGATCGGGCCGTTTCTGCGCAAGCGGATGCTCGAGACGAACATCTTCATCAACATACGCGAGATGACCCCGGTCGTCGACAAGGCGCAGCGTGCGCAGTCCATCGCCGCGCGGGTCGCGATGGGCAAGGTCTATTTCCCGCTTGGTGCGCTGTGGACCGAGCGGGCGATCAACGAAATGATGGCCTTCCCGAACGGCACTCACGACGACTTTGTCGACGCCCTGGCGTGGATCGGGCTTGGGCTCGGCAGCCAGTTTGCTCCGTCGGCCAAGCGTGTTATACAAAGCCAACAGCGGCCCGAATTCGGCACACTCGCATGGGTGAAGCAGAACGACAAATGGGCCAAGGAACAGCGCGAGATTAAGGCCGCAGGAGGCTTTTGATGGACAACTTCGTCGAGGACGACATCGACCAGGATCTGATGGCGCCGCCCGGCGAAGCGAACGAAGCCGAAGACAAGGCCACCAAGGAAGAAAAGGCGCTCGTCCAGAGCATCATCAAGACCATCAAGGCCGACAAGGCGCATCACGACAAGGCCTTCAAGCGCATGATGCGCGACATGCAGGTCGCCACATGGGGCGCCGAGGCCGATTGGGCGCCAGAGAATTACAAGGCCAATATCGTCGGCCGCCACGTCAAGATGAAGACCGCGGCGCTCTACGCGAAGAACCCGAAGGTCAAGGCGTCCCGCCGCGACACGCTGGATTTCGCCGTGTGGGACGAAAACCCGGCCTCGCTGCAGATGGCCATGATGGCGGTCCAGCAGTTCGCGCAGCAGGTCCAGGCCGCGTCCGCGATAGTGCAGATGGACCCGATGACGGGCGAGCCCATCCCCGGCCCGGTGCCGGCGCCACCGCCGGAGATCATGCAGGCGCAGGCCATCGTCGAGGACTTCCAGCAAGGTCTGCAGAAGCGCACCATGGTCAACAAGTTCGGCAAGACCATGGAAGTCCTGTTCAACTATTTCACCAAGGAACAGATCCCGCTCGACTTCAAGGCGGGCATGAAGCAGGTCGTCCGGCGCGCCTGCACGACCGGCGTCGGTTATGTCGAGCTTGGTTTCCAGCGCGAGATGGGGCCGCGCCCCGGCATCGCCGAGCAGCTGGCCGACGCCCGGCAGCGTCTCGACCACATGAAGAACCTGGCCGAGCAGATTGCCGAGGGCGAGATTGCCGAGGGTGACGCCGAGATCGCCGAGCTCGAAGCGTCGGTGCGCGCCTTGCAGAGCGAGCCCGAGATCGTGCTTCGCGAAGGCCTGATCTTCGACTATCCGCAGTCGACGAAGGTCATACCTGATCGGCTGACCAAGATCCTGAACGGCTTCATCGGCGCCCGGCACCTGACCATCGAATATACCTACACGACCGACGAGGTGAAGGAACTGTTCGACGTCGAGCTCGACGGCAAGTTCACGCCTTATACGGCGGTAGAGGGCCAGTCCCGGTCGCTCGGTGTCGACGAGATCTTCGACGATGATTTCGAATGGTCCGATCCGGAAAAGAAGAAAAAGGACGGTCTGGTCCGCGTCTGGAAGCACTATCACAAGCCGTCCGGCCTCGTTTATTACGTCGCCGACGGCCATTGTGATTTCCTGCGGCCCGCGGCCTCGCCCGACGTGTTCGTCGAGAGCTTCTGGCCCGTCTATGCGCTGACCTTCAATGCCGTCGAGAACGAGAAGGAGCTTTTCCCGCCGTCCGACGTGGCACTGCTCATGGATCCGCAGCGCGAGTACAACCGTTCCCGCCAGGGCCTGCGCGAGCACCGCAACGCGGCCCGGCCGCGCTTTGTTTATGCCAACGGCCTGGTCGAGGAAGAGGACGTTCAGGGCATCGCCAAGATGAAGCCCTTCCAGAGCATCGGGATCAACATCGACGGTACGATGAAGATCGACGACGTCTTCCAGCCGTTCCCGACGCCCGGCGTCGATCCGAACCTCTACGAGACGGCGCAGCTTTTCACCGATATCCAGCTGATCGGTGGCGCGCAGGAAGCGCAATATGGCGGCACGGCGCAGGCCACCGCCACGGAAAGCGCGATTGCCGCCGGCGCCACCAATGCGTCGGATGCGTCCGCGATCGACGATCTCGACGCGTTCCTGACGGTCCTGACCCGGTCATCCGGCCAGATCCTGCAACGCGAAATGTCGGAAGAAAAGGTCCGCGAGATCGCCGGCCCCGGCGCTGTCTGGCCGCCGATGACAGCCGCCGATATCGCCAAGGAAGTATCGCTCGAAATCGAGGCCGGCTCCACGGGCAGGCCGAACCAGGCGATGGAAGTCAAGAACTGGCAGATGCTCGCGCCGATCTTGCAGCAGACGCCCGGCGTCAACCCGCTGTGGTTTGCGAAAGAGACGATCCGCCGGCTCGACGATCGCGTCGATGTGTCCGAAGCGGTGGCCGACGGCATGCCGTCCATGGCGCTCATGAACATGCAGCAGCAGGCGCAGGGCGACCCGACCGCCGATCCGGCGAGCGATCCGAACGCGCAGGGGCCGCAGGGCGCGCAGAATTCTCCCAAACCGGAGCAGCTTGGCGGCAGCGACCCGGCCTTTGGCAGCAACCAGGTGTAGGTTTTGTATGGTGATGTCTTGTGACATCGGCCAACTTCGCTTATACATCAACCAAGTTAACAGGAGCTCTCATGCCCTCACTAGACGATAACATCGAGGATCTGGTTTCGTCGACCGATCAAACACTGGACGATGATGCGGGCTCGAAGAGTTCGCAGACTGACGCGGCTTCGTCTCCCGCGGCAGGCGATGGTGACGATAACGAGCTTTTGAACGTCGTTCGCGACGTTGTCGGAGAGCGTGCATCGACCGACGCGGCCTCGCCAGCCGCAGGCAGTGAAGAAAACACGGATCAGGCAGTCGCGGCCAAGCAGCCCGACGATGAAGAATACACCGACGTCCCCTTCAACAAGCATCCTCGTTTTCAGCAGTTGCTGAGAAAGGCGAAGACTTATGAAGCCGGACACAAGCAGTACCAGAACGTCGTTGGCTACATCGATCAGCTCGGGCTGAACAACGATGAGGCCAAGGAAATTCTGGATATCGGCGGTTTGCTGAAAAGTGATCCCGTCGAGGCGTGGCAGAAAATCAAGCCCACGATCGAAAAGCTTCTTGTAGCCGCCGGTGAAATTCTGTCCCCGGAACTGACGCAGCGTGTACAGCGCGGCGATCTTACCGAGGCAGCCGCGAAAGAGATCAGTCGTGCTGAAGCGAGGGCCAATTCGGTCACGGCGCGTCAGCGGTTCCAGACCGAAACCGGCGAACGCCGGCAGGCGCGTGAGGCCGAAGAGGCCAATCTGAAAGCCGTCTCGGATTGGGAGAACGACCGCGCGATCAAGGATCCGAACTTTGCTGCCAAGCGACCGGCCCTCGAACGGGAGATCGCGTTTCTGCTGCAGAAGGAAGGCCGACCGGGAACGGTCGACGGCATCAAGGACCAGCTAAAGCGGGCCTACGACGCCGTGAACAAGACCTTCACCGCGCCAGCACCAAAAGTGCCAGCGAACCAGCCGCGACCGATCAGACCCGTGAACGGGGGCCAGAAAGCAGGCACTCAGGCGCCGACCGGCGAAAACGTGTCCACGTTGGACATCATTCGCGCGAACCGTCGGGCCTGACCGTTCAGAGGAACCCTGAACCATGGCGTTCACGGCAGACGAAATCGTCAATATCAACAATTCGGTCCTCAAGACCTACATCGATCGTGGCAAGGTCTGGAAGCAGAACATTGCCAACAAGCCGATGCTCGACGCGTTCAACGCGGCGGCCGGCAAGTTCGTCGGCGGCAAGGAGTATGTGTCCTTCGCGGTGGCCGCTGGCCAGGGCGGCGGTTCGCTCACGGGTTACACCCATGACGACCAGGTCACCTACTACAACCCGACGGGCACCAAGCGCGCCGAGTTCCCTTGGAAGGAACACCATATCGGCAACGTCATCACGATGACCGAGCTGAAGCAGGCCGGCATCAATGTCGAAGAAGACGGCGCCGACCAGACGACCTCTCCGATGGAAGGCCGCGAGGAAATCATGCTCGCCGACCTGCTCGACGAGAAGAACGAAGCCCTCGGCGAAGACTACTCCTACTCGCTCGACCGTCTCGTCCATGGTGACGGCTCGTCCGACGCCAAGGCGCTCGCCGGCATCCAGTCGCTGATCCTTGACAGCCCCGCAGTCGGCACGACCGGCACGATCGGCCGCCCGGCGAACAGCTGGTGGCGCAACCGCGCCGCGACCGTAGCTTTCGGCTTGGCCGGCGGCCAGGGCGCGATCACGGTCAACACCGCCAACGGCGGCGCGCTGATCGAGTTCCTCGAAAAGGAATGGCTCCAGCTGTCGAAGTACCGCAAGGGCACGACCAAGTACAAGATGTTCTGCGGCTCCGACTGGCGCGCAGGCTATCTCAAGGAGCTTCGCGCCAACGGCAACTACACCATGACCGGTTGGGCTGGCGGCAAGGCCCCCGACGGCTCCATGGGCGATCCCGAGTGGCACGGCGTACCGATCGTTTGGGATCCGACGCTCGACGATCTCGGCCTCTCCAAGCGCTGCTACGTCATCGATATGAGCAAGACCGGTCTGCGGCTGCTCTACATGGATGGCCAGCGCATGAAGCGCCACAACCCGGCGCGGCCGTACGACCGCTACGTCATGTACAACGGTATCACCACGACCGCCGTGATGGTTGCGAAGCAACTCAACACGTCCGCCGTGTACGATATCGCTTAAAGGAGACGCGAGATGACAAGCATCAAGAACAGGTTCGCCCGCATCTCCACCACGCTGGTGAGCGCCGTCGCTGACGACGCCACCTTCACGGTGCCGTATCCGACCGGCTTCGCGCAGCTGTCCTTCACGAAGGGCATGGCGCGCACCGGCGGCTACATGATCGTCAACGGCAACGACCGCTGGGCGCAGGCCGACCCCGGCTTCTCGGTGGCCTACGGAGCCTCCCTGATCACCGTGACCAACCTGACCGGCGCATCGCTGCCGGCGGGCGCGACGATAGATATCAACCTCGATGTGGCCGACGGCAACGGCCGCATTCCGATCACCCTCGCGCCGCTGCCCCTTGCGGGCGTCACCGCGGCGGATGTGATCACGGAGTGCTACCCCGGCATCGCCGGCACGATCGAGTATTGGGAGTTCCACACTACGGTGGCCGTCACGACGGCGGCGCGCCTGGCGACTTTCAATCTCGAAATCGATACGACCAACGTCACCGGTTCGCTGGCCCTGACGTCGGCTCTCTTGACACCCAAGGGCACCGTTATCGGCGCGGAATGCACCGCCAACAACGTCCTGACGCGGGAGAGCAAGCTTTCGCTTGAGGCATCGGCTGTCACGGCCTTCGCTGAAGGTGAGGGCTATTTCGTGGTCTACATCCGTCCGACCGGCGACGACGTCTACTAAGCGACGACCTGAAACCCTGCCGGGCGGCTCAACCCGCCCGGCTTTTCTCACCCCACGAGGCAAACCATGGACACCGCGACAATCACTCTCCTGCTCGGCGGCCACGCCGGCAACTCAATCCAGAAATTTGGCGTCACCGCCGGCGAGATCGCGGTCCTCCAGCTGATCCACGGCAACGAGAGCGTTCGCGACGTCGAGTGGACCGGCGATATCCAGCGCAGCCACCGCGCCGAGATCGAGCGCCTGCACAACGT
>Ga0209174_10002220_pt1 | contig 13042 bp, 7 predicted proteins | sample JI91814BDNA_FD_187505 | JGI IMG/M metagenome (GOLD analysis project Ga0209174, IMG submission 187505) | Wastewater effluent complex algal communities from Wisconsin, to seasonally profile nutrient transformation and Carbon sequestration -... | ecosystem: Engineered > WWTP > Effluent > Algae...
TTCAAGCTATATTGTATGGTGAAGCAGATCTCGGACGCTTACTAGGTTTGAATCAATCTGTAATCATTAGTACAGTATGCGATTCTAAGAATTATCGTATGGGAGAAGGACGCGGTGGATACTTCTGGTTCCCCGGTTTGGAGAGCATCGCCGAATATCGATCGGCGTTCATTCAATTGGGTGCGCCCAGGGCAAGTCACTGTACCATCCAAACGTGGCTGGCGAAGAAGTTTCCTGGTAAGGGGAAGGAAGCGGGAAGCAGTAGTGAGGAGAGCAGTGATGAGAGTGGGGATGAGTAGATTAAGATATTTTTCAGTGTTATGTGTTATGGTGTTATGTGTTAACAGTGTTAGTTTTTAAAAAGCTTATACATATATACTATTTTGGGCTATTATGTACTAGAATAAGATATTATCTACGTAAACTACGTCTACGTACAGGATCCGCGGGCGCTTGATTATTAGCAGCTGCACCAGGCATACCACCGAATAGAGATAGACCTGCAGGTATAGCATTTACAAAGTTATCAATGTTACCAACAATAGTATTGAGGGACATGCCTGCAAAACCTTGATCTAATCTACTTGCAGTAGTTCCAATCTCAGGTCCCTCGGGTAACGTGGTATTAGCAGCTCCATTTTCATCTACTTCTACCATAACGGGTCCAGCTTCACTAACGCCTTCTCTATCTCCAATCATATATGCAATAAAGTCGCATACCCACTTCGCGGTCGTTGGTCCGCCCACTGGCATCTTATTCAAAACGAAGTTAATAAGGACAAATCCAGCCAGATGTAAGAACATAGTAACACCTAGTCTGACTAGTGGATGCCAGTTACTCATGAACCCACCAGGTGTACTGTCGCTAAATTCCTTCAACCATTCTCTATATTGATTACGGAAAGACATCTGGAACTTAATATAACCACTGGCATCGAAGCCTAGCACTTTACTAGAGAACCACTGCAATCCTACCCAGAAGAATATCAGTACCAACTGATATGTATCTAGATTGGAATGTGCGTTAACGTATCTAGCATACTCTGATAGTTGTAAATGTCGCTCTTCTAATGACATACGCGGATCAAAGTCAGGTAACTTAATCCGCGGTAAAGCACTACGAACACTATCTAGCGCAGTATTCAATCTAGCTTCAATTACACATCTATCCTCTCTACAATATATAGAATAATCTGGAACACCATACAATTGCATATAGTAACTTCTGGTTCCTGTTTTCACGGGTGGTGGAATGAACATGGACGCTGGCATAGGTGCTGCACCTATGCCTTGCGGTGTTCCCATGTTATTTTGGTTGTACGCGTTAGCGTGTTGTTGGTATTGTTGATACTGTTGCTGTTGTTGTTGTTGATACTGTTGTTGCTGTTGACTGTATTGTTGATACTGTTGTTGCTGACCATATTGTTGCTGCTGTTGACCATATTGATTTTGAGTCGGAATATACTGTTGATTGTATTGCTGGTACTGAGGTGGAGGTTGGTTATACTGTTGGTCATACTGTTGATGTTGATCATACTGCTGATGTTGTGGTTGATGCTGATATTGAGGTGCAGGTTGGTTGTACTGTTGTTGAGTAACTTGCTGGACCGGTTGTTGAGCGACTTGCTTTGTCTGTTGGATAGGTTGTTGGACTTGCTGGACCGGTTGTTGAGCGACTTGCTTTGTCTGTTGGATAGGTTGTTGGACTTGCTGGACCGGTTGTTGTGTAACCTGTTGTGTAACTTGCTTCGGCTGCTGAACAGGTTGTTGAGCAACTTGAGCGGTCTGCGCTTTTGATTCATTACTATCTGGAAGAATTCTAGCAGTTAATGTCCTACCGCCCTCTTGCCATGTAATAATCGTCGGATCTTGAGCGTTACGGGTAAATCCACTCGATACATTAGTTTGCTGAATGGGTTGCTGAATAGACTGTTGAACAGGTTGCTGCTGTTGTACCTGAGGTGCAATTTGTTTACCATTCTGTAAGTTGGTGGCTGTACCATTAGATGGGGGTGCCGCAGGTACGGCGTTATTTAAAACGTTAGGACCTCCCCTACTTCGATTTTCCTTCTGTTTCTGCTTCCCTCTGTTGTCCGGATTATCCATAACTTTAACCTGAGGTAATTGCTGTATAGGCTGTTGAACTTGCTGAACCTGTTGAACCTGTTGGACTTGCTGAACCTGTTGAACCTGTTGGACTTGCTGAACCTGAGGAACTTGAGGCACATATTGTCCTTGTTGTCCTTGTTGGACGTATTGCGCCTGCTGACCATATTGTACTCCATTTGATGCCGTTTCTTTAGCCATACTACTGTTACTACCGTTACTACCGTTACCACTGTCACCAGAAACTTTTCCCTGACCTGCTATATGTGTAGCAACGCCATTAGTTTGTATGCTGCCATTTTGTGGTAAAAAATTGGTTTGGTTTCCATTCTGCAATGGAACTGTTGATGTGGTTACAGACGTCGTAGATTCTTTAGCTTCTTGACTTCTCATAGGAGGTAATGTCATACGCTTTGTCGCTATATCTATCACAGACTCTCTACTGACAGGCTTACCATCTACAATAAACTCTGGTTCCACGCTAGGTAAAGGCGAAATAGGTAATTGTTGCTGTTGTTGCACAAATCCAGGAGCATCTACACTTCGAGTCACGCTATTCATCGATGCTACAGGCCTTACTGCGCCTATTTGCGTTGCCTGTGTGACATTAAACGCTCCTGTTAACTGTCCATTTAGTTCTGGCTTTCCACCTTCTACCACACTAGCCGTAGGAACCGTAGCTAAATTAGGCTGAAGCCCAGCAATTAAACTATCTATATTAGCTAAGGCGGATGGAAGAGCTGAGATAGTTGGTAAATTACCATGACCCTGTGTTCCTGGATGTGTACCTCTTACAACCTGATCGGCTCGTCCGCCCATTGACCTACCAGAGCTACGCGGATGATTTATTTGTCCATTTTCTCCTCTCGCACTCTGACTAGAAGATGTAATTGGAGGAACGGCTACCGCTTGTCCGCCGCTACCATTTTCCATCCTTACTTGACAACACTATATGTATTTTTGCTCCCCGAACTTACCTCTGAGGAACGTAAAATAAATATAGGAAAACGACGGGGTATGTTTTTAGAAAGGGCATTCACCCTTTTGCCGCCATAAGCCGCTTACGCTTGAATAATAGATGAGTCTGAGAGAAGTAATTATAAATGCAACCAATGGTCGCCAAGACGCAACCTTCGCGTTTGATGACAGTTCGTCATCCGGCAGTAATGTTCAACAAATGATTTGCGCTGGTATGCAGGATCAGGGTATGATTCCGGGCACTACTGGATATATGATATTTACCGATCAGCGGCCTATCATATTATATGGACAAGTAGCTCCATATTATCCAAATGGTTGGAGATTGCCCATATTGGCTATGTACGATGCTCTCAACAACGTTCGACTCTGGCAAACGGGGTTCGATGGCGTTGATCATCTAGTTACTATTAGTGGACTTGCTAACGGCCTACCCAAGATAAGTAAACGTAGAGTAGATCTCAACTCTACTGGTAAGGACCACAACGGACAAGCAAGTTTGGAAGCCAACAGTCGACACTTGAAGAAGACTCGTAATAAGGGTTACGGTCCATATGGAGTCGAGTTAAACCACACCGCAGAGCCAATGTTGTGTAACGATTATAAGCCTTACACAACTGTAATCCGAACACCAGTTGGTCTGTCTCCGAAGATGGACGGTATTCGAGTGGTAATTAAACCGCAGCAAGATGGTACCTTTGCTTATACTAGTCGGCATAACAAACAATTTACTCAGTTAGATCATGTGGTAGAAGAGATAAGTAACTTCCATCGTTATCTACCACCAGGCTCAGTACTCGATAGTGAAGCGTATAATCACACTGAACTACTAACAAAGACAAAGTTAGCTATGGTGAAGAAGGGTTTGCCGAACGGTGGTAAGAACAAAGGTAAAGGGTCAGCAGCTAACGAACGGTTCGAGGACATCTCCGGTATTATGCGAACCACAACATTCAAGCATCCGTTGGCCCCTAAACTTCAGTTGTGGATCCATGATGTTGACTATCAGCCTAGAGTCCCGTTTGAAGTGCGACATCAAGTGCTGACTGACGCATTCGCGGCCTACAAGAGGGATGGCGGTACCAACTTTACGTTTTGCATAGTTCCGAATCATCTTTTGTACACACATGAGCAGATAATGCAGTATTACGATTATTATATCGAACAAGGATATGAGGGTATAGTTATGCGACACACTTCTTCAGGTGCTCCGCCTGGATCGGACCTATACAATCTGAGTCTATATCGCAATGGAAGGTCAAACAACTGCTTGAAGTTCAAAGCGTTCAAGGAAGCAGAGGGTCTTATTATTGGCATTGAAGTTGCCAAGGGCGACCAGGAAGGAGCCGCCATCTTTGTAGTGCAACTGCAGAACGGTCTGGTATTCAAATTACAGATGGCAGATACCAGCATTGATCAGCGTCGTTGGTGGGCTCAGAACCCTCAGGAAGTAATGTATAAGTTAGTTACTTATCGTTATCAGGATGAGTGCGGTAGTGGGAAACCTCGAATTGCCACTGGAAAAGTTGTTCACTTCAATACACCAGTAGATCTATCCAAATACGCAGTATTTCATACTATTCGCGACTACGAAGTCCCCGGTGATGTACGAGGGCAACAACTGTTCCAATATTACCCACAATAAGTGTATCTTTTTAAAAAGATTACAGCGCAAAAGCCATACAGTTAACAAATAAACATAGCTAATAATTAACATAGACATGGCATCCGCAAGTGTGTTGCCAGCTGTATCTTATAATCCATTTGGTTCTTCAGTCAATGGAGGTTTGTATGGAAATACTCAACCATACTATGGCGGAGTTACGTATAGAACACCGACATTAAATACTAGTAATACTCTAACGGGTATTAATCCTAGTAGTATATCAACAGTAGGAGTCAATAGAGACTATATGCCTACTCCATTCCCAATTAACCCAACTGCGTCATATAGGAAGACGCCACCCATTAACTCCGGTTCTGCGATCACTGAAACTAAAGTTGTTGTGAAAGAAGAACCGAAGAGTGTAACTACCACCACAACTACAACTGTAGTAAGTGCTGAAACTAAGGGCAGTAAATTGACATGGTTCGGATGGATGTTAGTGTGGTTCGTAGTATTCCTAACTCTGTTCTGGCTATTAGAATATTCACTTCAACCTACGTGGGTACTAGGTCCGGATGGTACGGTTGATCTAGCGAGAGTGTTCCTATCGTCATTCATCTTCGCTGCTATTTTGATCATTATTGCGTATGTATTCAAGATCTTCTATAGGAAATATACCAGATGTTAATATGTAACTTACCAGTGTATCAGACTAACTTTTAAAAATCTACCTGCTTAACGCTTACGCGGACGATTGTCTGTTTATCTCCTCCAATGCATCGCGTACGTCGTCGAGTAAAATCTGGTTACTTAGGTTACCATAGTCTAGGTCTTTGGATATATTCCACTTCTCTGCTAATCTGACGATGTTTACTTCCTTCTTTTCTTCCGGTGTTTCTGCAGTTGCTTGCTTGATAATAATGTGACTCCATTTTTCGGGTTGGTGGTAACCATTCTTTGTTCCGCCATCTTCTTCCATACAGTATGGAGCACGAGAGAAGTGAATATACTTGATACACTTTATCACTTGAGTTTCTAAAAACTCCCACAGATATTCTACATCTTTCGGCGTAAGCATATTGGGTTCGGTGAATAGTTTACTGAATCTACTGAACCCATCTTCACCGAGAAATATCTTGACGATCGGGAACAGGGCATCCAACTTACTGGCGAAGAACTCTCGATTTCTAGCCAGAATACCCTCTCGATCCGGATCCTGTTTGCTGAATGCCACTTCATGGATGCGGTCCCAACTATCGAAGCTCTTTAAAAGAAATGCTTCTAGCATATCCTTAGCGTCGCCGCCTGACACAAACTTAACTCCTAGTTGGAAGAAGTAGGGGTCTATAATGTAGATACCCTCATCCTGTTTTTGTTTAATGATAGCTGCCAATTCATAACCGAAGTCCTCTACATTGAGTTTAAAATCTTGGCATGTCGCGTAGATATGTCTTTGGTGAGCCATAATGGTAGTTTGTGATTTTGAAACCGGAACGGCAAGGTATAGTTTTATGGTTTACGTCCGCTGTAAATACTTATAACAAATACTCTGGAAATCAAGTACTCAATTTAGATTACGTATAGTACGTTTAACTGGTTAAAGGTCAGCATAATAGTTTTAAAGGTCGGGACTATGGTATCATTTTAATTGTTATTATCCATACTTTTTACATTACATAATGTCTGAGCATAACGTTAATATAGACTTCATTGAAGATCAAAATAGTCCTCTTCAACTGGGGCAAAATGGAGGACAAAATGGAGAGCAAGATGGTGGAGAGAGTAATGGTGTAGATAGTGGTTGTAGTAGTCTATCTAACAACGATCTTAGTAGTCCATCTAACAACGATCTTAGTAGTCCATCTAACAACAATCTTAGTAGTGGATCTAACAACAATCTTAGTAGTGGATCTAACAACAATCTTAGTAACGAGTCTGGTAAACGGATGGAGATCAATACAGACGGAAATAGTGCCCTCCAAATGGTAACTAATGTTCCTGAGATAGCAGCTGACGCCCAGACAACCAAGACAGCTGTGGATCTAGATAAAGAATGGTTGGATAAGATCGGCGTATGTGGTATATTAAGATTGGAAACCACTGAACCATATGCGCGTCTAATTAGTGGTATATTAGGGTATAAATATCAAGCTGTTGGATTCTACTTTATGATAACAGATGAACGCGGAAGCAATTACTCTGTTTACCTTTTTAATAGTTACGATGGAGCTAAACCTGAAATACTACCAGGTGGTAATATCTCGTTGTTTTTACTACTCGGAAGTGGTAAAGTAAAACGTGTTGAAGCACAACCGTATACTGGGAATAGTCAAGAATTTGTTAATGCGTTAATGCATATTACATCACAGAATATTAGAGGTACAAATTCTAAGGTTCCAATGTCCACAGAATCATTCCATGAACAATGTTGTCACCGGATTTCAGGCTTATCTTACCAGCATAATCAGACCGGAGATAAGATGGTGGCAAGAGTAGTTAACTTACTAAAGAGCAAGAAGAAAGACGGCGAAGCTCTGTTCAGTAATCCAGTAGTGTGGGAATCGCATTATGAGCTACCGGTTAGCAATAGTAGGAAGGAACACTGTCAACAATTGTTACTCAAATTAGCCGACGTTTTTTACAGCGAAGAAGGTCAGCGATTGGATCTGGCGTCTAAGTTTGCCGGTTCAGTGGTGGGAGATAGTAGTGGTGGCGGATTATCATTAGCTAAGATGTCAGCGTTAGAACAACTGTTACAGAAGCAGAACGCCTTATTGAGAGAATTAATTGAAATCAAACAGACAGGAGTGCTATACCTAGGTTCTCTAGATGAAAGTATTAGCTCATTGCAGCAGATAGCAACAAAGCTCGGTGTTAAGAAATTACCATTACCTGATAGAACTAATCAATCTTGTATATGGTTTATCGAGAAGGATAGTAAACCAGTTTCCGATCTCGCCATGGATAACATAAGTAACGTACAAGGGAGTCAAGTAAATCAGGGGAACGACGAAGGAAAGAGTGTAGATAAAATCGAGGTTAGCGGCCGGATTAACAATCCGGTTACCAGTCAAATTAAGGGTAAGGTGTTACTAAATAGTATGAAAGAACATCTTTCGGCATTAATCGACGGACGCGATTTTGACGCTACTACATTTGCGCAATCTTTTAATGAACTTATTGATGATGTCGGTATGTCAGAATTAGAAACAAGCGATGTTGCTGTCCGCCATTGCTTAGTTAGAACCAAGCAACCAGATAAGGGTGTAAGTCGATTGGTATCTAGGGAAGTACAGCAGCGTTTTCATTTCAATTTATGTTCACGCCTCGACGTGAAAGAATTGGAACATTTATCGAAACAGGAATTGTATAACTTATCACGATATCTAGATTCGCTAGATGATCCTAATATGATAGGTACAATTAATAATATTGTCTCATTAATGGTGGATAGAGCAGAAAGGCTGACAGATGACCCCGATGATTAAAAAGCCATCTACAGTGTTGTGAAATATACCAGTAATATTAGTAAGTTCATAGCCCGTCATAAAAAGGATAAGAAAATCTGGAACAATACGGTTGACTGCGGATGCCATAGAATAGGTATTTTACCCCAGCCTGTCGTACTATCATAAGTTATTTAAATTAAACGTCTCAATATGGAGCAGTCTGAAATAGATTACATTGAGAAAGCTCTAGTTGCCCATAGTGGACCCAGAAAACAGCTAGAAATCGAGTTGCGTTTTGGACAGTTCGTTAAAGATCCTAATAAACAAGTTGCGGGGCAGCCTCCTAAATTTTCATTTCAACCGGGTGTTACGTGGATTGAGTTTGCTAACATTCGCAAACATCTGGAGACTCACCTTGGAATCAAGCCTAAATTTCGAGAAACCACAGTCCATAATTACACTGATGGTCTAAGGTCTATCACGAAAGAAGATGGTACTGTAATCTGGCAACGTAAGAACACTGTACTGCGTCATCGTGACGTCCGTGACTATGGTTATCGTTTAAGTTCCAGCTACGAACAGAAAGATAATGGAGATCGTCCAAACATAGCCGCAACCGATATCAGATATCGGAAGCGATACAGTTACAAAGTAAATGGTTGCAGATTGGATCTTACTGAACTGTTGAACAAACCACGAGGCACTCCCATTAAGTACGAGGTAGAGATAGAATTCAAGGGTAACCATGAAGATGCTAACGTTAAACTATGGCAGCAGTGCTTCAACCTAACATTCTGCTCTATGTTCGATACTCATCTGGTATACTCACAGAGTCACAAGAGAGCATTGATAGAACATTTACACAGTATATTCGGTGTCGATGCTAGAATTCAATTAGATAGAAGTATTTTGGCTGAAGCTAGAGATCTACGCAAGAGGGATGTGGTGCATGGTGGCTTAGTAGGTAACTCCAGAACTACATACAACGTAACTAGTAAGGTTGATGGTATACATCGTCTGTTGGTTATCACTGAGAAGTTAGGAGTGTGGTTATTTAACCCTCCACATGAGTTCAACTACATTATCGTCAATCCTGCAGAATATGGTCTGTTCTCGCATTTGGAAACCGTAATGGATGGTGAGTTACTTCCTGTTGATAGAAGAATAGACGAATCATTGATGAACATCAAGTATCTGTATTATCCTTACGATTGTATTTGCTACAATGGTAAGGATACTCGCAGTTTCAGACACCTTCAGCGATACGGTAAGATCATGGGTATCCCAGATTCTATCAATGCTGCTGGTGTCGAAGCATCAAACTTTTTAACTGTTCGTACTAAGGACATACTTAACTTCGTGACTGTCGACGACTTCTATATCAAAGTTGGACAAATTCTTAACGCGTTGCCTAGTAGAGAATATAAGAACGATGGTTTGATATTCACACCCGAGTCCGCAGACTATATACCGTCTGTTAGAGGAGAAGCTGCAGTGGGTAGGCGGACTCTAACTAGTAGGCCGGATGTATGTAAATGGAAACCCCTGGATAAGATGACCATTGATTTGCGCATCGATTGGTTACCTGATGGTAGCTTAGTGGCATCTAGCATCATGTCTGAGATTGATAGAATGGAACTTCCTATCAAACAAACGAGCTATATGTACGAAATTCCGAATCCGGATGGAGGACATCCTACTAGAATATATGTTCCGGGAATCCAGGATATGGATATGGGATACGCTACCGACTATCAAAGCATTGGTGAAGGTGGTAGTGCTATATTTAACATCTCCAAACCTCCGGGTGTACGTAAGTATGGTTTAGTCAAGAAGTTACACTATAAACCAGAAGTAGCAACTAAGGCTAACCGGGACCTAAATGCTCTTGATATGGTAGTGCGTGCAGTACCAGGCGCTAAGGCCAAGCTGACCACAGTAGCTAGTTCTCGTCAGCAACGACGATTGGTTGATGTTAACTATTATCGTCTGGTGGTTATGCGTAAGAATAAATACGTACCATTCACCAATGCTCCCATTGACAGTAATGATAACAAACTACGACAGTTTCAGAGTGGTTCCATTTACGAGTTCGAATGGAACGGTGAAGTATTCTTACCCCTTAAGCCCCGTACAGATAAGGACAGTCCTAATGGACGAGATGTAGTTGAGAATATCTGGAAGGTAATTAGAGATCCTATTACTGAGAAGGACTTACGTGGACAAACTTTGACATTCATGTACCGATACCACAACAGGATTAAATCCAAACTATTTGATCTACTATCGCCTGGTAAAACTCTATCCGATTGGGGTAGCGGAAAAGGAGGAGATATAGAGAAGTGGGAAAATTTGGGTAAAGTGTTAGCTATTGAACCCAACGTGGATAACATAGCCGAATTCAAGAGACGTGCAGCTACAAGTAGAAATAGGCACGAAATCCAAGTGCTGAATTCCAATGCAGAGGACTCGGAGGTAGTGACAAGCGCCATACATAATTACTTCGGTGGTAGAGTGGACGCTATCTCGTTTATGCACACCTTAACCTTCTTCTGGAAGGATAAGGAGACGCTCACTAAGCTAGTCCAAACCATTCTCAGTAACTTGAACAATAAAGGGGTTATCCTCTTTATTGCTTTGAACGGAGATGCCGTGGAGCAGGCTTTGGATCCTATTGGTAATGTGCATCCAGTTCAACCAGGTACTGAGTCCGTAGATCTATTGCAAGGTCGCGTAGAGTTGGGATTACAACCGAAACCAGCGCCCGGTAATGGTAGAGAAATGCGTATAACCTTACTGGGGTCTAAGACCGTTCCGGAGAGGCAGCAGGAATATCTGGTGAGATTCAATGACTTATTCAAGATGTTGCGACCCTATGGAATTAAATTGGGTGGTATCTACCGTGCTAAGGGTGAGAGGTTGATGTCACCTGCCGAGATCTACCTATCGGGGTTATATAGCTTTGGTTATTTGTATCATGATGGTAGTGTAGAGTTACCTAACTTAGTACAACCGACATTAAACCAGATGGTGGTTCCTGTACCCGTGTCAGCCTTACAGGTAGTGCAACAGCAAGTAGTGCCTACACAAGCCGTACAACAGCAGGTAGTACCTACGCAAGCGGTACCCACACTTGAACAGTTGCTGAATCGCCAACCCAAGCCAGCAGGATCTGACATAGACGCGCTGGATAGTAAATTGATAAGTGTGGACGATAACTACCAACCATTAGCCAGTCAATGGATGCCTAATATGGTACGCATTGCATGTCTCAATAACAATAGTTCTATGATCCACTGCATACTCAAGGGTAGTAGTCCCACATACCAGGCGTTGTCGGATCCGGTGCGTAGAGAGCAATTAGCCAGGGCTTTCCGTAGAGACTTATCACTAGCTATGAGCGGAGAGTCTAGACAATATCCTGGTAGAGCTGCTTGGGATGCCGCAGGTCAAGGATACTACGTTAGACGCGTAGTTGGCGGCTCCATGCACTTGACTAGAGATAATTTCGCCAATTACATTGCTTCTACTAACCAATTAGGTCACGACTATATTTCTATTGTAAGTCAAGTATTGAAGTTGGATGTATTCGTGGTAAGGCGTATCGCTAACGAATTCGCGACACTGGGTACTAATAGTAGATTGGATACTCCTCGCGACGCCGTGGTGCTTCTAGCTATCGAGGATGGTCATTATGAACTACTGGCTTACGATAATGGAATAAACTTCCAAACTCTGTGGAAGACGGGTAGTCCATCAATAGACTTCTTGCGACAGAAGTTCAACGTACAACCTAAGGAACCATTCGATCCAATTGCTAACTTACGATCCGTACTACCTCAGGGTACTGTAGTACAATCGATGAACTTTAATCCTAATGATCCTTACTTGAAGCTTGCTAGAGACGCTGGTTATACTGTGGTCTAGCGTAGTTATACTACATAGTTTTTAAAAACTTAGTAACCTCAACGCTATAGCATTTTAGTTACTTGATCTTTCGAACAACAGATGGGAACCTTACCAGTGGTATAGGTGGTCTATTCTCTCCACGACATCTTACCTTACGTATACCACCCGACTTACATTTAATGTCAGAGTTTAATCGCAACAGGTTGATATTCAATTCCTTCAATACCGCTCGCTGACGTCTGATGATCTCTAACTTCTGCCTGCGCTTCTCTCTACGGAGTTCTCTACGTACTCTATCAATGATATGTTTACCACGATATTTCATATAGTGGTGTCGACATACTGGTATGTATGTGTCAGTACCACCAATGAGCTCCTGCTCATCACTACCGTCGTAACCTCCAGCATCGCTATTACTATCAACATTACCTGTATAGCTTGTGACATCTTTGACCATAATAGTAAAAGATGCTGGAGCAGCACTAATACTACCACGGAAGTTTACAGATTTCAACCAATCTAAACACAGTCGACATACTGCATACAGATGCACTACCTCATCCCAATGAGGCATGAGACGATAAATACCACCAAATTTCTTTCTATCTCTACATCCATTGAGCCCTGCACATATGACATGTTTTCCTAGGATATCAACCCAATATAGCATGGCCAATTCCAGATCTGGATATGTGTTACCTTCGTCCACACCTATAACATCAAAGGCGGAGACATTAACAGATAATAAGCGCTCAGTCTTAATCTTAGGTATAGAACTAATTTGTCCATTGTATGACGAACAATGGGTGCTCAGACCTTCATCGCCTGATGCTGTCTGTCGGACGTCTTTAACGGTATTTATGTACATAGCCTTCATACCAAGATCAGCATTCTTCACTAAATCTCCCCAAAGGTGTATGGTCTTGCTGGAGCACATCGGACCCATGTAAACCTTCAGATATCCGCTCCTCAACGTAGGGTGCTTCATATGTAT
>Ga0209174_10002222_pt1 | contig 13036 bp, 11 predicted proteins | sample JI91814BDNA_FD_187505 | JGI IMG/M metagenome (GOLD analysis project Ga0209174, IMG submission 187505) | Wastewater effluent complex algal communities from Wisconsin, to seasonally profile nutrient transformation and Carbon sequestration -... | ecosystem: Engineered > WWTP > Effluent > Algae...
CGATTACATAGAAGTGTTCTATAATAGGCAACGCAGGCACTCATACTTAGGTTATAAAACACCTGAGCAATATGAGTTAAGCTGCAGTTTGTAAGGGTTAGTGTCTACTAAACGCGGTGCAGATCATAGTATTGAGATGGGAGATTTAAATAAACCGCATTTGAAAACAGTCAAACCAATGTATATAAGACTCGCGCAAGCAATGGTAGAAAATCCAGAATCACTGCTAGATCATGTTTTAGTTGGTAGTGGCGGGACAGTTCAAGGCGTTGGTTTAAGTTTAAAGGATGATAAAATAAAAGGCGTAATAAACCAAATTCCAACTCCAAATATACCTTGGCAACATGAACATGAACATGAACATGAACATGAAGACGATGAAGACGATGAAGACGATGAAGACGATGAAGACGATGAAGACGATGAGGACGATGAGGACGATGAATACGATGAATACGACGATGAAGACCAAGAGCCAGGAAAAGTATATACAGATGCAAAAAATCAAAATTTACTATATAGAAAAGATTTATTCCTAGATATTTGTCTGGCCACATGCGAGCAACCGTCAAAAAATATTTTGTCTAATATATATGACGGTGAATATTTGTATAAATTTTATTATAAATATTACGATTGTAAACATTTGCAAAGTTTTCTAGATATCCTTGATGGCAAGCAAAAGTCAACACTGCTTGAAACTTTAAAAGAGGATGCAAAGAACGTAATTCCGAAAGATAGTTCCTCTCATCGTGGTGTCCCCCTAGAAACCTTGCTTGCAGTAGACGATATATATTTGTGGGCCATCCTTGTAAACACATCTTTGATGGACGCCATTATAGAAGGAACAATCATTGAATTTATAGAAAGGGTAGGCGAAGAAAGTTATTTTGATTTTATGAGTTTATACAAACATCTGGAGGGATTGATATATCAGCGAAATGCTAGTGGTTTATTATCTACAACATTAACATTCCAGGTTAATAAGTTAGAAACCATTAATGATCCTGTTTTTGCACATGATTTGTTTTGTTTCTTAATTCATACTAAGTGTAATGAAGAGGCAAGCGAAATTTTAGATAAGTGTCCTAACTTCACGAATAATTTTTCACCATCTGATAATGCGTTAATTTTTTATAGAGGGCGGGTTGCAGTACGCAAAAATAATTTTTTAATTCCTATAATTTTATTAGAAAAAATGTTTGAATATAAAACTGATGCAGCCATGAAACTGTTAGAAAAAACTTTAAAACTGCCAATAGCCATTCCAGAAATGCTGATGTTATGCAAAATAAATAATTGTACTTGTTCGTTTCATGTACAAAAAGACAAAGCTTACACTACACCACTCATACAAGCTCTTGATAACGGGAATTTTGGTATGGTCTACCAGATTGTAACATGGGGAAAATGTACTAAAGATTTATTGTGCGAGCAAAGTTCTTCTGGAGAGGATGTGCTGGCAGCAGTAAACAGAATAAAAAAATCTACTCAGGACCAAGCAAAGATTAAGATACTAGATAATATAATTGCGGCCATAGATAGTATTTTAAAAGACAATAAATTAAAATCACGTCCTTTTTAAACTCATAAAGCAACAGAATTGCATTGTAGTTTGAAATTATTTATACTTGTCACGATATATACATATTTTCCCTATGTAACCTCGGAACCTACATGCTAAATGCAGAAGTTGTGAGCTTAGATAACGATATCGAGCTTAAACTTAGGAATTTAATTGCCAGTGGTTATAGCGACCAAAAGCTATATGCTTTTATTAGAGCTAACCAAGCTCGACTTGGATTCTGTTTAGATTTATTTAATAGTCGCCGCGAATTTAAATTTTTATTGCCAAGAACTATCACGATATTCTGCCAGCGTTTGCTGCATGGGACCTATACTTTTGGGTTACTTAGAGGATATCGGTTTGAAGCTAAGTTTTTACATTTATTGTTTTTACGGCGTGATTATTGTGCCATATTGTATGCCCAATATAATTCAAAAAATATAACCGCAACTCAACTTACCGCAGGTTTTATTTTAGAAGCTGCATTAAATAAATATTCGTATAATGAAAAGTCGCCAATTGAGGTGGCAGTTAAAAATGCTGATTGGTTATTTATTTCGTTTATTTTAAGAATAAATAATGACTTTATAAGCGCAAAAACTAATCCTATTTCTGCTACAGCCGTGCAAGCAGCAGTGTTAACAGAACTTATGTTTAGTTTGGCACGTACTAAAACTTTGGAAATACGACACTTTGAAAATATATGTAAGATTTTTAATGATTCGCAACTAGGGATCATGTTAGAGATAGCCGTTACTTATAGCATCATAGATAGTTTGGCACCGCTTGATGTTGCAGAAATAAATTATAATGCAGCATTTATTATCTTGTTTTTACAATTATGTAATAAATTAAATAAAGGCTATGCGCATAATAATTTAATACAACATGCAGTTAAAGAAGCCGTGTTTAAAATGATATACGGGCTAGATTTAGGTACTGATGCAGAAATTTTACAATTTAAGAAATTATTAGAATATCTGCAAGGCTTCTGTTACCCAGAGTTCCTGGGAGAAAAATTTATAGGTTTTCGGGCGGCATTAGGCCTATCGGTGTTAGAGCAGAAATTGTACAGTTGGGCAATGCAAATGCTACAGCAAAGACATGATCCTGAGTGGCTGTTGGCACATGCTTTGGTCCCAGCGCCTAAGCCAAAAGGCCCAAACGTGCTATCATGATAAATACATACACTAGTCTATATAAGTTAAAGCTATGCATTTTTGTTTGTTAGTAACCATAATGTCTCTGCTGGTATCAGCTTGTTCTTTGCAAATGCCATCACGTAACAATAAAGTCGTGGTGCAAGAAAATGATGCACCAGTGGTTTTCATCAATCCGCAAACCAAAGAAGCAGTTGCTGAGGCTGATCAAGATCTTGGTACTGAAGCAGAAGTTTATTACCAAACTAACAAAGAAGTCGATAGCAAGAAGAAAGCCTTTGAGCTCTTTCAACAAGCAGCTAAGCAGGGCGATGTTAATGCCTATGCGCGCTTGGGTGAGATGTATCTAAAAGGCCAGGGTGTGACTCGGGATGCGATTAAAGCTGTGCAGTGGTATCGGATGGCGGCAGGCGCTGAATTAGTAGTTGCGCAACTACAAATGGGCAATTTTTATCGTGATGGTGTAGGCGTAGCTAAAGATAATGATAAAGCTATCGAATGGTACACTAAAGCTGCAAAACAAGGTGAAATTAAAGCCATGTTACGCTTGGGTGAATTATATCGTGGTTGGCATGGGCAAGATGCGAATACTAAGCTAGCTCTCAAGTGGTATAAACAAGCTGCAGGCTTAGGCTCGGAAGAAGCACAATTGCAACTTGGCTTGTTAGTCGCACAAACTTCAGCTGATGGTAGCACTGATTATACGCAAGCATTACAAACTTTAGAAAAACTAGTACAAGCAGGTAATGCACACGCCACTATGGAATTAGGTGATTTCTATTTTGAAGGCCGCGGTGGTAAACAAGATATAGATCTAGCAGTGCAATACTATGCTAAAGCAGTAAAACTAGGCTCTGCCGAGGCGGCATATAAATTAGCTACGATGAATTATACTGGCATTACGCAGAATGTTGAGCAAAAGCAATCCAAAGATTGGTTTATAGAAGCAGCAAATTTAGGCATGCCGATGGCGCAATATAAATTAGGCATGATGTATTACAAAGGCCAAGGCGTAGAGGCAAGTCTAGTTACCGCCAAAGATTGGTTTTTAAAAGCAGCCCAGCAACATCTGCCAGAAGCACAAGCGATGTTAGGTGACATGTATCATGCCGGTAAAGGCGTGCCGCGTTATTTACCGCGAGCGATTTATTGGTATGAACAAGCTGCAACTTTAGGTAATACGTATGCACAATATATGTTAAGTGTTATGTATCAAAAAGGCCGTGGATTGACCGCCGATTTACCAAAGAGTGTAGATTGGTATAAATCGGCGCAAGATCATGCGGATAGTTTAGCTGCCCAAACCCAAGTCGCGAAAAATTTTGAGTTTGGTTATGGTTTTGATCAAGATTTAGATGAAGCTTATCGCTGGTATCGGCGTGCTGCAGTTGATGGTTATGCGCCAGCTCAAACTGCGCTGGGTGATCTTATTATCTCAGGTAGGTTAGCCGAAATGGATGCAGAGGATGCAATCGAATGGTATAGCGCAGCAGCACATGCCGGTCATCCATATGGCGAGTATAATCTTGGCCTAGCCTTGCTAGTAGGCCATGGTATTGAGGCTGATCCACGCGCTGCAGCCAGATGGTTTAAGAAGGCAGCGCATCAAGGTTTTCGTCCAGCACAGTTTCAGTTAGGTAAATTATATTTTGACGGCCATGGGGTGAAACGTAATGATATCAAGGCCTATGGTTGGTGGAGTATTTCTATCCAGGATAATAATGAGCTAACCCCAGAGCTCCTATCGAAGTTGGTTGACAGAATGGATCCTAATTATCGTGATCGAGCGGTACAATTAGCCGAACGTTATAAACAGCGTTACGGTATGCCAGATCGTACCCCAAAATAAGGTTTTTGACTCACCGCCCTTAAATGTGGCAGAATCGTAACTTGCTGTCGCAAAAATTTATTAAAAATAATATGAGGATTGACATGAGTAGTACTGAAGTTAAATCATCTATTTTTTGGCGTGGGGTACTCATCTGGAGTCTCGCGACCGTATTTTATTTCTTTGATAATTTACTCAATGTGGCGCCTGGTGGAATGAAGCCACAGTTGTCAGAAGTATTTAATTTATCTGCTGGAGAGTTAGGCATTCTATCTTCATGCTATCTATGGTCTTATGGAATTATGCAAATTCCAGCAGGCTTATTGATGGATACGGTCGGACCACGTCGCTTATTATCTTTAGCTGGTTTAAGTTGTGCTTTAGGCACGATGATGTTTGGTTTAGCGGATACTATTTTTGCGGCTTGTGTTGGTCGGGTATTCATTGGCTTTGGTGCCTCATTTGCGGTTGTGGGCTGTTCAAAAATTGCTGCAGTCTGGTTTCCACCACGACGTTTTGCGTTATTCATGGGTATTATGGTCGCTGTTGGCATGTTAGGCGGTGCCTTTGGTTTAGCTGCGGTAAGTAAAATTATTGATTTCTTCGGCTGGAAGCAATCGTTACTAGGTGGTGCAGTTTTATCCTTAATTATAAGCGTATTGTTATGGGTAATTATTCGTGATAAACCACCAACCGAATTTTTATCGTTGGAGACCATTAAACCCACTAAAAAAGTTTCAGTGCTGCAAGGATTGGGCGAAGTAATTTTATGCAAACAAGATTGGTATGCAGCAATATATGCTGGTTTAATGTTTGTGCCGACTTTAGCTTTTGGTGGTTTATGGGGAACGCCATATCTAGTAGAAGCGCATGGCTTTAGCCAAAGTGATGCCGGTTTATTAGCTTCATTAGTATTTATTGGCTGGGTATTTGGTGGACCAATTTATGGTTGGATTTCAGATTACATGGGGAAACGTAATCCACCAATGTATTTTGCGAATATCGCGACGTTTATCGTTAGCTTATGGTTGATTTACGGTTCAGGCTATTCGTTTAACACATTAGCAATTGGCATGTTTTTACTCGGCGTATTCTCTAGCGGTTTCTTGATTGCGTTCGTAGTAACCCGCGAGAAAAACCGTCCAGAGATATCTGGTACAGCAATTGGCTTTATTAACATGTTGAATACGTTCAGTGTAGCATTCTTCCAATGGTTCATTGGTTGGGTGTTAGATCATGTAGCAGAAACACCTGACTTTACGCTGGCTGATTACCAACAAGCGTTAATGTGTATACCGATTTGTTTATTTATTGCGTTTATAGTATTGCTTAGAGTTAAAGAGACTAATTGTATTGTAAAACACGAAGAATAAAAGTGTAGGGGCGGACCACCGTGTCCGCCCATTAGATCAATCATGCAGGGACTATGTTTGTGGGCAAAAACAAGGACGATGACAATACTCCAGACCAAGATGATGATGGTACTGCTGGTGGTGAGGGCGGCGAAGGCGGCACCACTGGCAGCGGCAGTTGGGTACCAAATTATTACGAATTACTTAATCTTGATGTTGACGAGAAGCAACTCGGCGAACTAGTAGACCAATCTTTATTTGAACAACGGATCTCGATTAAAGCTAAGGGTTACGAGGTTACTGCGTTGAGCAAAATGCAAAAATTGCGCAATCAACTTAATGATCCACGCCAAGAAAACACTGTTGGTGGTGGTTTAAATCTAGAAGAGCACCCAGAGCTAGCCGATATGGGGGGTGATGTTGATCCAAATAACATTGTGCTACCAGAAAGTGAAGCCGCGGAACGCGCAAGTAACGATCCACAATTACAATTAAAATTAAAACAACGCATGGCAGCTAAATTTGGTATGAGCCAAAATATCTCGATACAATCTATGAAAGAAGAATACAAAAAGAAAATGGAACTGCGATCAAGACCGGCACCAGATCCAGAGCCAACTCCGCAGCCAAGATATCGACCTACTAATTCACCAAAGAATAGGCCAATCTAGATGTCATTAGCTGAAGCAATAATTTATCAAAGCGACGAAGAAGCCATGCAACTGGTGCTAGCTGGTGGCGAGGATATTAATGAACACGATCGCTTTGGCTTGCGACCGCTAATCCAAGCGGTAATTTGCAAGAAAGTTAAAACCTTACATGCGTTAGTTGCTGCTGGTGCTGATTTAGAACAAGGCGATTTTATTAATCGCACTGCGTTGCAGTGGGCATCAGATCGCGATGAAATAGAAATGTGTTATTATTTACTTGAAGCCGGCGCTAATCCTAATCACTATTCAGCTGATGGCCAGCCAATTTTAGTTAATCCTATATTACGCGAACAATTAGATTTAGTAGAGTTGTTTATTAAATTTAAAGCAAATTACCAATTTGCTCAAGATTACATCAGTGCTAAATTGCTCGGGCATCGCTTTGAGCTAGTGGGTGAAGCTGATATTGTAAGTCCGGATGGAAAATTTATCCCGTTGAGTTTTGAGGGCTTTAATTTAGAATTTAGTACTGGTCTAATTCGGCGCTCGTTACATAATTTTATCAATAGTATCCCAGGACAAAAATTTAGCAAAATCGATGGTAAACTCCAACGCTCGTTACAAGCCCTCAAAAACGCAGCGCAATTAACTGAATTTGGTCGACATAAAGATAAAAGCCATTTTGAGCCGGTGATTGATGCATTATTAGATAACGATTTATTATTATTACCGGCGGCCTATCGTGGGCATGCGATAACGTTTATTAAATATGGTAATTTATGGGCCAAATGTGATCGCGGCGTGGGATTAATTGCCAATACTGTAGTCGTATCTGAAATAAATAATCCGTATGCAGCTAATAAAGATTTATACAAAAAAATATTATATGCGCATAAAACCGAAGATTTTGTGTCCAAAGAACTTAACCAAGAACTAGCGTTAAAGACTTTATTTACTTTACCTACACGCCATCAACTCAGCGGCAATTGTTCTTGGGCTAACGTGGAAACTAGTGTCGCAGCAATGTTATTTATGCTCAGCTATAATTCACAACGCCATGTTGGCTTGCGTGAAATGACAACTTTACAGAAAGCTATTTATCAGTTTTATAACGCGTGGGTAGATTGGGATCAAGATTCAGCGCTGGAAGAGGCGATGGAAGACTTTGAAGCGGCGGATGAAACTAGAAAATTATCCAAAGCGATAATTTTGGGCGGGATTCTAGTACAGCGTTGCGATTCTAAATTTAAACAACACGTCGCTCGCGCGAAAAAAATCTTATCGATTTTAAGCCAGCAGAATTTTAGCTTTATTCTGGAAAATTATTACAAAATATTTTATAAGCAACAAGCGGGGCGTGTTGGGCAGAGGATTAAAAAATTATTTAAAGTCTGTGGCTTAGATTGTGATAATTTCTCACTCAAAAAATCCGTGTCATATATGCAGGGCAATGTACATTCAGAAAATTTGGTGCGTATGACTACGGCATTACATGTTGCTTGCTTACAGGGCAAGTTAGATGTAGTAAAACATTTGGTTACTGAGTTACATATAGACATAGACTATTTAGATCGTACTGGTAGCACCGCTTTGATGTATGCAGCTTACGCTGGCTTTATGCCAATTGTAAAATTTCTAATTGCTAATGGTGCCAATCCGAATATTAAAAATCTTAAGGGCGGCACGGCGGCCAGATATGCAGCTTATTCCGGTAATCGCGAGATAGTTGATTATTTAGCCAAGATAGCTTGATTATATATTGCTTGCGTTCTCTTCGTGATGCACGGCGCTGGTAGTTACACCTAACAAATGCACGCGCCGATTATCCGCACGCAACACAGTGAAGTTAAATGCGCCAATTTTAACGCTTTCGCCGCGTTTCGGTAATCTACCGATGGAGCGCATTAACAAGCCACCAATGGTTTCTACATCTTGCTCTTGTAATTCACTGTCAAAATAGCTATTAAACTCTTCAATCGTCGTGATAGCTTTTACGGTATAGGTGCCGTCAGTTTGCGGGTTGATATTCGGGCTAGTATCGATATCATGCTCGTCTTCAATCTCGCCGACGATTTGCTCTAATACGTCTTCGATAGTAATCAAGCCAGTAATGCGTCCGTATTCATCGACGACCATCGCCATGTGGTTATTGTTAACTCTAAAGTCTTGCAATAACACATTTAGACGTTTACTTTCTGGAATAAATACTACTTTGCGTAACAAAGCATTAATATCAAATTGCTGCTCTGTGCCGCCATTAAAACCAAAACTTAATAAATCTTTGGCTAATAAAATCCCTACTACTTCGTCTTTATTGTCACCAATTACCGGAAAACGTGAGTGACCAGATTCGGCCATGATCGGTACGATATCACTAAGTGCTAGTTCTTTGTCGATAGTAATCATCTGCGAACGTGGCACCATGACGTCCTTGGCACGTGTTTCTTGCACATCCAACACGCCCTCTAACATACTCAAGGTATTTGGTTCGAGCAATTCCCGCTCGGTGGCTTGCTTTAATAAGGCGATTATATCATCAGTGTTCTTGGGCTGGTGTTTGAAAATTTTTTTTATACGTCGATACCAATTTTTTTCACGCATGAGGTCTTTTGTCTCCATAAGGTGCTGGATAGCCCATCTCTGTTAAGATTTCTTCTTCTAACGCTTCCATTAATTCCGCGTCATCTTTTTGTATATGGTCATAACCTAACAAATGTAAAGTCCCATGTACCACCATATGCGCCCAATGGGCTAATAAATCTATTTCTGCATCACTAGATTCGCGTTGGACCACCGAGGCACAAATAACAATATCACCTAACAATGGCATCTCAAATTCTGGATTAATGTCAGCTGGGAAGGATAATACGTTGGTTGGCCCCTGTTTTTTGCGATAAGTCTCGTTAAGCTCTGTCATCTCTTCTTCATCGACAATACGAATAGTTAACTGTGCTTCGTCCATGCGATCAGATAACGTGTTGCCCACCCATTCACGAAATTGTGAAGGATGTGGCAGGGTTTGGGCATTACTGGCGATTTGTAATTCTAACTCTATAGTCACGTGTTGTTTCCTCGAGGTGCAGCCTCGCTTTTTGCGTAGGCTTCAATAATATCTTTAACTACCGGGTGACGGATTACGTCTTTAGTTTCAAAATAGTTAAAACTGATACTGGGTATATTTTGCAAAATACCCTGCGCGTGTTTTAAGCCGGAAGCTTTATCACGTGGCAGATCTACTTGTGTTACATCCCCAGTGATAACCGCGGTTGAATTAAAGCCAATTCTAGTTAAAAACATTTTCATTTGATCAATTGTAGTATTTTGACTCTCGTCGAGAATAATAAACGCATCGTTTAAAGTTCGACCGCGCATATATGCTAGCGGTGCGATTTCTATAATTTGTTGCTCGAGTAATCTTGCCACTTTTTCGAAGTCATACATATCGTGAAAAGCGTCATATAACGGGCGTAAATATGGATCAATTTTCTGCGCTAGATCCCCAGGCAAAAACCCTAGGCGTTCTCCAGCTTCAACTACCGGACGGACTAAAATTACGCGCCGTACTTTTTTTTGTTCCAGAGCAGCAACTGCACAGGCCACTGCTAAATAGGTTTTACCGGTACCGGCAGGGCCGATGCCAAAGTTAATTGGGTGGGTAAGTACATTTTGTAAATAATCGCGCTGATTCTTGGTACGCGGGGCGATAACACCCAACGGGGTTTTAATTTTAAGCGTATCGGCGCTGGTAGGAGTGGCTGTATCAATAATATCCATATTTGATGTTACCTGTTGAATAAATAGATGAACTTGTTCTGGCGTTAACTCATAGCCATTCTCGGTCTGTGCGTATAATTCTTGAATTATACTCGCAGCCAAGGGCACAGCATTTTGAGAGCCAGACAAATGAATGAGGTTGTCACGAATCATAATATCAACTGCCAGCCTATGTTCGATTTGCTTTAAATGCTCATCGACCCTGCCACATAGACTCAGCAATCTCTTATTATCAAAAGGTGTTAACGTAATGTCGCTAGAATATTTTTGTTCCTTCACAAGATTAAGCATAACTCTAAACTGACAATTCGCCAACTAATCGATTCGCGGCGACAGCACTAATTTTTACTCTGGCCATTTTGCCAAGCAAGCTATCTGGTGCGCTGACATGTACTATGCGATTATTCTCGGTGCGGCCAGCTAGGGTCTTAGGATTGTCCCAAGATGGGCCGATAATTAATATATCTTGTTGCGTGTGCAGCATATTTTGGCTAATTAAGCGTCCTTGCTGGTTTAATTGTGCTTGTAAAATTTGTAGCCGTTGTTTTTTAACTTCCATACTTACGTCGTCGGGATAATTACTAGCAGGGGTGCCAGGACGTTGACTGTATATAAAGCTAAACGACAAATCAAAATTAATTTCGCGGACTAAATCTAGCGTTGCTTGAAAATCAGCATCAGTTTCGCCTGGGAAGCCAACGATAAAGTCAGAAGATATACAAATGTCAGGTCTGGCGGCACGTAGATGGCGAATTTTCGATTTATACTCTAGAGCCGTATGGCCGCGCTTCATCATGTTTAAAATTCGATCCGAACCGCTTTGTAACGGTAAGTGCAGATGATTGGCTAGCTTTGGTGTCTGGGCATAACTTTGGATTAAACGCTCGGAAAACTCCATAGGATGCGAAGTAGTAAACCTAATCCGCTCGATGCCATCCATTTCGTTAATATAGCTAATCAGTACCGCTAGATCCGCAATCTGCCCATCGTGCATGGGTCCACGATAAGCATTGACGTTTTGCCCTAACAAAGTTATTTCTTTAACGCCTTGTGCGGCTAATTGTGAAACTTCGAGCACGATATCATCTAGATTGCGATTTATTTCTTCGCCGCGAGTATAGGGCACAATACAATAGCTGCAATATTTGCTGCAGCCTTCCATAATCGACACAAACGCGGTAGGGCCATCAGCGCGTGGCGCTGGCAAATTATCAAATTTTTCAATGGCATGAAAACTGACATCAACTACGGTCTTATGATTTAATTTTAACTCGTTAAGCATATTCGGCAAACGATGTAGCGTTTGTGGGCCGAAGACTAAATCTACATATGGCGCACGTTGGCGAATAACATCGCCTTCTTGACTAGCAACGCAACCAGCTACGCCGATAATTAATCCAGGGCGCTGTTCTTTGAGTTCACGCCAGCGGCCTAATTCTGAATATACTTTATCTTCGGCTTTTTCGCGGATGGAACAGGTATTTAATAATAATATATCCGCGCTATTAATATCATCAGTTTTATCGATATCGTGCGAAGCTTTTAACAAATCGAGCATGCGTGACGAATCGTATTCATTCATTTGGCAGCCATAAGTTTTTATGAATACGCTTTTCATCTGCCACCTGTAAATATTTTAGTAAATTTATTGAGAGTATAATTATATAACGGCAGCGCGTATGCTAACTCGAACCACAAATTAGCATAAAAAATAGTAAAAATTATGTCGCTTAGCCAGTGTGCGCCACTGTACAATCTAGGTAGCGTTAATATTATGGCACTTACGCTTGCTAGCATTAAAATTTTACGATCGCAATACAATTTAATAAAGCGCCACCAAAAAACTAACACTAGCACGTGCCCAGCCGGAAACGAACTATGAGAGTAAACCTTAATGTTACCGATATTTAACGCTTCGGATAAAATAATCCAGGGGGTGAGGGCGATGCTTGGTGAGTTACGTTGAATATTTAACCAATTGGTAAAAATTATATGCGTAGCAAACAATACTAACTGAAACAACACCCAGCAATACAGAACCATTGCTGCTGCCTGCGGACGCTTGGCTTTGGGTAAACTTAAAACTCCTAATATATTAACTAACAACATAAATACTATGTTCAGCCACGTCTCATGGGGGTGATTTAAATAGCCCCAGAATAATTGTGCAAAGCGTGAATAGATTAAGCTGTGGTTAAGCCAAGAAAAAGTTTGGACATCAAGGTGTAAGCATAAATTATGACTAAAGGGTAAAAACCACAGCAACAAGCAAGCTACAACCAAGGCAAGAGACTTAGTTGGTTGATAGAGATCCCACGCGCTGACTATAGACTTGGTTTGGTTGTGCATTGTTAAGTTTTATGCTGAAAAATGGTGTTTTATGGTGGCTATGGGTGGACTCGAACCACCGACCTCGGCATTATGAGTGCCACGCTCTAACCAGCTGAGCTACATAGCCATGAGCCGCATATTCTTACTGGTTTGCGGATCGTTGTCAATGGCTTGGCCCTGGCCCTATAGCAGTAAATATTGATTATTTAGTAGAATAGCAAAACGCCCGTTTTACATACGAATGTCCGCCCGGGGTCTGCGTGTCCAGCTAAGGCTGGGAGTCTTTGCAGGAGAGAATGAAACCTGCCCAGGCAAGAATCACAACCTGGTAACTTGGATAGCAGCAAGTAAGGATACTTGTTGAAGCCTATCGA
>Ga0209174_10002225_pt1 | contig 13026 bp, 13 predicted proteins | sample JI91814BDNA_FD_187505 | JGI IMG/M metagenome (GOLD analysis project Ga0209174, IMG submission 187505) | Wastewater effluent complex algal communities from Wisconsin, to seasonally profile nutrient transformation and Carbon sequestration -... | ecosystem: Engineered > WWTP > Effluent > Algae...
CGGCGAGGTCCATCGCGGCGACCGTCACCCCCGGCAGGTCCGCGACGGCGGCAGCCGCGACGTCGGGCCGACGAGCCGGGACGACGACGCTGACGCCCGCGGCGCTGAGGGCCTTGACGGTCTCGAGCCCGAGGCCGGAGTAGCCGCCCGTGACGATGGCGCTCCGTCCGGCCAGGTCGTGCCCGGCCAGCACGTCGCGCGCAGTGGAGCGATAGCCGAAGTCGGAGGTCATCGGCTGCTGGCGGGCGATCATCTGCGCGGTAGTGGCCACCGGTCAACGGTAGACCCCCTGCCATCGCCCATCCTTGCGGCGAACCTCAGCACGTGGTCATCCCCGCACCCGGCCAACGCAAAGGCGCTCGCCGCGGCATACCCCGACGGGGTGAACCGGGCGGCGTGGGTGCGGCTCGGTGGTCTCGAGACCTGGTCGACCCGGACGTATGCCGTGCCGTCGCCTGCCCGTGCTCGTCCGATTCGTTCGGTCGCGCGCAACTCCCAAACTCGCTCGGGATGGGTGCGATCCCGTGTCGGATGATGCCGAAGGAGAAGAGATCGATCCTTGCCTCCTCGGCGCGTCTCGGAGTGAGCTTTCCACCCAGGACGAGCCCTCGGACCACCGAGAGAACCTCGACATCGAGGAGGTGCGGAGCATGCACCTCGCCCGTGAGGACGTCCAACAGCCCGCCAAGTCGCCCACGAGTTTCTCGTATCGGGGCGGATTCGCGAAGGGGTCCGCCGCGAGAACCTGCACAAGCGTTTGGGCCTTCTTCTTCAGTCCTGACGATCCCAGATTCCAGGCATCAATCTGGCTTGACGCGAATAGACGATCGTCCACGCTGCGTCGCTCACCAGTCGAGCTCGGTCGAGCCCCCCGCGAGACCGTCAGACCGGGCGGTGCGGATTGACTCGGACAGTCCGGGGACAGACGCGAGGAAGAGGGTCTCCTGGATGGCCCGCCAGTCGTCCTCACCGATGAGCACGGCGTTACCTCGCTGGCCGGTGACGGTCAGCGGCTCGGACTCCTCGTTGACCTGATCGATCAACCGGCACAGGTTCTCTCGGGCAGACGTCGCCGTCACTGATGTCATGTCGTGACGTCCTCCATGGTGCTCATTCGTACGCTCTTCCGTACGCCTCTGCGACCTCAGCCGAATGGATTGAGCCACACGACGTCCGGGAAGAGCGCGAAGTCGGTGTCAGCGCTGACGACGGGCACGCCGTGGTGAATGGCGATTGCGGCGAGCTGGGCGTCCGGCACGAGGTTGCCGGCCACTCGATGCGTGACGATCAGGTCTCGAAGGATGGGCCACGTCGACGCGGTCATCTCTGGGACCCATGCGGCTGGCGCCCCCAGCCAGTCGTCCACGAACCCCGTGGCCTCCACCGCGGCTAGGGGCGTTCGCATGATCCGGGGATGGGTCGTGATCCGCAGGAACGCCGACAGACTCTGCCACGGCAGACCGATCCGACGCTCGCCGTTGAGGTGCAGTTCGAGGAAGGCTTTGGCCGGCGCATGGTGAGGCGATTCCTCATCGACCGCGTAAACAAGGACGTTGGCGTCAATGATCATGGTCGTCGAGCAGGTCAAGCACGTCACCGACGTTCCGCACGTCGACCTTGGCTCCGAGCCGCGCCGTGCGCTGGGTGAACCGCGTTGGGGGTGTGATGGCGCTCAGCCCCCGACGCGCCAAGAGGACGACTGCCTCACTCGTCCCCAGACCCTCTTCACGGCGCAGGCGGGCCACCTCGGCCTCGATGTCGGGGGTGAGATTCACGGTAGTGCGCACGACGGCATCCTAGCATCGGTGATGCACTGATCGGCGCATCGATGATGCTCGGGACCTCTGGTTTCACAACTGCGTGAGCAGGGTCGGCAGCGTCGACTCTTCGTGGACAGCCAGGCCGCGACGTGCGGCAGGCAGGACGGGATCTTTGCCGGGCAGCCCGAAGCCGTCGGCGGGCGCGGAGTGTGGGCACAGACGGCGTCCGAGGTCCTCGACCGTGTCACCGTGACAGCAGGTGCGCACGGAGCGGTAGTCCTGAACGTGACGGACGTCCGACGTTTGGTGCCTTCTGGGCTAGCGCTCCCAACTGCACCCAGCAGCCGCACAACCTCGTCTTCTTAGGGCCTCGGGACCACGGGCCGGGCATCCACCTCGATCTGGATGACCGAAGGCATCGACCTCTGGGTTGACACCGAAGAGGATCAGCGGAGGGAGGTCCAGGGGGTCGTCGGCGCTGTCTTCGGCCTCTCCGCGATCGCAGTTCCGCTGCTCGGTGGCTGATTAACCGACGGCATGGGGTGGCGCTGGGCCTTCTGGCTCAACGTCCCGCTCGGCCTTCTGGCCATCGCCGCCGGCGCCGTCTTCCTGCCCAAGCCGCCGGCGCACTCGCCGTTCCGGATCGACATCGCCGGCATCGCCTCGATGGCGGTCGCCGTCACCTCGATCATCCTGGTGACCTCGTGGGGTGGGCACACCTACGAGTGGACCTCCCCGACGATCCTCGGACTGAGCGCCCCGGCCCTCGTTGCCGCCGTCGCGTTCGTGCGCATCGAGCTGCTTGCCGATCACCCGATCGTCCCGATGCATCTGTTCCGCCACCGCAACTTCACCCTGTCCACGATCGTCGGCCTGGTCATCGCCATAGCGATGTTCGCCACGATCGGCTACCTGCCGACCTACCTGCAGATGGTCTCGGGGCTGGATGCCACCGAGGCCGGGTTGCTCCTCGTCCCGATGGTGGCAGGCCTCATGCTCAGGTCCCTGGCCAGCGGCCAACTCGTCGCCACGTACGGCCGCTATCGCTGGATGCCGATCGCCGGAAGCGTGGTTGCGTCGATCGGTCTACTCCTGCTCTCGACGATCGAGCCCAGCACCCAGCCTTTGGATCATCTGCTCCTACCTGTTCGTGCTCGGCGCAGGTCTCGGCCTGGGCATGCAGATCCTCGTCCTCAGCCTTGCCGTCCCTTGGTCTTGCGCCCGTCGACCAGCCCGCGGAGGCCGTCGCGCTGAAACGCCTTGATCCAGCCGCGGATCGTGTTCGGGGACACGCCGTTCTTGATAATCTCGCCGGCGAGGACCCGGCGGACTCTCGTGCGGTCGACGCCGTACTCGAACGTCAACTGTCGGGCCATCGCCTCGATGCGTTGGGTCAGGCTCGCGTCGAAGCCCTCACCGAATGGATAGAACGGCTCGCCCTCGCGGGCCATGAGCGGGTGACCATCGCGATAGCCCGTGACGACCTCGAACACGACCTTGAGCTTGAGTGTCACCTCCGCCTTGATCTCGGGCGAGAGGCTGTTCCACCACGGCCGGATCGAGAGGTGGATAGAGTCCCGGCCGTCCTCGCCGATACCGGTCACAGCGAGTTGGTCGGCGCGGACGAAGTGGTTCTCGCCCAATGCGTCCTTCACCGTCACGCCATGCCGGCCGACCTCGAGGAGACGGCGGGACCGAAGGTCATGAGCACCCGAGCGCCCTCGAACAACTCAACGGCCTTACTCACAACGACACCGCCGCCACGTCGTGGATGACAATTCGGGTCTTGCGCTTCAGGGGACGGTCGAGATCGCATTCGATCTGTCCGCTCCAGATGCCGTGCCACATAGCCGAGATCACATGCCCGCCGCCAGCGTCCAGCCCCAGGACGTCGCCGATCGTCCCGCCGCCTTCGAGGTACTCGCGGATCAGCTGTAGCGACCCGGCATACCAGGGCATCGGTCGTCGATAGGCATGAATCCACATGAGGTTGACGCGCCGCACGCGTGACCAGCCCGAGAAAACCTCGTGCGCCCAACCGACCTCGGCACAGGCGTCCTTCGTGAGCTGGACCTTGAGCGTGAATTCGTCGTCCTGACGGCCGGCAGGTCGGGCATCCCACAGCCGGATCGTCCCGTCGTTATGACGGACTAAGAGGTCGGGCGTGTGCTCGAGCCGGCGCCCGCGCCGCTTCGCCGAGAGGCGAAGCAAACACGGCTGAGCGACCAGCCAGTCCACGTCAGGGCGGCGGTCGAGACCTCGGACCAGGTCGTGCTCAAGCCCCGACTCCAGGCGCAGGTGGCCCCCCGTCGTCACGCTGAAGGCGTAGACCGGGATGTGCCCCGACCGCGCCCTCACCATCGGAGTTCTCGTCCTGCGGAGCTGGGTGACATCGGGCCGCTCCGCCCAGGGCCACACCGCAAGATCGGCACCGACGTCGAAGAGCCACTCAACTCCCAGATCCGGTGCCAGCACCACAGGGGCTGGCCGCTTGCGGGCATGCGAAATAGACTCGTCCACGCGACGGCACCTTCGTTTCTGGGCAACAGATTCATCGGGACCGTTCGCCGAGGGGTGCCCGTTGGCGCGGGCGCCCCTCATCCATGTCCGGATGAGGCCCTCGGAACTTGTCCTGGGGGGAGCCTACGGTGACACGCCCGCAAGATCAAGCATTTGCCGCTGATTAAACGACACAGACGTCCACCATGACCGTCGTGATTTACTCATTCATCGAGGAGCAAGATTTAGTCAGGTGTAGACGTTCCCCAGCAAGCACCCTAGGCCGCCTCGCACCTCCTCCAACGTCGGCGCTGGTCGCGGCCACTCTGTCGCTTATTAAGCGTCAGGTCGGTGTGTTTCGTCTACCGTTACCTCATGACGGGAAAGCGGCGGCGGGATAGGGTCGAGTCTGCGCGTCTGACCAGCGCCCCACCGAACCGGCCGAGCGCCACCAACGCTCGGCGACAGGGTCTGACCAGCCCTACCAAAGGACATCCCCCGGCCGTGCCTCAGCGCATCAACACCGCCGTCGCCGCCAACGACGCGACCGTCCCCGCCGTGGCGCGCGAATGGCCCGCGGCCGTCAAGCCTCTCGAGAGCTTCCTGTGCATGAATCCGCGATGCCCTGGGGCCGTCCGGATCACGCGGGAGAGGGCCAAGGGTCGACCCCAGCTCTTCTGCGGTTCGAAGTGCCGCCGCGCTTACGACTACGAGCGCGCCCAGCTCCTCTCGGACAAGGAGCTCCTTAGTCTGGCCGTCGCCCGTCCCGGCGGTACCTTCCGAGAGCGGCAGCTCGTGGAGGCAGCTCTCGCCAGCGTGGAACGGTGCCTCCTGCACTACACGTACTCCGCCACGTCAACCCGTGAGGGGGATGGATGACCCCCGTTGGGTTCCAGGACAAGGTCGCCTTCGTCTGGAAGGTCGCGGACAAACTGCGCGGCACCTTCAAGCAGCACGAATACGGCTCGGTCATGCTGCCGCTGCTCGTGCTTCGCCGCATGGACGCTGTGCTCGCGCCGACGAAGCAGGCAGTCCTGGACGCAGCGGCTGGCATGAAGGACATTGGAGAGGGTCAATCTGCCCTCCTCAAGAAGAAGGCCGGCCACCGGTTCTACAACACCTCACCGCTGACCTTTGCCAGCCTGTTGGGCGACGACAAGAACCTTGCGGACAACCTCCGTACTTACATTCGCAAGCTCTCCCCCGAGGCGTATGTCGTGATGGAGGCCTACGACTTCGACCCCAAGCTCGAGCGGCTTGACCGCGCGGGGATCCTGTACGCCGTCGTCGCGGACTTCGCCGACCTCGACCTGCGCCCAACCGTCGTGAGCAACGAGGCGATGGGGTACATCTTCGAGGAGCTGCTGCGGAAGTTCTCCGAGATGAGCAACGAGACCGCCGGGGAGCACTACACGCCGCGCGAGGTCATCAGCCTGATGGTGAACCTGCTCGTATCGGGCGAGACCGCCAAGGAACTCACCGAGAACCCAAAGCCGGTCCGCACGGTCTACGACCCGGCAGCGGGCACTGGCGGGATGCTCATGACCGCCCTGCACCACATCAAGGACCTCAACCCGGCAGCGATCGTCAACGTCTTCGGCCAGGAGCTCAACGACGAGACGTGGGCCATCGCCCAGTCCGACCTGATGATGCAGGACACCGCGCCGGAGCGGATGCGCAACGGCAACAGCCTCACCGCCGACGCCTTCCCTACCGAGAAGTTCGACTACATCCTCGCCAACCCGCCCTATGGAGTGGACTGGAAGGCGTATGCCGCGCCGATCAAGGACGAGCACGCCAAGCAGGGTTTCCACGGCCGATTCGGTGCCGGCCTGCCACGGGTGTCGGACGGCTCGTTCCTCTTCCTGCAGCACATGCTCTCCCACATGAAGCCGACCGGTTCCCGGGTCGGGATCGTCCTGTCCGGATCCCCACTGTTCTCGGGCCAAGCCGGGTCCGGAGAGTCGGAGATCCGCCGGTGGATCCTCGAGAACGACTGGCTCGAAGGCATCGTCGCCCTGCCCGACCAGATGTTCTACAACACCGGCATCTCCACCTACGTCTGGATCCTCACCAACGACAAGGCCGACGAGGACCGCGGCACCGTCAAGCTCATCGACGCCCGCGAACTCGGCACCAAGATGCGCAAGTCGTTGGGCGACAAACGCAAGGAGCTCACGCCAAACGCGATCGACGAGATCAGCCGCCTCTACGGTGGCGCGAGGGATGAGTATGCCGACGACGCCCGCGTGAGGGTCCTCACCAACGAAACCTTCGGCTTCCAGCGGATCACCGTCGAACGCCCAATGCGGCGCCGCTGGGAGGTCACGCCTGAGGCTGTCGCCGAGGAACCGTATGCCGCGTACGCCACCTTGGTCGGGCATCGCTACGAGACCGAGAAGGCGCTGCTCGGCGACGTCCCCGAACTGACGACGGCGCAGAAAAAGGCTTTCGCCAAGGCATGCGCCGTGGCCGATCCCGAGGCGCCCATCGTCACGGCGCGTGGTGGGAAGCCGGAGCCCGACCCAGACCTGCGCGACCAGGAGAACGTTCCGCTGCCTGCCGGCTGGCTCGCCCTCGGCGACGAGGAGCGCCAGAAAACACTTGTCGAGAGCGCAGAAGCCCATCTGGAGACCGAGATCCGCCCCTATGTGCCTGATGCGTGGATCGACCACACCAAGACCAAGGTCGGCTTCGAGATCCCCTTCACCCGGCAGTTCTACGTCTACACACCGCCGCGTCCCGTTGAAGAGATCGCCCATGAGATCAAGGACCTCGAGACCCGGATCCAGCAGTGGATGAGCGGACTCGGTCTATGAGGACAGCTCCTCTACGGCATGTGGCCGAAGTCCGAACAAGCAGCGTCGATAAGCAGACGCGCGACGGCGAACTCTCAGTGCAACTCTGCAACTACACGGACGTCTATAGGAACGACAAGGTCCGACCTGGACCGGATCACATGCGCGCCACCGCTACGTTCGACGAAATCGCCCGGTTCAGACTCGAGATCGGAGACTCTGTTCTTACGAAGGACTCGGAGGATCCCAACGACATCGGCATCTCAGCGCACGTTGCCGACACTGCGAGCGACTTCGTCTGCGGTTATCACCTCGCGATCGCACGACCTTCACCGGGCACGCATCCGCGCTATCTAACTTGGACACTGCGGTCTCGGCCAGTTTTGGACCACTTCTCGAATCATGCATCAGGCATATCTCGCTACGGGCTGACAACCGCTGGACTGCGAGCTGCCCCTATCCCTTGGCATGACGAGCCGGAGCAGCGGCGGATCGCGGACTTCCTCGACGACCGCGTCGCCCGCATCGACCAGATCATCGCCGCCCGTCGGGACCAGGCTTCGTTGTCGGCGGATCACCTCCGAGCCGCCTTGGGTCGCCTAATGGACACACTCGCTGCGCAGTTCGGCTTAGCGCCGTTGAGGCGATTCTGCGGCGGGATCGAGCAAGGGTCCTCGCCCGTCGGCGAGGACCGGCCGGCCGCAGACGGCGAGGATGGCCTTCTCAAGACCAGCGCTATCCAGGCAGGTCGGTTCGTCGAGGAGTTCAACAAGGTCATCGACCCCGACGTGGTCAACGAGCGCTTCCGTGTTGCCGATGGAGATGTTCTCGTGACTCGTGGCAGCGGGTCAGCTGACCTCGTTGGCGATGCGGCAACGGTCCGCGTGACAGGGAGCGCACGTCTCTACCTGTCAGATCTCACGTACCGCGTCAAGGCGCTCTCCATCGATCCAGAGTTCACGACGCTCGCAATCATCAGCCCGCGTGGTCGTGCCGAGTTGGGGTCTCTTGTTCGCCAGGGCACCGGGCCGGCCAAGGCTCGTGGCGACGACATTCTCGCCATTCCGATCCCAAACGCTCCCCCCAGCCAACAGACCGAAGCAGTTCGAGCGGCGGAGGACATCCGCGCTGACACAGAGGCGGGAGTCAATGGACTAACGGAAGCGGTCCGGCTCCTCAGCGAATACAAACAGTCGTTGATCACGGCTGCGGTCACTGGTGAGGTCGACGTGACGACCGCGGGCAGCGGGATACCGGGATGAGGCGGGCATGAGTATCACCAAGGAGTCTGCGTTCGAGGGGAACATCGAGACGCACCTGCTCGGGGACGGTTGGCACTCACTGGCCCCCAAGTCATACGACCGGAAGGCAGGGGTGTTCGGGGAGGAGATCATTGCCTTCGTCAAGGACTCGCAGCCGAAGCAATGGGAGCAGCTGATCACCCGTCATGGGGGCGAGGCGACGGCGCGGAAGAAGTTTCTCAAGGTCGTCGTCGACGCGCTCGACCACCGCGGCACGATCAGCGTGCTTCGCTCCCCGGTGAAGGACTCGGGCGTCAGCGTGCGGCTGTGCTTCTTCAAGCCGGCCAGCGGGCTTAACGAGGAGCAGACCGGGCGCTACGCCGCTAATCGGATGGGTCTCGTCCGGCAATTGCACCACTCGGAATCGAACCCTTCGGACTCGCTCGACATGACGTTGGTGGTCAACGGCATCCCGGTCGCGACCGCCGAGTTGAAGAACCCGCTGACGCACCAGACCGTCGAGAACGCGATGGCGCAGTACCGAACCGATCGCAACCCGAACGACCTGATCTTCCGGGCCCGGACGCTGGTGCACTTCGCGGTCGACCCGCACCGCGTGGCGATGACGACGAAGTTGGCCCGTGAGGCGACGGTCTTCCTCCCCTTCGACCAGGGCAGCAACGGCGCCGGAAACACCGGCACCGCAGGAAACCCGGCCGTGACGACGGGCTACCAGACGGCATACCTCTGGGAGCACGTGTGGCAGCGCGACGCGTGGCTGGACCTTCTGGGGTCGTTCATTCACGTCGAAGGCGACAGGACGCTGTTTCCCCGGTTCCACCAGTGGCACGCGGTGCGCTCGATCCTCGACGCGACCTATCGTGACGGCGCCGGAGTGGATCGGCTCGTGCAGCACTCGGCGGGGTCCGGCAAGTCGAACACGATCGCGTGGACCGCTCACGCGCTCTCGCGGCTCCACGGAGCGGATGATGCGCCGATCTTCGACAAGGTCGTCGTCATCACCGACCGCAAGGTGCTCGATCGACAGCTCCAGGACACCGTCGCCGGCTTGGAGCACACGCCCGGCACCATCGTGCGGATAGATGAGAACTCGGCCCAGCTCAAGGAAGCCCTCGAGGGTCACGCGGCGCGGGTCATCATCACGACCCTGCAGAAGTTCCCCGTCGTTGCTGAGCTCGCCGCGAAGGACGCGACTGGGGGCGAGACGAAGGGCGTGGTGGGGCGCCGGTTCGCGGTCATCGTCGACGAGGCACACTCCTCTTCGAGTGGAGATTCGGTCGCCAAGCTGAAGAAGGTCCTGGGTTCGGGCGAAGGCGACGCCGAACTGGAGGCGGCCGCGGAAGCCGAGCAAGCGGCATACGACGCTTCTGTTGATGCGGCGGACGAGGCGCTGTTCGCCAGCGCGCGGCACCGGGGCAAGCAGAAGAACCTGTCGTTCTTCGCGTTCACGGCGACGCCGAAGCCGAAGACGCTCGACACCTTCGGGCAGGTCGGGGCGGACGGGCACAAGCGGCCCTTCCACACGTACTCGATGCGGCAGGCGATCGCGGAGGGGTTCATCCTCGACGTGCTGGCGAACTACACGACGTACGGCGTGTACTACAAGCTCGCCAACGCGCACCCGCGCAACGATCCGGAGATGGAGTCGGGCAAGGGGCGGGCGGCTCTTGCCCGGTTCGCGTCGCTGCATCCGTACGCGCTGGATGCGAAGGCGGAGGTGATCATCGAGCACTTCCGGCAGAAGACTGCAGGCAAGATCGACGGGCAGGCCAAGGCGATGGTGGTGACCCGGTCGCGGCTGCACGCGGTGCGGACGCAGGCGGCGCTGGCGGCATACATCGCGAAGAAGGGGTACGACCAGGGGGAACGTCCGCTGAGGACCTTGGTGGCCTTCTCGGGATCGCTGATGGATCCGGACGCACCGGAGGCGCCGGCGGTGACGGAGGCCTCGATCAACGGATTCTCCGAGGGGCAGCTGCCGAAGAAGTTCCACGGTCCGGAGTACCAGGTGCTCGTGGTTGCGGAGAAGTACCAGACCGGGTTCGACGAGCCCCTGCTGCACACGATGTATGTCGACAAGAAGCTGTCCGGCGTGGCAGCCGTGCAGACGCTGTCGCGGCTGAACCGGACGCATCCGGGCAAGGAAGACACGTTCATCCTGGACTTCGCCAACTCGGCCGAGGAGATCAAGGCGACGTTCGAGCCGTTCTACGAGCAGACGTTCGCCACCCCCACCGAGCCCAACGTGCTCGCCACCATGGAACACGACCTGATGGCAGCCGGTGTTCTGTCCATGCCCGAGATGGAGGCGACGGTCGCCGCCTTGTTGTCGGAGGACCCGTCGCTGCAGTCGGTGCTGTATGCGAACCTCGAGCCGGCCGTCGGACGGTTCGCTGCGCTCGAGGAGGACAAGGCCGAGGAGTTCCGGCGGATCCTGGAGCACTTCTGTCGGGCGTACGCCTTCGTCGCCCAGGTCATGCCGTGGGCTGATACGGATTGGGAGCGGTTGTTCCTCTATGGCCGCCTGCTGTTGCTGGAGCTGCCGCCGGGTGAGAACAGCCCGATGCCGCAGATCTCGAAGTCTGTGCAGCTGACACACCTGCGGATCGCGGTCACCTCGGAAGCCGCGATCGAGCTGGCTGGCTCGGACGAGCCCGGCACCGCGCTGCCGGGTGGGGGCAAGGGTGCGCTGACCGAGCCGATGCTGGACAAGCTCTCGGCGCTGATCTCCGCGATGAACGACAAGTACGGCGCCGACCTCGGTGAGGCCGACAAGGTGTGGGTCGACCAGCAGTGGGTTGTCGTCAAGGAGGACGACGAGATGCGCGAGGTTGCCCTGAACAACGACCGCAGCCAGTTCGAGATGGTGCTCGAGCAGAAGGTCAAGGACCTGCTCATTGACCGTCACGACAAGAACGCGGTGCTGTTCGACCTGTTCTTCTCGAACCCTGACTTCCAGGTCTCGCTGGTTCGCTATCTGGCGGGCACCTACGACGAGTTCCGCCAAGAGTCGGCCCTCTAATGAAGGGCTCCAAACTGGCGCCAGATCCGCCCGGCCAAACCAGCCGCCGGTCCGCTAGGCGCCCGCACAGAGCAGCAACCCCGCAATGGATTTCCGGATGACGTCCGACGATTCACAGGACCTTGCAACCGAAGCGCTGGCCGACCTCGGGGCCATGGGCGTGCCAGAGACGCTACTGCGCGATGTTCCCGATCTGAAGAGCCTCGAAGGCCTCATGATCTATGGCAGCAGAGCGCGCGGGGACGCTGTTGATGGTTCGGACTTGGACCTGCTGGGTCTCGTGCAATCCCCGAGACCGAGTTCCCGTTCGGGTGATGTCCACCTGAGTTACTACACGCCCGCACAGCTCGGGTCCGGGGTGGGAACCCTCTTCGGGGCTCACCTCAAGCGAGACGGAAGAGTGCTCTTTGACAAGTCCGGAGAGCTTGGCGCCGCACTTGAAAGGATGGGTGCAGTCAATACGGGCTTGGTGGTGAAGCGCTCACGCAACATGTCTCAGTTGTTCACCACTCCGGAGCTCGATCTCCCCCGATACCTACCTGGCCTGCTCCGCGAGGCGCGATATCTGCTGCGCAGTTGCCTGTACGCCAGCGCGATCTCTGAAGGGCGGCCCTGCTTCTCTGTGCGCGAGTTGGCGCTCCGTCACGGTGACCCTGACCTCTCGCGATTGTTGGCCTCACGTTACGTAGAGGAGCCGTCAGAGCAGGATTACTCCCAATGCGTGTCCCGGCTGGAGCGGCTGATTGGTCCACTGCCGAGCAGCCAGCACGGCTCCCTAGAGGCCACAATCGTCAACGAGTGGGGGACGGGCGGCGACCTACTGTCCATGGCCTTCATGGCGCTCGGCGCCTCCAGCGCTGAATTCGATGACTACGCCGAGGTCGAGAAGGTGCTGTTGTGACCAGCCAGGTGGCTTTCGTGGGTGACGTCCACGGATGCCTGCCAGCTCTTCGCGGGATCTTGCGGGCCATCGACGAGCGGGATGTGAGCCACACCGTATTCCTCGGGGACTACATCAATAAGGGCTCGGATTCCTACGAGGTGCTCGCTGAAGTCCTACCCCTGGCGGCTAGTGGTGCGGCCACTCTGCTCACTGGGAACCATGAGCAGGCCATGGTTTCCGCGCTCGATGGCCGCGGTCTTGCGCCTTTTCTTAAGATGGGTGGGGCCGCCGCGATCCGCTCGTACGTAGGCGGAAACGTCGGTCCAGACGTCCTCACGGAGTTCCGAGCATCCGTACCGCTTTCACACGTTGAGGCCCTCCGGTCAATGCCCGAGACCTTCGAGGCGGAGGACGTGATTGCGGCGCATAGTTTCGGAACGCCGACCGGCTCCCGGTATCGAGTCAGTGCTCATGTGGACGTTGGGCAAGTACCGGTGATCTCGCGTCAGGGAGCCCAGATCGACACTGGGTGCAGTAGCGCGTCGGGAAGACTCACAGCGCTGCTGTGGCCCTCCCTCGCCGTGTTGCAGGTCGACAACAAGGGAGCACGCGTGTGAAAGGGCGAGAACGCATCAAGCCTCTAGTGACGTGTCCTTGAAATATCTTTATGGTTTTGTGGGATAATCAGGGCATGGCGAACAAGATCGCGGCTCCCCTGCCGCTGCGTGTCGGTGACCGCGAGCGGTTGGAGACGATGACCCGATCGACGACGTTGCCGGCAGGGCTGGTGATGCGGGCTCGG
>Ga0209174_10002230_pt1 | contig 13016 bp, 6 predicted proteins | sample JI91814BDNA_FD_187505 | JGI IMG/M metagenome (GOLD analysis project Ga0209174, IMG submission 187505) | Wastewater effluent complex algal communities from Wisconsin, to seasonally profile nutrient transformation and Carbon sequestration -... | ecosystem: Engineered > WWTP > Effluent > Algae...
GACACCGGAAGTCTTGCGTTGGGTGGCATCATCGCAACATTCGCCATTGCCATTCGCAAAGAATTGTTGATTCCTGTGCTCTGCGGAATATTCCTCATTGAGAATTTATCGGTGATGATTCAGGTGAGTTATTTCAAATACACTAAAAAGAGATTTGGTGAAGGAAGAAGAATTTTCTTGATGTCACCGCTTCACCATCATTACCAAAAGCAAGGATATCACGAATCAAAAATTGTTTCTCGATTCTGGATTTTGGGAATCATGCTCGCAGTACTAACAGTGATAACGCTTAAAACAAGATAATTACCTGGCACAAAAAATTGTCATATTGGGTGGAGGTGAAAGCGGCATTGGCGCAGCTGTGCTTGCTTTGAAACAAGGCTTTGATGTTTTTCTGTCGGATAAAAGTCCGATCAAAGAAAAATACAAAGCAGAACTTGTTGCACGCAATATTGCTTTTGAAGAAGGTCAGCATGATGAAGCGCGCATCTTAGATGCGGACGAAGTCATCAAATCGCCAGGCATTCCGGAAAAAGCACCTCTCATTCAAGCGTTGAGGCAAAAAGGTATTCCAATCATTTCTGAAATTGAATTTGCCGGCAGATACACCAATGCCAAAAAAATATGCATCACCGGAAGCAATGGTAAAACAACCACTACACTACTTACCTATCACATTTTTAAAAATGCCGGACTAAACGTTGGACTCGCCGGCAATGTGGGAAAAAGTTTCGCGCTTCAAGTAGCAGAAAATGACTTTGATTATTACATACTTGAGCTCAGCAGTTTTCAATTGGATGGCATGTATGAATTCAAAGCAGATGTTGCCATCTTAACCAATATAACTCCCGATCATTTGGATCGATACGAATATGAATTTCAGAATTACATCGATTCCAAATTTCGTATCACACAAAACCAAACAGCAGAAGACGCACTCATTTTTTGCAGTGACGACCCTGTGGTTATGAGTGAATTTCAAAAGAGAAAATTCAACGCCCGACTTTTCCCTTACACGCTTTCAGAACAATTGCCCTTTGGCGAACAGGGCGCATTTACACACGGTGATTCTTTCACAATACATATCAACCAAAACAATACATTCACTATGAAAATGACTGAACTTGCATTGCAAGGACGGCACAACTTGGCCAACAGCATGGCAGCAAGTGTAGCCTCACGTCTCTTCGAACTTCGCAAAGAAACCGTTCGTGAGAGCCTGGAAAATTTTGAAAATGTTGAACACCGATTGGAATACGTTTCCAAAGTGCATGGTGTCGCGTTTATCAACGACAGCAAAGCGACCAATGTAAATTCTACATGGTACGCGCTTGAAACGATGAAAACACCTACCATCTGGATTGCGGGTGGACAAGACAAAGGCAACGACTATACCGATCTGAATGAGATGGTACAGAAAAAAGTGAAGGCAATTATCTGCCTCACAAAAGACAGTTCTAAAATCCGCAAGGCATTTGATAAAATGGTGGACACCATCATTGATGTAGAAAGTGCGGACCATGCTGTGCGCGTTTCTTATGACCTGGCGCGTGAAGGAGATACGGTGTTGCTTTCACCAGCGTGTGCGTCATTCGACCTCTTCGAAAATTACGAAGACAGAGGAAGACAATTTAAAGCTGCTGTGCGTAAGCTTTGAATTCGAGCTTAGTACAATTAGTGTCTTTGAATCGCGGAAGCGATCAAAGTGAAAAAGAGTGTGAGTGTGCAGTTTGTCGCAACTTACTTTGATGTGATTTGAACATCTGCATTTCTATGTGATATGTATTTTCAACTGTAAATTTTTATGCCCCGCAGCAGTCAATTGTTGCGGGGATTTTTTTTTGTTGTTTTCGAGAGAACAAATTCATTCCTAAAGAGCATTTGGGGAAGAAAAATAGTGGCGCATGCTGACAACAGACTTACATGCTTACACGCATCTTGTATTTTAGATACAAGCGTATCTCATTTGGCACGCAGAGCTACGCCGAGGAGCAGAGATACGGAGAGAAAATTTCATACAATCCATCGCCATGTGGTGGGACGCTATTGCGACCAACAGTAATTGGCTAATCGACCATCTTGCCTTGGGCAGAATTGAGCCTTCAAAAGCAGGCGCTAAATCCTCTCTCTAATTTAAGGCTGCTTACTTACAACTCTTTTGGCACGCAGAGCTACGCCGAGGAGCAGAGATACGGAGAGAAAATTTCATACGATCCATGGCCATGTGGTGGGACGCTATTGCGACCAACAGTAATTGGCTAATCGACCATTTTGCCATGGGCAGAATTGAGCCTTCAAAAGCAGGCGCTAAATCCTCTCACTAATTTAAGGCTGCTTACTTACAACTTTTTTGGCACGCAGAGCTACGCCGAGGAGCCGAGATACGGAGAGAAAATCTCATACAATCCATCGCCATGTGGTGGGATGCTATGGCGACCAACAGTAATTGGCTAATCGACCATCTTGCCATAGGCAGAATTGAGCCTTCAAAAAAAGCAGGCGCTAAATCCTCCCACTAATTTAAGGCTGCTTACTTACAACTCTTTTGCCACGCCGAGCTGCGCCGAGAAGCCGAGATACGGAGAGAAAATTTCATACAATCCATCGCCATGTGGTGGGACGCTATTGCGACCAACAGTAATTGGCTAATCGACCATCTTGCCATGGGCAGAATTGAGCCATCAAAAGCAGGCGCTAAATCCTCTCACTAAATTTAAGGCTGCTTACTTACAACTTTTTTGGCACGCAGAGCTACGCCGAAGAGCAGAGATACGGAGAGAATAATGAAGATAACCAATCACAGGCGTCATCGCGATATTACATCGAACTTTCTTTGGTTAATCGACCATCTTGCCATGGGCAGCATTGAGCCTTCAAAAGCAGACACTAAATACTCCACCTAATTTAACAATAATAAAAAGGATCGAATATGGATTTTGTTATATTTGTTTGTCTTATACAATGGCAAAAGCAACAATTCACTCATATCTAAGAACCAAAACCAGATTCAGAGTTAGAAAAACAAATAGACTTGCACCCATTGACTGATCTCTACTGAGCTCAAAGGCTCTGATTACATTCGTGTAGAACTTTTCTATGACATCATTTCTGTTTGCAGAAAATGTCATACTGCTGCACTATCCATTTTGGATATTTTTACTAATTGACTTCTTTATCCTTATCAAAATGAAACTTAATTTTCAAAATATTTTCTTAAGGCAGACTTATAAACAAGTTATGCCCCCCCCGAATTGTGTTTAAAGGCATCCAGTAAGCTAATCTATTATGCTATCGCAATCTTGGTGACCATGTTCCCTTTTACGCAAATCACATACTCTCAATGCGTGCTTGAAGGCGACTGGAGCACTGTTGATGCAACCTGTCCAACCTCTGCTGATGGCACCATCTGTTGTGAAATTCTTTATGGCGTTACACCCGGCACAGGCATAGGGCCCTATGCCTGCAGCATAAGCCCGAATGTTGGAACAGCAACGGTCATCAACGGATTCGATTGTTTTATCAATGTACCACCAGGGAATTACACTGTCACCACAACATCATCTGACGGATGCACGGGTACATTTCCGAATCTGATAGTCGGTTCATTATATTCAGAAATAGAAGCCACCTTTGTTACCACAAGTGCATCGTGTGGATTAAACGATGGACAGATTTGTGCAACAGTCACAGGCGGCTCCGGAAACTTCGCTTATAGTTGGACCGGCCCTCCAAGCTACAGCACAGTGCTCTCGACAACAAACTGCATTTCCGGATACGCAGCTGGACTTTACGCCTTGGCGATAGATGATTTAAACTCCGTTTGTTCGAAACAGTATACAAGAGCAATCGGATCATCAACATTAACTGCAAGCGCAACAGCACATGCAGCCACTTGCGAAACGCCATGCAATGGATATATAACCATTGACCTCAGTGGAACAACCCTGCCTGCAACCATTTCCTGGAGCGGAACATCATCTGGTTCAATTAGTGGAATTGGCACTTCCAGTTATTTGATATCACCACTATGCGCAGGAACCTACTCGGTGACGATTGATGACGAAAGTTCTTGTTCGCCACTCACGATTAGTTCTTTGGTCGTTGGAACCAACAATGCCGATGTCTTTATCTATACTGGTGAAAATATTTCCTGGAATTCAGATGACTTTGATGGTCAAACTGATGTAACACTCGGAGGTAATTTGATAATTGAATCTGGCGGTAGTTTGGAGATCACAAATATGACAATTCGCCTAAAACCCAATCGACATATTACGGTTAAATCTCATGGGATACTCATCACAGACAATGTCACTTTTGATGCCGGCTGTGGCGATACCTGGGCTGGATTCAGAATTGAGGCATTAGGCAACACGGCATGCGACGCTACAACAAACAGAGGTTATTTGGAATTGAATAACTCCACCATTACACATGCTGATATAGGGATAGCGAATTATTCCTATACCGGGGCGAATCATGGAGGCCGGATTCATGCTACGAATTCTATCTTTTTGAATAATCAACGCGATTTGAATTTATTGAATTACTCCACAGCGAACAACGCAACACAAGATGAATATGGTGGTTTGTTCGATAATTGTGACTTTGTGACGACTGCGGTTCCGCATGGAACTTCAACCTTCAATCAAGTGCGTATCAATTTGAGTTCAATTAATGACGTTCGCTTTCTCGAATGCAATATGACGAATACTGCACCAGGATGGTTTGGCAATGGATTTCCAACCGGAGTCTCATCTAATTTCTCTCAATTTCAATGGTTGGGCAACAACAATTCTATCCTAAGCGGGTACGGTCGTGGAATCAGAGCAAATGGTGACTATTCCAATCCAACATGTGGTGCCGGATATGTCATTAGTAATGATGTCGTCGAATCCGAGTTTCATTGCATCAATTCTATTTTTATGAATAATGCTGTGCGTTGTCAAATCTATCTGAACGATATACACCCACAACCAGCAATATACCCAAGCCCTGCCTCATCCATTTATACCGGAATTCAAGTTCAAAACACTTCAACAGCGGCAGGTATGGAATTTCGGATTATCGACAATAACATAGAATTTATAGGTATCACAAACGTGCGCAGAGGGGTGGCCATTGAGCACACTCGTGGATCCACCAACTACATTGTAAGAAATGATATCACCAATTGCAATGATGGCCTATTCCTCCTTGGACGCAACCGTAACGCCACATCCACAGATGGAATGGGAGGCACACATTTCGAATGCAACGTATTTCATTCTTGTGCCAGGGATATAAATGTGACATGCAGCACAGGCTGTTCAACTGCTGAAACTGGCGTTGCGAATAGACAAGAAAACACCTTCGGTAATTTTCCAGGACCATATGGACTTTCTGCTGGTAATGATTTTACAGATAGCCAAAACGCGGGGAATCTTCAGGACGACATTAATGCAGGAGTTGCTCCTGCCACAGGCACCATAAATGGATTTAATTACCGATATCATCCATTTGATTATTCAGCTATCAACTATGATACGCCGAATGATTTGCCAAGGGAGTCTTCAGTTTATGACCCAATCATTCAGCCTTATCTTTCAGCGAATGCACCTTTTAATTTAGTAATTCCGCATAGACAATTATTGCCCTATTCGACTAATTTTTGTGATGATATAAACTATGCAGTGCCATCACTACCAATCATCCTACAAAATCTGAACAGCGCAAAAACGAGTTATAATTCATTGCATGCAATTTACGCTTCCATTTTGGATGGCGGCAATACGGAGGAATTGAAACAGAATGTGCTGTTGGCAGAATATTATGACGCCATGAACTTGTATCAATCCTTATTAGCCGAAAGCCCCGCACTCAGTGAGGAGGTAATGCTCGCTGCTATCCAAAAAGAGAATGAATTGCCAGCATCTCTTCTTACGATGATTCTTGCAGCAAATCCCACTTCAGCCAAAAGTGCGGAAATATGGAATGCGTTAGATATGCGATCGATACCCCTAGATAGTTATCAAAAAGCTCAAATTAAGCTTGGCTATGGCGTCACTACTCCGAAGGAAATGATGGAAGATGACCTAGGGTTACTGCTAGTGGGAATTGACGAACAGATTCAATATGCAATTCAACATTTGGTCACCAATACCTCACAAGATGACATCGGCCTGATTAACCAACTCCTAGACCCTTCTATCTATGAGCATGATAGATTATTGGCCTATACCGAGATGCAGTCGGGTGATTTTCACAATGGCATAAATCGCCTTAAAACCTTAGGACAGAGACATGCCATTGATTCAGAACTTTCACAACATTTTATTGACTTGACATCTCTAATTCACATGCACCACGAAGTAATAAATCGTGAAATTCCGACATTAACGAATCAGGAAAAAACGTTCTTGTTTGATATTCGCGACAATGATGGTTGCGGCTTAAGTCGATACGCAGATGATATACTGGTGACTTATGGTAGCGAAGAATCTGTTGAGGTTGATTGTGTTCAACAGCGGTCGATGTTCAGACATAAAACTCTGGAATCAAAGCCGAAATTGTCAATCTTTCCTAATCCTGCTAATGCCGAATATTGTGTTTTGCGATTAGCAGAGCCATCGCACCAGGATTTACTGATCAACGTATTCAGTGGGGACGGTAGTTTATTTGCATCATTAATTATGAAGCAAGGTCAACGAGACATAATTCTTGACCTAACCAAAGCTGCATCTGGCGCTTATCAGGTATTAGTGAACTCTGGTGAGACAAATCAATCAATGACACTTATTAAACTTTAAGATAACCGGCGGTTGCCATTTTAAATTTGGCAACCGCCATTTTCTATCGTTATGAAACTAATATTTGCTTTCTTGTTCTTGCTTTCTAGCTCTTTATTCTTCGGGCAATATGAATACTTCAACATTACACAGTTTGGAACTAACGGAGGAACATTTCAGACGACTGTCTTTAACGGTGAATCAGGTCATATTAGCTTAGGTCTCGGTGGTGGTGCAGGTTTAGAGTTCCGCAGGACTAATTATGAAGGAATCACAGTTGAAAATAATGAAGTTGAAATGTACCCGCATGCCATTATCGCAGTCGGTAATTTTGCTGATGGATTTATCAAATCTCCTCAAGGTTTTATCTCAAGGTATGATTTCCTCATGTCTGGCTGTTCAGTTACAACTCAAATCATGGGTCTAATCCATCTAGATGAAAATATGAATAGTCTTTGGGAGCAAGAGTTTTCAGAATGGTCAATATGTGATACACTTAACTATGAATGTACCTCTTTCTGCCCTGTGGATGATACAAGTTTTGCAGCACTCAGCTCTTTTACTTATATGAACGGCCAACCCTTCCATCCGGATAGTTCAGGATGGCGCATCACGCGAATGAAATACAGCACCGGTGAAGTTCTTGAAGATCATGCCATGGTTCAACCGAATCATATTTACTCAATGAGGCAAATTCGTTATGTGGCGGGTAATTATTTTATACTTGGATATGCAGTTCCATTTCAAGGTACAACACAAAACCCTGGTGACGAACAAACACTCCTTTACAAAGTTTCTCCTAATGGAGATATACTTGGCCAAGTTGAACTGGGCAATCCAAATCACTGTTACGAGCGATATCCACAAATGGAAGTTACGAACGATGATAAACTATTGATTTTTTATGATTACTGTATTGATATGTACCCAAATCCTTTTTCTGAAGGTTGGTTTAAGCACATTTCGCCGCGCCATGTTCAATTGAATCCAACTGATATGCAACTCACAGATGAAATTGTCTATTCCCTTCCAAATGATGATCAATGGCTTGGCGGCATCAGCCATATTTGTATCGTAGTTGATGCTAACTCCGATTACCTCGTGAATGACTTTTATACATCACATGATGCTGAAATTCCAACAATCGAAAATGCTCTTTATCATGGAAATGTTATTACTAAGTTCAACCAAATGGGCGAGATTATTTGGCAACAGCAATACTTTTCAGATGATTATGGGGCACCATATTATTCCAATAGCGCCCTTTACGATATGATCCAAACACCTGATGGAGGTTACTTGTGCACTGGCGTTTCATACAACGATTTTGACCAAAAACATTGGCTGCTCAAAATCGACAATTGCGGCTACGAACAACCCTCCGGCTGCCCTGCTGTGGTTGGTGTTGAAGAACCAACAAACTCAATGGTTCAACTATGGCCAAACCCTTTTCATAATCTTCTCAAAGCGGTTCTACCCAACGATGTTCAAAGAGTTTTTATTACCGACGTGGCCGGCAGATTGGTGTTTGAGGAACAAGTCTATTTCCCAAATCAACAATGGGATCTTTCTGAACTGCGCAAAGGAGTTTATTTGTTTCATGCGGAATCTGCGGATGGAAGGCTAGTCGTGCAGAGATTCGTAAAACAATGACAGCGTTGTCTTGAAACTAAAATTTCACTGGCCTTTGTAGCATATCATATCGAGTTTGATTTCTATAGGGCATTGAATAACATCAATACTCAATCCAAGAAAGCGTTATTGGAAGAGTGCATACAGACTGCACTATCTTCGCGCACTCAAAAAAATATTGATTCATGAAAAAAGCAATTATTCACACCGCTAAAGGTGACATGACAGTAGAATTCTACGAAAAAGATGCTCCAAATACGGTAGCGAATTTTATTAAACTCAGTGAAAGTGGCTATTACGATGGCCTCAATTTTCATCGCGTTATTCCAGATTTTGTTATTCAAGGTGGTTGTCCAACAGGCACTGGTTCAGGCGGCCCTGGTTACAAAATCGACTGCGAACTGACTGGCGGAAATCAACACCACGATCGCGGTGTATTGAGCATGGCTCATGCCGGACGTAATACCGGAGGCTCTCAATTTTTCATTTGCCACTCACGCACAAATACTGCTCACCTCGATCGCAATCATACTTGCTTCGGCAAAGTTGTGGATGGTCTTGACGTGATTGATGCTATCCGTGCTGGAGATAAAATCAACAAAATCGAAATTATTGAAGCGTAGATTGTTCTTCGTACACAAAACATATTTACGTTTTGTGTACCACATCTTCTACTCTACTTTTTGAATAAGAAAACGTTGCCAAGGCAGCGTTTTTTTTTGTAATTCACATCTGCTTTTATTTCTTGAGCCAATGCATGACATGCAATAACAACCTGTAATTCTCACTGCCAAAAGGAGTGTTCATGCCCACTCGACTATTGCCTGCCATTTGCGCTGTGAACATCGCCGCTTCCCCAAACACAGCTACTCTGCCTTTGCCATATTCCAAAATGGCTCCTTGCGATTTTCCGCTCGCGTCCAACACCATTGTTTGGTGTTGAAATTCCCACGCTACTTCAGGTAGTTTCAATACATAATTTTTAGGCAAAGTCAAAATGCGTATTGCTTCCTTCGGACAATCAAAAGCTTGTCCGGTAAATGTGGCGACAGAATCCGGAAGTAAAATATCGGAGTCCTTGGCAGAAATCCATGAAGTATTCAAACTCTGATCTGCAGTGCGGAATTCATCGTGTGTTTTCGTGTTCTTCATATCCATCGCAAATCCATTGTAAAATGTAAATCCAAACGACCTGGCGAGATCCGCAGCAGCGCCTGCGAATGGCATGTGATCCGCAATTAAAAGCAGTGAACCTCCTTCCAATACCCAATGATTGATCTCATCGATTTCTTCATGATTAAATGCTGAGGGCGTTGGCAACGTCCAACGATTGAAATTGTCAAAATGCAATGCATTGGACACGACCATGACATCAAAGTGATTCAAATAATCATGAGAAAACAACTCGGTTCCACGCTCAATGAGACAACCATCATCGCGCAACACCTGCGCAAAGGGCATGTAACCTCCGATCGCTGTATGAAAATTAAAGTGTGCTTCATCTATACACACCACTGAACTATGTTCGTTGTTATAGTATGCGTTTTTGATCGGTGCACGATAGGTAGTATCAGGAATTGGCTGTGCCTTTAGTTCCGTCCAAAACAAAATTGAGATGATGCTCAAAACACATTTCATCTTTGGACGATGTTAGGGACAAATTGTACCATACAATCCTGTGAATACCTGCACATCCGTCACAGTCACTGTTGTGTTTCCATCAATGCTTGTTGCACAACCTGACAAACACCCAAACTCATTGATGAGAATAATTAGATCAAGCACACTTATGTAACCATCACAATTGAAGTCGCCGAGGCAACAAATAATTTCTTGCACGCTTACTTCTACAAATGAATTGCATGTTGTAAAATTATTCGATTGATCTAACACTGTATAGGTAACCATCGTCGTACCCAACGGATAAACATCAGATGCATCACTCCCATTTTCATTAAAAGAGTTTGTGATAGAAGTGACTGTACAATTATCTGAAACCAGCGGCTCTGGAACTTCGACCAGCGCCGAAGTTTCACCTTCTAAAATCGAAACCTCAATCAAGGGTGCACAAATGACCTCCGGGTTCTCTATATCTAAAACGGTGACTTGCTGATCGCACGTTGAGGAGTTTCCAAATGTATCGTATGCTGTCCATTCAATGACTGAATTGCCCATCGGATATTGTGTCAAAGATGTCCAGGTATTTTCAACCTGTTCTATTGAACAATTATCTAAAACAAACGGATTACCCAGTTGCGATTGATCCAGACCCGTTGTGCAAAATCCATCTGCAGTGAACGCGACTATGTCTGCAGGACATTCTATCACTGGCGGAGTGATGTCTTCGTAATATACCATAAACGAACAAGTGCTTGTGTTACCGGCATTGTCTGTGGCAGTGACAGTTACCTCAGTATCTGATGAAATGAATGATCCGGCAGGCGGACTTTGAACTAACGCAGGTGCGTCATCAAAATCATCACTTACAACAATGTCATTCAGATAATACGGCAATTGATTACATACTGCCCCTAAACTGGCTGAATTGATTGTAAGCAAAAAATCTTCACCTTCGCCCCAATTGCTTAGATTACAATAATCGCCTTCCAACAGCGGTGCACTAAAATCTGAGATAACACGCAAACGTCGTTGAACAATTAAATATAAATCATTCGGAACTTGCAAAACAAATGACACTTCAGCCGCAGCCATCATGTTGCCGCCAAGGAATTCACCTGGGCCGTCAAAAGAACCATCATTGTTGATGTCATACCAAACACCAAAAAACTGAGTGAAATTCACTACAGCATAAACCCGCAGGTTGTAGGTGCTGCCCTGCACCAAGGTGGTCGTTGTTGGACTCACTGACCACGACGTTGGTGTTCCACTGCATCCTGTATTTCCGGTGTCCATGATTACTTCTCCATTCGGCGCAGTGATGGTGACTCGATCAACCATATCATCTGCACATCCTGTTGCCCAGCTTGGCGTGCATACTGGAGGCACGGCCATGTCGGAAATCTCTCCCGGACATGTTATGACGGGTGCTTCATCCACGATTACATTCACAGCTTGGGTACATGTCGCTGTATTGCCTTCTCCATCTGTCGCTGTCCATGTGATCAATGTTGTTCCTTCCGGAAAAATATCGGATGGATAATCATTCGAAATGCTTGGAATAGAACAATTGTCCTCTGCTTCAGGAGCACCTATTTCACCAAACGGAATTTGAACAGGCAATTCGTTTTGTGTCACAACGATCGTGATATCCTCCGGACAAATGATGGTCGGAGAAATCAAGTCTTCAAAGGTCGCATCAACAGAACAGGTGCTTGAGTTTCCCGCATTGTCAGTAGCAGTAAACTCGATTGTAAGCGGTCCTCCGGAGAAAGCACTGCCTGGCGCAGGTGATTGTGTAATTTGTGGTGATGCATCTAGATCATCGGTAGCAGAAATCTGACTTGTAAAATCGGGAAGGTCTTCACAAGTATAAATCAATGTTGTTGCACAACTAATCACGGGGGGTGTCACATCCACAGTATTCATTTGCCCGGTTACAATCACATCGTCGACGGCGATACTTGGATCGCTGGCTACGCCGTTGTCGTTGTTTACCCAACGAATTCCAATTTTTACATTCGGATTGTTTTCTGCTGAAACAGGCAATGCAATTGTGAATTCTGTCCATGTGCCCTGTGGACTGCAAGTCCCAACCGTCTTGGCCATATTCGCCAATTGACTCCATGTCGCACCATCATAATACCAAAGCGTTGCATTGTCCTGTGCATTTCCACCTTCGATGTAATCAAACTGAAGATTTATTGCGGTAAGCCCTGTGCAATCCAAAGTGGGTGAATCCACGCGTTTGTCCGTTGTGCCGCAACCGAAGAAATCACAAAAACCATCCAGACCTTCGAAATATGCTGCGCCGATATCGCCGAGAATGGATTGATCGGATCCTATATGAAGCGTGCGATCATTACCGCATCCGCTGCCACATTGGCCGGGCTCATTGCCATTCTCCATCGCACTCACATACCAACTATTAGCAGTAAGCACATTCGTGCCTGTCTCTGTTACCGTCCAACTTCCACTTGCCGGGCTGTACGAAGTAACCGGAAAATCAGCACTGCATCCCGTCCCAAAATCATCCGAAAAAACAGTCACCGTTTGGGCGATGGAAAACAAAGGAAGCAGAAACAACACAAGTACAATTCGTTTCATAGTAGTAAGGTATTTTAAGCAAGATACTAAAAAATAAGATTGATTTACTCAATTATCTATGCTTGGAAGTGTTTTTTGCACTCGCATAAACTCTACACTCCTTCAAACTTCTTTAATGCTCTATGCCTTTCCACTACTATTCATACAGAAAAGCGCGTTCCTGCCAAGGTCTAAACCAACTTGAATAAATCCGCGTCTTTCAACACAGGAAATTTTTCACGGAAATCTTCGTGTTCTTTTTTACTCAGTGTTGCGGTAATAATTTCCTCTACATATTCTTTTCCTTCCAACAACATTTCACCCCTGGGATTGATAATCGCTGAATCACCCGAATAATTATTTCCATTTGCATCTTCTCCAACACGATTGCAAGCGATGACATACGCCTGATTT
>Ga0209174_10002233_pt1 | contig 13011 bp, 20 predicted proteins | sample JI91814BDNA_FD_187505 | JGI IMG/M metagenome (GOLD analysis project Ga0209174, IMG submission 187505) | Wastewater effluent complex algal communities from Wisconsin, to seasonally profile nutrient transformation and Carbon sequestration -... | ecosystem: Engineered > WWTP > Effluent > Algae...
TGGGTTTTCGTCGGAATAAGGAGCGTGCTTTCCGACCTCAACCAAATGGTAATTACAGGCAAGTGCAAGTCTTTCCCAAAACTCCTCAGTAAAAAATGAAACACCATGCCCCGGGTAAGTTCCGGTTTTTGGATTGGCATGAATCATTATGCCGCCATTTTTAGTCCAGTTGTGGCAATTCAGCAACGCATTGTATAAATCTGAAACGTGCTCAACCGTTCCAAAATCTGTCAATAAATCTGCCTGAAAAACCTGATCAGATTCCTGGCTCAAATCGATTGGAATAGCCCGGTTTTTTCCGTGAATGTCTATGGTTTTAATTTTTAAGCCGTGTCGTCGGTAATACTCATCTGAGCGCATGAATTGAGTTTCTTGCCCAATATCCATGAGTTGATCGCCAAGCTCGAGAATGTTTTCTAATGGAGCTGCAAAGCGTAAAAAAAGGGTATGTGTGTGCGAATGGATCATGTTGTAAAAGTAGTTACATTCCACGCATTGTAAAAAGAACTGATTCCTGCATTACCGGGGAATAGTAGCAGCTATATTCGCCTGGCGCATGAATATTGCATCCCAATTGGTTCAAAATAATACTGGCGGCACTTTGGTCCTGGCGGTGGTGCAAAAAACGTGGATCTGAACTTTGGCCATCGTGAAACCTTGAGCCATGAAATACTCCGTCTTTTGAGCTTTGGATAAAGCGTTCAATGAACTCCTTTCCAATCGGATTTGTAATATTTACGCCAAACATAGAAGTGCTGGCAACTGGCATTTTTTCGGCTTCATCTCTGGATGTACCGAAATATTCCAGGCACTTATCCGAACATTCCTGAGCACAGTTATATCCGTTCGACCAGAAATAATATCCAAATTCATTGATAATATCAAAGATTGGATTTGGGTCTTTAACTGCCCAAACACTTGAATCCAGCCATAAAATATGAGTGTATCCCTGTTGAATCGCTTCTTCAAATGCTGCAGCTTTTACATTGTAATTACAGCCTTTATCAAAGTTATCGTTTGGCCAATCTGTCCAAGTCAAAATATCCCAATTGAACCCGTGAAATAACAAGCTGCCATGTAGCCTTTGCTGCCCTTTGGGGTACCAACTGCCTATTGCAGCGTTAATAATACAAGCCTTAACGTTTGATTCCATATTTTTTGTTATGAGGGGCGAATTTGTAACGGTAGAAGTAAAGGACCTCTGAAATGTAGGTTTCTTTTTTGATTAAACCGGAGTGTTTTAGTCGAATGGAAAAGTCGTGATCTTCGCCATATCGCAAGTCTTTGTAACCAACCTGCAAGCAAATTGACCTTTTAATTGGCACTTTTGGGTATGGAGTTCTGATATAATCAAACCCAAATTTTTTTTCGCACCATTGCGGATAATTGATTGAAACCGATTCGGTTCGGCCTGGGGTTCCTGAGCACTCGATTTCGTGTCCAATGTAATCAGGATTTTCCTCTAAAGCTTTTAAAATCTTTTGAACATAATTATCGGGAACCCAATCGTCGGAATCAATCTGAACCACATATTCACCAGTTGCCCTTTCAATCATTCTTTGCCGTTTTGCGCCTACGGATACCTCTTTATTATCCATATCAACCAAAACCTCTGCTTCTTCATCAAATTGGCCGATTAAGACCTGAGTTTGAATGTGGTTATAAAGCTTATCCGTAATTGCCTTTCGGTCAATGGTAGAAGGAATCAGTATTGATAGTTTCATTTCGGAAAGCCTTGTTTTTGTCGCTTTAAAAAGTTTCTGTGGTCAATGGAATGAACCAGTCTTGATTCGGTTTTCCGATACAGTGAATCAACCGGAGCCTTTCCATAAGCCGGGTGTAGATGTTCAAAAATCGGTTCGGCTATAAATCTATAGCATCCTCGACTTTTCGCAACATCCTGGCTTTCATTGTCGGCCCAAACCGATACATAAGATGTATGGTAAATGTATCCGTCTCTCTCAAAGTAATTCCGACCAATTATTGACAGCGTGCAAAGCGCATCGATAGGATTGTGGTTGGTATCTCTAAAGTGTAAATAGAGATCCGTATCCGACAAATAGAACTGATTCCGGATAATTTCATCAAACCCTTTCACGGTAAAAACCTGATCGTCGGAGACATTCACAAGAACATCCCAAACCCGGTACCTTTCAACATCTCGATTGATAGCCGCAATTTTATTCTTTGACCTGCCATAAAAAACGCTCAACTCCAATCCAAAATTATTGCCAAGCCAACTTTTGAACGCTGGATTATTAACCGTTAAATCGTTTTCGTCCAGTGTTACGCAAATCAAATAATCTGGATTTGTTGCCATTGCCTGAATATTCAAAAGCGTTCGTTTTAGATTTTCCGGCCTTGAACGTGAGGTAACTTTATAAAGGATTTTCATCAGTTTTTCAATTGTCTTTGTTCAAAAAAGTCTTTGTGTTCCGGGAAATTGGCGGTAAAAAGTCTGGAATACATGGATGAATAGTTGTTGTTGATTTTGAAGTCATTACCGCCTCTGAGTGCTGTATTGAATCGAATGGAATGCAATATCGCATCGGCACTGAAATGCTTTCTGCCAACCTTAATAAGCGCAAATGTAGCCTCTTTGAATGATTCCCATATTTCCGGGTTTTCAGCATGGTAGCGTTCAAATTTGACCTGTTTGGGATCGGGAGTGAATAGATTAAGTTGGCTCATGCGGAAATTCTAATTAAAGATTCATTCATTGCCTTTTTTGCGTGTTTGTCACACCAATCGTTCACCCATTGCCGGGCCGTATCCGTCCCTTCGTGGGCTTTTACGTGGCGAAGCTCAACTCTATTGAGCATATCTGGCCGATAATCCATTATAACTTTTCTAAGGCATTTAATTAGCGGCTTCCATCTATTTTTCGCCTTGTATCCCAGTCCATTCCATCCATGATACGCATTCACAGAAATAAGACTATCGGTGTTTATAATTATCCGGCTTATCCTTTTCATTCCGGGCTGAGTCAAAACCATAAAAAGAGCATTAATTATGCATTTCATTTCGGCCTCTGTGCTATCCAAAACTTCGCCTTTAAATGATCCGTATTTGCAAATTTTCCAATCATTACAAACCGCCCAAAAAGCGTATGTTCCTATTTTTGCCTTTAGATTGAACGATGCATCGGTATTAATTGTGACCAACATAACCTTACCCGTTTACGTGCCTCCCATTTCCACCAATGTGCCTTACATAGCCTTCCAAAAGCGTTGCAGCTCGAAAACCATGCTTTTTGTAAACCTGGCCGATTTCAATTTCGGACTTCAACGGATTTTTAGGATCGAAAGTTGTTACGCCTGAATATCCATTTGGGAAAAGATTTTGATAATCGGAAAGTCGTCTTAAGCCAGGGTTTAGCGAAAAACCGCTCCATTTGTTCATGTACTCAGCACTCAACATCTGGTATCTGGTTCGATCTTTGGTCATTTTTGGAACCCCAACACACCGGTGTCCATTTCGATCATTTGGCGCACGTAACCAGACCTGCATAATTTTTGGATTTTCTTCCAGGATTGACATTGACTTAGAAACAAATCCGGTTCTGAAAGTTTCAAAATCGTCTTCCATGTGGTAGATATAAGGCGTTTGAACATTCTGATATAAAATATCAATGGCCCTTATTTGGCCGTTCTTTCCAGACTTATTTGTAAATATTGAAAATGGAACGCCACGATCATTTACCACACGCATAATATCAACTATTTTTTGATAATCAACATCCGAAAGAGGAAACGAATCTTCGTAAATAAAAAAGGCTTTTGGTCTTGGCCCATCCCAAAATTGAATCAAACTTTTAACGGTGCGCTCTAGCAAGTCAAATCGACCGCAGCTTGTAATGCAGACTGTTATTTGGTTTTCCATTAAAATAAAGCTAGTTGGGTGGATTTGTCTTCCTTGAATCTGGTTTTCGAATCTTTCATATTCAGCCCCATTTGCTTAAAATAGCTGTCTTTCAGTTCAATTCCTTTTGCTTTTCTTCCCATTGAAACAGGCGAATAAACCTCGCTGCCAACTCCGGCAAATGGTGTTAAAACAACTTCACCGGGATTTGAATACAATTCTACCAACCGATCAATTACATCTAACTGCAATGGATGTACGTGCTTTTCGTCGTCCTCTTCTTTCGAATCTTTGAACGGCAAAACATTATCAATTCGAATGTCATCCCAAACACTTGAGGCATACCTTTGCCAAATGTAATGGCTTAGCTTATTTGACTTAGGATCTGTGTGGTCATCAAACTTTGATTTTAGGTGTTCCCAAAGTTCGTCCTCATTTATATTGGTTTCGTTGGCGTTATTCCATGCCCTTAAAATGTTTGGCAATATTGGAACCTCCCCGGCGTAGTATTTTAGGCCCATTGGATGAGAAACGGGAATTTGGTTTTCGCCCTTCTTCGTGAACACCAATACATAGTCAGGCATTGCGGTAAAACACTTGGTCGAATCTTCGACTATAAATTTGTGCATCAGACTTTGAACCATTGTTCGCATTCTTACTTTCAAAGGTTCTTTCCAAATTGTGATACGGTTCCTGTATTCAAAACCGTGTCTTTCATGGATTCGAATAATCTCATTTGGGAAATCCCAAAGTCGGCAAGTATTGTCAAAAACATCGGTACAATGAACCGCATTAATTCGACCCGGCTTGGTTACCCGAGAAAGTTCTCCAACAAGAAAATCGTATTGCTCAAGGAACTGTTCTTTTGATTCGCAATTACTGAAATCGTGTTCAGAGCTGGAGTAGTTATAAAGCCCCGCAAATGGTGGAGAATAAATTACTAGATCAATACTTTCATCTTGAAATGTTGGCAATACTTCCATGCAATCCCCGTTATAGATTGCGTAATCTTCTGTAACTATCTGATCTTTTACCATGGTGTTTGAATGATTTGTTTGTTGAATTCTTTTGTTTTGTTTTCAAAATTCCGGTTTACATTTTGAACCAGGTTTTTATGAAGTTCGATTGCCTTTTTTGTTTTTTGCTCAATTGCCTGCAAAACCCTAGTTTGACCATCTGAAATTACAGCATCAATGGTTACTGGCCTTGTTTGCCCAAATCTCCAAAACCTTCTGATTAATTGGTACCATTGTTCGTAAGACCATGTTGGAAATACGACTGAATGATTGCAGTGTTGCCAGTTTAGTCCCATTGAAGTCATTTTTGCCTTGGTTATTAACCTGGTAATTTCGCCATTGGCAAAAGCCAAAAGAATTTCTTCTTTTTTGTCAATTGACTGGCTACCAATAATTTCAACAGCATCCTTATCCAGTGATTTTAAAATCCGGCTTTCTTCATTTGTATTGCACCAATAAACAGATGTCTTGCCAGATGCCAGTTCAATCGCTTTTTCACATCGCTTTTCTTCCGTTTGTTTTTGTTCATGCCTGACTTCGGTCATTGACTTTGCAATAGGGGTAAAAATATTGATCTGTCCATTTACATCAGTCAAAGATTGATTCTTTACTACGTTGTGATTTATTACCAATTCCGGCAGATTATATCGGTCATTTGAGAATCCAAGGTCGGATGGCATTTTAACCATTATTGCCCACTGGTTTACCCATGCAAAAAAGTCCTTTTCTGCGTGTGGTTTTAGGTAAAACTTTTCGCCAATATTCCGGTTGTTTGAATCTACGGAGTTTTGATTGTTCTTAAAAAACTTTGAAAGCATATCCATATAACCCATATAACCCAAAGCCTCGCTACTTGTACCAAGTTCAATAAAATCATTTGGCGATGGTGTAGCGGTCGATAAAAATCTAAATGGAACTTTTTTTATAAAGCTTGTTATCTCATTTTTAATAGCACCGTTAAAATTCTTTAAAATAGAACTCTCATCAAGGATAACGCACTCGAAATCATTGCTATCAAAATAATGTAATCTCTCATAGTTACAAATTACAATCTTTTTGGTAAACTTCCCATCTTTTGAATACTCAATGTCAGAAATGCCAATCTTTTCAGCCTCTAAAATAAACTGAAACGCAACCGCTAATGGCGTTAATATTAATACCTTTCTATTGGTCTTTTCTGCAATATTTTGAGCTATAGAAAGCTGAATAAGCGTCTTCCCTAGTCCAGTGTCTAAAAATGTGGCTATACGTCCTTTTCTAACCGCTTTTTCAATTACATATTTCTGAAAATCAAAAGCTATTTCAGGAATAAACACAGGGTCAAACCCAAAATCTCCGATAGAATGTCTTTTGCGCTGTAAAAAATCCTGGTATGTTAATTTATTTTCCATTTTGATACGGCATTAACAAATTAACATCAGCAACCACAGACCTTTTATAGTCTCCAAAAGCGCAAACCAAAACAGTTGTTTCGGAGGTATACGCTAAAACAACAACATCACAGTTTTGCGCTATAATATTGGCTCTTTTCTTATCAAAAAGGGTGTCTGCCATTTTTACGACAGAATAAAGCGGGATCTTAGTAGCCATGAATCAAATGTGGGATTATTGCGTAAATGAGTAAGAGCAAAAACACGATGGTAAAAAATAGCCATGATGTAAAATTCATTTCCGGTTCTTCTTTATTCGGATTCATTGGAGATTTCGATTATTTTGTGGGCTAACTCAACATCCGAAAATTCTTCGGAAATAAACATTATTGAGAACTTGTCGCCATTGATAAAAAAAGCAAACAAGTTTGTATTTGAAATGCGCCTCCAGCCTTTTGTTACCATAGACTGAGGCAAATCCCTATACCTAAAATCAACCTTGCTAATATTCGGATTCTGTTCCGTAATCAGCTTAACATGGTGCTCAGCTTCTGTTTTTTTGTCTTGAAAGAATGATTCCATTTTTTTCTGTTATTTTGTTTTGTACGACAAAGCTACAAATACTTTTTAGAGTAGCAACAAAAAATAATAAAAATGCCAAATTATACTTCAACGGCTCAACTTGTTCAGGTCCAGTTAGCTAATCTACAGGCTCTTATGAATCCCGAAAAGGTGCTACGAACTGCTGTAGTTACAATGGTTCCGGAGATGAAAAATCGGATACAGCAAGACGGAAAAAAATCAGATGGCACCAAAATCACTACTCCAGCTACTCAGCGATTTGGCGCATACTCAAAGCAATACGGAAAAAAACGGTCTAAATTTGGAAGGCAAACCGGCCATATTGACCTGACTTTCAATAACGACATGATGAGGGATTTAAAGCCAGGTCCGACTGGTCCAAGTTCGTATGGTATCGGGTTTCTTTCCGATGAACAAAGAACGATCGGAAATTACAACGAGAAAACCTTTGGACCAATTTTCGACCCAACCGACCAGGAGCTTAAGCAGAGCCTGGTAACCATCAACAAAGCCATTCAACAAATCGCATCGAAATAATGATTCAGCAAATTTCAAAGGCAATATCCAATTACTTTCCAAATTCAAAATGTTACGGTGAAGCCCATTTGGTTATAACCGAAAACCAGGGTGCAAACTATGTTTCAATCAAAGATTCTTTGCCGTGCTCAGTAGATGACAATTTTGATTTTGTGTATTTCTTTGTTCGGGAAAACGCAACTCCAACCACGACCAATGGCAGGGGACTGAGCCAAAAACTTTCAAGAAATGTTACCTTTCGATTGGTGGTAAATGCGAAGGCGGAAGCAATAGAATACAATCTTAGTTTCTTGCTTAATTCAATTGCAGACATAGAATTGGGAGATACCAACTACTCAACAAAGTCAATCGCACAGACCTATTTCGGATTAACTGAACACAACTTCGAGACTTACTTTTTCACAATCGGGTTCAACACGCAGGAGGTCATTGATTGCCTTGATTGCTAACGTGCCCAAAGGTTTGGTCGTAGATTTCAATCAGCTTTTGGTTGCCTAACTTCCTGGCTTCTGCAATCAAATCCTTTTTTACCCGGTTTACCAGGTATTTATGGAAATCCATGTTTTCAAATTTTTCGAAAGGGTATAAAACCATTTTTTCGCCATCCATGTTGTTTTCAAGCCATTGGCGAATAAGTTTAACCCCGTTTCTTTTGTCCCGGGCCAGGCGAATGAAACTTGGTATCTGAGTTTCATCGTTCAGCATGGTAACAAGCAACACCCGGAATTTGGGAATAAATAGATCCGTGTCAATTACTGCCATTTGAACCATTTGGTCGTATACCTTGACAAACCAACCCGAAAAATCAAATCCCATTTTGTTGCCAGAAAGTTCGCCAGAAAGGTATTTGACAAACATTTCACGCCTGGCAAGCTTGTTCTTAAGATCATTTCCAGAACCTAGCTGGTGAGATACGGGCGCAACTTTGGCAAATGCTGGTTCGTGGTGTTTTGGCTTATAGGTCGTAACGTAAAATTCGTAAGATCGGACAATGTTCTGAACGCTGACAACTGACAACTGATTTTCAAACCGAATGATGCCCTTTCCGAATAGCCTGATCGCTTCAAGAACATCGGAATGAAGAAAACCACGTCGAACCAAAATGATGCCCTCTACAATGCTTTTTGCGGTCTGCACGTCTGCATTTGGGTCGCTCTGGTTGTTTGAAAGGCCAAAATCAATTCGTGCCTGAGCAATCGCCTTTCCGATTTCAATCAGCTTTTTAGCGTTTTCGATTTTTTGTTCAGCCGTTAATTCCATGTTGGATACTGGTTTGAGGATTTTCTAAAGCGTTCAACATTTGATCAAAAATTTCAATGTTTTTGTGGTTTTGGGAAACGGGAGCCGGGGTAGCCGGTAAATTTGGGAAAATAAGATTTTGCAAAGTGGCATCCCATTGAACAAGTGCCAGCTTCCAATTTTTCATTTTGTTTTTCCCAACTTTCCAGCCGTTGTTTTCGTAATGGCTCCAAAACTTTTTGGAAAAGGTTTTTATCCCTTCAAATGAACCGCCAGGGTATTTTGAAATTAAATAGGATTCAATTTCCGATATCGGAGGCTTTTTAAATTCTTTGACCGGTCCTGTATTTACCTCTACTGTTTCCATTACCTCTACTGTTTCCTTTACTGTTACTGTTACATAAGACCCTTCAAAGGGCCTTTCAAGCACCTTTAAATTTTCATCTATTAACCCATATTTTTTTAACTCTTTTATAAAGTTTGAATGTGCTGGATTTTTTAAAGAAAGCCCTGTAGGATACTGGTGCTCAATAAAATCGGGGAAAAAATAGCGACCATTTTTTAAATCAATAAACTTTCCGGCAAACGCCTTTTCAAATTCGGATTGCGAAATTTTAAAGTCGGTATAAACAGAAGAAATTTCAAAGTCCGGGGTCCAAATTCCAGAGCCATCGCAGTCGCATATAATGAAGGTGTATAGTAGCTTCAAAGGGCCTTTCAAGCCCCTTACAAAGGGGGACTTAAAAAAGGAGGTTTCGATGTACCGCTTAGCCATTTGTAAATAAATTAAGTCGTTCCCCTTCTGTAAGATCCTGCTTTGGCATTTTCTTTTTCAGACCTAATTGCTTCAGACTTTCATCAGACCAAATCTTTCTCATGTGGGTATATTGGCCTGGATTTGCCTTATAAAGAATTCGCCTGATTTCAGATTTCGGCTTGTCTGAATTGGCCTTAATTATTTCGTTAATGCGGGGTGCATAACATTGTCTCCATGTTTTTGACATAACTTTAAAACGAAAAAGCCCGAATTCCAGAGGTGCGAGGCTCCTTCATTCAGGCTTTTGTTGGTTAAAACCAATATTTTCCAGCGGCTCGCACCCCGCTACCTTTCGGCAATGCAAATCTAATCCTTTTTCAAAATAGTTTTCAAAATTGCGACATCGAATTTGGTTTGCAGATTTTGATTGTGCTGAGCTGATTTAGATTTCTTTGCCCGGGTATGCCTTTTGACAATGCGCTGCAGCACGTGAATAAGTTGCTCTGATTTGGTTGGTAGTTTCATCAGTAAGGCAGGAATATGGCGCAAAAAATCAGAAAGCCGATAACCAGGAAAAAGGACAAGATTTTGAAAAACCCGAGCGATGATTTTGTTTCCATGAGTTCGGTTTCAATCGCTTCGTTCTCTTTGTAAAGGTCTAAATAAACAGCAGTTTGGGTATCCAACTTTTTGGTGGTTTTTGACAAACTTTCTGCAAGGTCTTTGACCTGAATTTCTAGCCTGTTTCGTTCCGAACTTAACCGGACAAAATCGGTTTGGTGCTTTTCGAGTTGAGCATCTTTTTCACGGTTAAGAGTTGCGATTTCAGCCCTTAAATTGGATTCAATGCTTTTCAATACGCCTTCATTGATTTTCAAGGTATCTACCATTGATTCCAGCTTTTCGGCCTTTTCTCGCCAATATGTAGCTTTTTCACGAAACGCCCGGGCTTGCTTACGCCAATCTTCGAGGGTGTATTTTTGCGTTTTTTGCTTTGGGGAATCGGGCAACGGAGGCAATGGGTTATTTTGGTCTTTTAGATGGGTATAAACACTACCCCAAAAACCTATGCCTTCTAAACTATTAAGCCAACTAAAAGAATTGGTTAATGCGCTTGGCAAATCCTTTACATGGGTTTTTTCATATCCAAAGCAATAGTTTTTCAACGCCCTTTCCCGGTATCCGTCTGGCAGTTCTTGCAGCCATTCTTTCACTGTTTTTTTCATAATGTTTTTTTGACAAACATAAATAGTTATTTCAGAAAGTTGCAAATATTAGGACAAATAATTTTCGACTTCAAAAATTAATTCGTCTAGGCTCCAAGTAATTAGCGTTTTGTATCCCCGTTTTTTTGCGGCTTCCAAAAATGCAATTTGGTTTTCCGTTGGTGTGTTTTTGCCAACTTTTAGTTCAATTACAAACCCGCAATACCCCTTTCTGGGTTCCATTATGATGTTATCCGATACGCCAGGCTTTACGCCTTTCCGCTTTAACAAAATCCCTTCCAATGAGATTTCCTTTCCGGATTTTAAAGTGTACTTTTTGGTTTTTCTCTCATTGGCAGCATGAAACCATAAAAGCCCCTTTAAGTCAAGAAATTGCGCTACTGCAATCTGAAATTGATCTTCAGTTCCGATGTAGGGTTGAAATTTTTTTGGCCGTTCTGATTTTAAAATTTGCATAGAAAACCGGTGCATGGCTTGCAATATTAATATTTGTTGCTCTACTTTGCAACCGACAGCAATAAAGCTATGAACGAACCAACCGGAAAATCTTTGACTTTGGCAGAATATAGCCGGAAGTATGGAGTGCCAAAATATGCGATTACCAAGAACTTGGATAAATTCAATGTTGATCCCGGGTTTGACACGAAAAAGATATTTGACACAGCCGAAAACAAAGAGGTTGCCGAAACCATAAATACAACTCGACAAGTCAGGCCAAATGCGTTGGGCAAACAAAAACCACGAAAGACTTAGGGTTTAATTTTTCATTTTCTATGAATCTCGAGAAAATTAGCCTGACTTTGTTGGGCTATTTTTTTTATTCTGAAATGTTTTTGTAATTTTGTCGGGCAATGTTCGCCTCACAGCGACACGATAGATACATATTCCAGTCCAAAAGGCTGGCGTTGGGTAGAAAGCTGATAGCCGACTAATCAGCCATTGCAACATTGTGGGATAATAGTCAGATGGCAGACTGAAAGGCTCATAACCTTTTACGCATCGGTTCGAATCCGATTCCCGCAACGGAGTTTTCCTTTGATTTTTACTTTGAGAATAGCCTCAGTCATTAATTTGATTGGGGCTTTTTTATCTCATGCCCGCAAGGCTTCTTTTCTGAGCCGCTATGTATTGCGATTTTGTTATAGCGTAAAGTTCATGTTTGCAATTATAACCTCCACAAAATGAGAAGATTGTAGTTTTTGTCGTGCCAGCCATTCGACCATCCCAATTGCTCAAGTTTGCCCAACTTTCGACTTCTGACTTTTTAAAGTACCGGCCGGCCCTTGAGTCGCAAAACTTGCGTGAAGTATCTATTCTGGTTCCAACGTATAAATAGTATTGGAGGTTAAGATCATCCGAAACCACTTGGTTGTACTCCCTACTGAACACCATAACTGCATCATTGGTCGTTTGCTTAATGTAGCGATTCAAATACGCCTTTTCGGTTTCCGTGCCTCTGATAAAATCTTTTAACACCTTGTTAAGCTGAGTTCGACTTGTGTTTCCGGCAATGTTTTCTTTGAGCACTTCTGTAATTGCGGCTCCAAAATTTTCTCTGATTCCGGCACCCAAAAGAAGATCCTGGGTAACCTGAATGTTGGATTCCAGAATGGCTTTGTAAAGCTCCGACTTTGCCGAATAGCCATCAATCAGTATCGAATAGTACGAATCCGAAAGTTTCTTAAGCTCTTTAAATCCATTCAGCACCTCTTTTACGCCTTCCTGGTAAGCCACATTTGAAGTAATGGTTGCGACAATTTGACTTTTCAAAGATCGAAGCTTTTGCAAATTTTCTACCCGCTTTTTTGGGTCAAAATCAATGCTGTCTGCAATCTCAATTACTTGGTCTGAAAGGGTTTTGAAAATCAATGGCAATTTGCCGTCGAGGTCCGTAATTAGCTTGTCCTGTAGGGCCTGAATAGATTTGATAATTGCCAGTTGCTCATCGGTAATCATTTGCCAAAGATATTATTTCTTTTTGTTTTTTTATTTCAAATTGTTGCGTAGATTTGCAGGAACAAAAAACAAATCAAAAAAATGACACACGACGAACTTTTTATGATTGCCTTCCAGGCGCACGTAGCCACAGGCAAAAGCGAAATTGTTATAGTGCTTTCCGATCAAGATTTTAAGGATCTTGAAAAAGATGCTGAAGAAAGTAAGACTTTGATTCGAACCGATTTTGTCAAAAAGCCACAAAAGCCGGAATGGTGTGAAATTGTGATTTCGGGCCAAAACTTTACCTGCTATGTTGTTAAATCTCAACGAAGATCATCATGAGCACCACCATCCGCCTCACCCCCTCAGCTTCACTACCCACAGGTTTTGAAAGCAAAGCCACGTTCAACAACGCAACAAAGAGCCTGGACAATGGCCCTATTTACGTGGCACCAACCCTAATTGCACCAAAATCGTTCATTCTT
>Ga0209174_10002234_pt1 | contig 13008 bp, 27 predicted proteins | sample JI91814BDNA_FD_187505 | JGI IMG/M metagenome (GOLD analysis project Ga0209174, IMG submission 187505) | Wastewater effluent complex algal communities from Wisconsin, to seasonally profile nutrient transformation and Carbon sequestration -... | ecosystem: Engineered > WWTP > Effluent > Algae...
AGCGTCCGACCGACGGCGGGGTGACGCCCATCGCCGCCGCGACCGTGGCCTGCACGATCGATCGGCGCTCCACGCTCTGCTTCCAGAGCCGCGCGGCGTAGAGTCGGCCGCCAAAGGTGTCGAGCGAGCGCCCTTCGTTCACAAGAGGTTTCACGTGGAACGCATCGGCATTGACAATGTGCCCATCCGGCATTATCGTGATGCCGTCGGTAACACTTACGGGTAAGGTTATGGGGGAACACATGGTCACCACGGAGCTCCGGCGCAAGCGGTTCAGGAAGGCGCTGGCTCTGGCCGAGTTGACGATGGGCCAGTGGTGCGAGGGGGAGGGCATTTCCTACGGCCATCTCTACCACGTGCTGAGCGGCCGGCGCGAGAGTGCATCGCTGATCGAGCGGGTCGACGCCTTCGCCGCCAAACATCTCGACCGCATCACCGCCGCCGTCGCGTAGGCGTTCCGACCCGCTGTCTTCGCGTACGAAACTCACCCAACCAGAGGCTGGTATGCCAACCACCATCGGCGAGTCGCTGCCACGACTCCCACAATGTGCCGTCGAGGATCTCGACGTGCGCCGCCGGACGCTCGCGCTGATGCGCGACGTGACCGTGCGACCGGAGGTCCGGGAGGCGATCGACGCCCTCGGCCAGCGCGAGCGCCGCAACCAGTGGCTGCGCACCGACGGCCGCCGCGGGCTCGAGCTCACCGCCCAGGACATCGCGCTACTCCTCGCCGCCGGCGCGTCGCGCGCCGAGGTGATGCTGCTCCCGGTGCTCCTGCAGGAGGTCATCGAGGAGCTGTGCGAGGATCACACCGTCGGCGGCGATCGCCTCGCGCTCGAGCTGGAGCACATGCGGCTCGACGCCGAGGAGGACGCGCTGCAGGGGCCCGGCCTCGTGGAGGTGCAGTCGCCGGAGGCGATGTTGGACCGGGCGAAGGCGCTGCGGAAGGAAGCCGCCGCGGCGCTGGCGCTGGCGCGGGATCTGGAAGGGCGGGTGCGGCGCCGCACGTTGGGGTTGCTGCGGAGGGCCTGCTGATGCGCCGCCGCGTGCTGGCCACAACGGGTGCGGGGCCGTCCGCCCTGCCAGGCGTCCGACCCCGCGGGTCCAACCAGAGCGTGCAAGATAGTGGCGCGCGCCGGGTGGTGCCACAGCTGGAGGACCTCGCCGCCCAGCTCACCGCCGCGCAGCTCCAGAGCGTGCGCACGCAGGTCGCCCCCGGGGAGCGCGTCGCGCTCTACCAGGGCGAGCGCTGGATCCGCGTCCTGATCGTGGGCCCGGACCGCCTGCACCGCGTGGCGCCGGCCCGGCTGGCGGGCGGCTGGCGCTGCATCGGGACGGTCGAGATCACCGACGATGGGGAGCGGTCGCTCCCGGTGGTGCTGTCGTGAGCGCCGGCATTGTGAAGGTGCGCCCGATCCCGCGCTGCGGCTGCTGCGACGCGCCGCACACGATCGCGGTGTGCGAACGGTGCGACGAGCCGATGTGCGACCGGCACTTCGTCCGCCAGCGCGCGTTCGACGGCTCGGTCTCCTACGTCTGCGCGATCTGCGCCGAGGTGATGGCCGCGGACACCCAGCAGCCGGCGACGGCGGGCGGTGTCGCATGACGGGCGCGCGTCTGACACCGACGTCCGCCGGGCCCCTGCTGGAGGCGGACATCGACCGTGTGCGGAAGCTGCTGGCCAGGCCGATTTCGGCGGCAGTGTGTGGCAGGCGTGGTCGCGCATCCTCGAGGCGCTCGAGCTGGCGAAGATCGCCCAGGACGCGGTCGCCGAGGCGGCGCACGTGGGAGGGCCCAACTGATGACCCTGCGCGAACAGGCCTCGTTCGTCACCACGCAGCTCCTGATGCTGCGCGTGGCGCAGAAGCTCTCGGAGCTCCCGCTCGACGCGTTCCTCGCGCACCTCGACCGGTTGGAGCAGACGGGCGAGATCCGCGATGGGTCGATCGTCGGCAACGCGGTCGCGTTGTTCCCCGACTCGATGCGCGAGATCGCAACGACGCTCCTGGCGACCCGCGACGCGCTGGCCGCGCCGCTGGCCCGCGCCGGGAAGGCCGGCACCCTCAACCTGGAGGCGCTGGTCGAATGAGCGGCGAGGCGAAGACCACACAGTGGTTCACGGTGCCGGCGGGGACGCCGGCGAGCGAGTGCCGCGGCTGCAAGCAGACGGTGTACTGGATCATCACGGAGAGCGACCGCCGCATGCCGGTCAACTGCGACGTGCCGGGCGGGCTGCGGCCGGTGCGGTTTCTGGCGACGGGTGGCGCCACGGCGAAGGACAACGGTCGGGGAACGTCGCACTTCATCGACTGCCCGCAGGCGGACCGGTTCCGGAAGGGGAAGTCCTGATGCCAACGCAACTGCAGACCCGTGGCCCGGTGCAGATCCGGGAGTACGTCGCGGATCCCGCCGCACAGGGCGCCGCGCGGCGCGACCTGATCGACAAGGTGCGCGTGCACGAGAAGGGGCCCGATCTCCTGATCGAGCCGTACGCGAGCAACCTCCGGCTTGGCACCTTCGTCGTGCCGCGGGCGGTGGAAGACGAGATTATCGCGCGGCTCTTCGGCGAGGTGCCCGAGCGGCGCGTCGATCGGGCGGCCTTCCAGGTGGTGCTGCAGGGCTTCGAGGATGCGGTGTTGTCGAAGGACCCGGACCGCGTCATCCTCGCGTGGCGGCGGGCGTTCGAGGTGTTCGACACGATGGCGCGCGATCTGGCGTCGCTGGCCGCACTCCCGGAGCAGGGGAGGGGCGCCGCATGAGCCTCGAACAGCTGCAGCGATTCTGCTCGGACGATGAAGGACGACCTGTGTTGCGGGCGCCCTATTCGTTCGAGCACGCCGGCGAGATGTGGTCAGTCGGCACCGACGGGCTGCGCATGCTCGCTATTCGCGCGCGCCTCGTGGATCCACGCGCTGAGGCGCCGAACGCCGCGCACATCCTGACGATCGTCGACGGGTCGCGCGACATGGGCCTCGTCGACCTCGCGGCGCTCGCCGCCTTCGTCGGTGCGCCGCTGGAACCGCGGATCTGCACGGCGTGCAAGGCTGGTCGCGTGAAGTGCGACGCGTGCGACGGAGATGGCGAGGAAGAGTGCGAGTGTGAATGCGGTCACGAGCACGGGAAGCTGTGCTTCGCCTGTCGTGGCGCCGGTTACCTCACCTGCGTGCAGTGCGCCGGATGGCGGACGCCCGTTCGTCCCGACTGCCGGGTGCTGATCGGCGATGCGATGTTCGATCGCGCCCTCGTTGCCATTTGTCTCGTTGACGCAGAGCGCACGACGGGCACGGCATCGCTCGTCCAGTGCGGCGAGACTGGCATTTCTGCGTTAGTCGGCGACGGTTGGCGCCTCATCTTCATGCCGTTGCGTCAGGACTCCGCGGACTTGAAGGCGAAGATGCCGCGTTTCCCGCTCGCCTCGGAGTCGGTCGTCGCAATTCCCGATAGTGGGCGAGGCGCCGCGTGATGGGCATCGACACGCCGAACCGGAACCGCCGGATGCACCTCGTCGAGAAGAAGCCGCCGCGCCCCCTCGTCGAGCGCGGGCGTCTCATGTACGCCGAGGACATCCAGGCGCTGTACGGCCACCGGCCCGACGGCAAGCCGCGCCGGTCGCGCGCGTGGATTCACGAGCACTTCGCGCCCGAGGCGCGGCACAAGGACGGGCGCACCATCTACTGGTGGGAGATCGACGCCCTGGCGTGGTTCGACGCCCAACGGGAGCAGGCATCATGACGAACGAGCGAAAGACGTGTGCACACTGCGGCGGCGCGGGCGGGCGGGACTACCGCCTGACGATCGCGTGCGCGCGACGGGCGGGCATGCGTCTGATCGCGGGGGCGACGCACCTCCACGAGGCGTGCGCGCAGCTGGTGGTCGCGGCGCGGCGGGTGATCGGATGAGCGAGACGACGGTGACGGCAGAACAGGTGGTGCTTGATGCCTTCGCAGAGTACTGGCGTGCGAACTACTGCGACGACTGTGTGATCTCGTCGCGTGAGTGGCACCTACCGAAGCTGCAACGCGCGATCCGCCACGCATTGCGCCCCGTTCTCACCACCGAAGTGGTGCGACGCGAGAAGGCCGAGCAGGAGAACGAGAGACTGCGCGAGGCGGACAGGAACAGCCGAGCGGCGATCGGGCTGATCGCGCGAACCTACTGTGACGAGTGGGGCAATCCGATTCACGAGATGCCACAGATCGTGCAGCAGATCTCGGACATTCTGTGCATCGGAGTGAAGGACCTCGCTGCGTTCGACGAGGCTCGCGCTGCGATCGCTGCTAAGGAGGTCCGCGGCTGATGGTCCACCGCACGGGAGGCTGCCGCGGCAACGCCGTGATTGACATCCGGATCAAGGGATTCGGGCGCTTTCGCTGCTCCGCGCAGACGATCCGCGCCGGCGCCGTCGCGCGCCGGAAGGAGATCGCGCGCCTCCTGGGCGAGCTGGGCCAGTTCGACGTGCTGCGGGCCGTGCTCGCCGGCGAGCTGGCGTGGGGCCAGCTCGAGCACGCGCAGCGCCAGCAGCGGCTCGCCAGCGCGTCGCTCGCGGCTGATCTCAAGCTGAAGCGGAACCTCGCCCAGGCGATCGCCGAGACCCTCCCGCGCATGGGCCCCACCGAGACGACGCGCACGCGATACCGGGTCGCGCTCGTCGTCGGGCTCGCCCAGCTCGGGCTCGACACCGCCACCATGACCGTCGCGGACCTCAAGCGCGACGACTGGCGGGAGCGGCTGGCGGCATGGGAGTCGTCGCCGGCGACGCGGAACGGCGTGCGGACGGCGGTCTCCGCCTTTCTCTCGCGCTTCCTGGGCGACGTGTATCACCCCTTCCGGCGCGAGGTGCTGCACCGGGACCGGTGGCCGCGCCTGAAGGTGCCGCACCGCGTGAAGGGCTTCGCGGCAGCCGAGTTCTGGCCGCTCATGCGCCTCATCCCGGAGCGGCTGGTCCCGAGCTGTGTGGTGCTGGCCGCGAGCGGGATGCGGATCGGGGAGTACCTGCACGCGTCGATCCGCGCGGACGAGGAGCACCACGTGATCGAGACGACGGGGAAGACGGGCCCCAAGGTCTACGCCGTCGACCCCGAGGCGTGGGCGTACGTGCGCGCGGCGGTGCCGTGCCGGGCGTCGCGGATGACCAAGGTCCCGACGCGCCTGCAGAACGACCCGCGGTACAAGGCGATCTACCGGGCGGTGCGGCAGGCCGGCGCGCAGCTCGGGCTCACGATCTCCCCGCACGATCTCCGGCGGCTCTACGTGCGCCTGGGCGTTGACGCGAAGGGGCAGATCGCGACGCAGCACGCGGTCGGACACGAGACGCCGGCGATGACGGCGGAGTATGCCCGGGCGCAGTCGCAGGCCGACGTGGCATCGGCGGTCGCGCAGGGGTTGGGGCTGGTGGCGGCGCCGGACGTGTCCGGGAAGAAGTCCGGGAACATGGGGGCCGCTGACGGCCGCCGACGGACGCTGAAGCGTGGCCAAAGATAGGCCGAATCACGATGAAACCCGCTGACGGAGGACGATGAATGACGGCTGGCACACTGCTTTTAATCCGTAGGTCCCGGGTTCGAGACCCGGCCGGGTCATGCAGTTACGACCCCTCCGCCGAGGGTGTCCGGGAAGAAGTCCGGGAAGGTGATCCGCGCGTGCGCCCCTTGGGCGTCCCCGGCGTCGCCGCCCAGGTGTTCGGGAGGGCCTCCTGATGGCCACTCCCGCCACCCGCGCGCTCGCGGAAGGGCGCATGGTCGCCGGCATGGTGCCAGAGTTCGAGGCCATCCGCCGGCACGAAGCGCGAGAGGCTGACCGCGCGAAGTCGCTCCCGAACGGCGCCCAGCTTCGCACGTGGCGCCAGCAGGAAGTCGACGCGATGGCCGAGCGGCGCGCGCTCCGGAAGCACAACCGCGAGCGCCGCGGCGTCACGTGGCTGAAGTGGACGATCGGCTGGGCGCCGAAGGAGAAGGAGGCGCCGGACGAGACGGCCCGGTTCGATACCGTGAAGCGGAAGAGCACGCACGCGCGTCGACGGAAAGTGCTCGCGTATTGGGGGGTCCCGAATACCGGTCGCCAGTGGGTGCGCTTTCGTAAGAGCTCCCGACGGGGCCTTGTGCCACGCGTCAGCGCGCACAAGCGGCGGGCCTGGTTGAAGAGGGCGCGTCGTCGGGTTCGGGAGCGTGCGTCATGAGCGACTCGACCGAGTTCACCGGCTGGGCCATCGTCGAGCTGTTCGGACACAAGAGGCTCGCGGGCCATGTCTCGTCACAGGTTGTGGCTGGCGGCTCCATGGTGCGCATCGACGTGCCGGAGACGCCTGCGGATAGCAAGCCGGCGACCCAACAGTACACGAAGCTGGTCGGCGTCGCGGCGATCTACGGCATCACGCCGGTCGCCGAAGATGTCGCGCGACGTGCCGCACGCGAGATCGAGCGATGGAATGACCCGCTGCCTGTGCAGCTGCCAGCACTCCCAGCTCCTGCAGCGAGCAACGCAACGGACGACCTGGAGGACGAGGAAGACGATCTATCGATCGAGATGCCCGTCGCGACTCTTGACTACAGCCACGACGACTTCGACGACGATGATGACGCGGACGGTGAAGGATGAGCCGCGGCCCCATTCCACGCCGTGCGATGACGCCGGACGAGCAGCTGATGGCGCGCGCGGTCGCCGCGCCCACGGTGCAGTACGTCGCCGGCAGTCGCGACCAGCGGTTCGCGCGCCGGATCGGCTTCGAGGCGAGCCGGGAGCTCGACGCCGCGGCCCCGCCGCTGATCAGCCAGAAAGAGTCGATGCGCCTGGTCGTGCTGTGCCTGCGCATGCGGCGCCAGCTCGACCCGCAGGCGATCGCCGTCGCGGAACGGCGCATCCTCGTCCCGCCGCGCCGTCTCGCCGCCCCGGTGGCGACGGCCATCCTCCTGCTCGCGATCGCCGCCGGCTGCAGCAACTGCTGGGCGGTGCCGGGCTGCAAGGCGCCGACGCCCGCTCCGGCGCCGAAGGACACGGTTAGACGATGACCAAGACTCGTCGTCAGTGGTTGGCGCGCGCACGTGGGGCGCAGACGTGCCCGATCCGCATCTGCCGGGGGCCGCTCATCGATGAGACGGACGGCACCGGCCGCGCCTCGCTTCGGTGTCTGCGCTGCGAGCGTCGGCTGGCGGGTATCTGCCGGGACTGCCCGGCTCCGGTTGAGGGATCGCTCGGGAAGGCGGTGCGCTGTGCGCGCTGTAAGGTCGTCGCGCGTCAGGTCGCGGCGCGACGGTCTGAGCTGCGGGATCGAGACGGACGGCGTCGGCGGGCGCGAGCACGCTACCGCGCTAACGCGGACCAGCGCGAGAAGAAGGCGATCTACAGCCGGGCGTGGCGCGCGCGGCACGAAGCGGATGTCGCGAAGCACAAACGGCGGGAGGCGCTGCGACAGAGCCCCTCGCGCCTGGAGTACTTCCGCGCCTACAACGCGAAGCGCCGCGAGCAGAAGCGGGCGCACGCGCGTGCCGCGTACTACCGCCGGCATCCAGAGCGCCCGCAGCCGATCTGTCGCACGTGCCAGGCGGTGATCCCATGGGCGCCGCCCGGGCGTCCGCCCGTCGAGTGCAACGCATGCGCCCCGGCGCACGTGGTGCGGCGCCGCCGGGCGGTGCTGGCTTCGTCGGCGTCCCTCGCGTCGCCGACGGGACTCGAGCCGCAGCAGCACGCGTGCTCGGGTCACTGCGGACGGATGCTCACGGGCACTCGGAAGAAGTGCGACGACTGCAAGGCGGCGTTTCGTCGGGACGCGCTGGCGAGGGTGGCATGATCACCACGAGCGAAGCGAAGGCCAGCGCGCCCACGAACGCCTGCCAGACCTGCCTCTGGTGGGACACCGACGCCCGACGCGTGACGCTCTCCGCGCCGTGCCGGATCACCCACGCCATTCACGCGCCCGCCGACACGTGTGCGCAGCACGCGCCGCACCGCGGGCCCCATGCGCTGGACCCTGTACTCTGGAGGATCGCCTGATGACCGTGTCCCGTCGTGCGATCGGCGTTGCCCTGCGTCGCTGGTGGGGGGAGCTTCTGTTTGCCCTCGCGTGGGTGGCGCTGCTGTTCATCGCCCAGGCGACCGCGCGCACCCCGCAGCTCTTCGCGGGTTCGCTGCTCGTCTGTGTCGTCCTGGGCGCGTTGCACGCGCTCGAGGGCGTGAAGCAGGCGCTCCGGGAGTCGGAGCGCGAGGTCGCCGCCGCGGTCGTGGAGGCGGTCCCGGTCCCCCGGGGCGCGTCGCCGCGGGTCGCCGAGGAGCTCGAGGCCTTCCGGTCGCGCATCGCGACTGCCATCCGCGCCCACGGCGCCCATCTCCGGGAGGCGCGCCATGGCTAGAGTGCAGACGCCGTGCACCGTCCCCGGCTGCAAGGGCGTCATGGAGACCGGGAAGCGCGACGGCGCGACCGTCGCCTGGTGTCGCGCGTGCGAGCGCCGGATCGCGCAGCTGCAGTCGCTGCGCGAGAAGCTCGAGGCCACGCCCGTGGCGTCCGGCCGTGGCGGCGAGGTGACGGATGCCGAGATCGTGAAGCTGGTGGCCGAACGGTGCTGCACCCTCACGGGCGCCGAGCAAAAGACGAAGCGCGGGGCGAACACGCTCCGCTACGCCATCCGGTCGAAGGCGCTGCCGTCGGCGCTGGTGGGGCGGCTGCACGTGATCCCGATCGGCGCCCTGATGGCGTGGTCGGCGTCCTATCAGCGGCGCCCCGTCAGCGAGCGCAGGAGCCGCGAGATCATCGCGTCGCTTCCGCGCTCGGCGGCGGAGGCGGTCACGCTCGAGGCGTGGGCCGCTCGGGCGAAGCGGAGTGAAAGCACCCTGTCCGCGTGGTCGCGCAAACCCCGCCCAGCGTTGCAGCGCACGCCGGCCCTGAACGCGAACGGGCGTCCCATCCTCACGTTCTGGTGGAAGGAGGCGTCCCGTGGATAACGCCCACATCATCGCAGTCGGCGTCCTCCTCCTAGTCATGGTCATCGCGTCGTACCTGCTCGGATGTGTCGACGGGAAGCGCACCGGGATCTGGGAGGAGCGGGCCGAGCACAACGCCATGATCGCGCGCGTGCGTGACGAGGAGGCGGAGTGGCACCGGCAGATGGTGCCGATCATCCGCGACGCCAGCTTCGCGCGCGCCGCCCAAGCGGTGGGGCTCTGGCCGCACCGGGTCAACAAGCGTGCCGCCTTGATGCGGCACCTCGAAGCACTCGCCACTGCACCGGAGCTAGGCGCCGCCACGCCGACCCCCGAGGCCACTGCCGTCGAGGCGTCGGAGGTGCTCGACACTCCGGCCCCCTCGGCTGCTCCGGTGCTCACCGTGCCCATTGGCGCCGATCACCCGCTCGGGTTCGAGTCGGGCGCTGAGGGGCGTATCGACCCCATGGAGGGCTTCCTCTGATGGCCGCGACCAAGACCCTCATCCAGCCCGACTTCTTCGGCAAGGCCGTCGCCTACGGGCGCGTCGTCGAGCCCGCGCCGCCCCCGCCCACGCGCCGCAAGGTGCACGAAACGCAGCGCGACGCGCACCGGGCGATCCTGCCCAAGGCCGAGGGGATGGACGCCCGCGTGCTCGCGGCTCTGGCTGCTGCCGGCCTCCAAGGGCTGACGCGCCAAGAGCTACACGACGCGACCGACATCAAGCTGCAGACCGTCTGTGGGTGCGTGGATCGCCTCCTGAAGGCGTCGCAGGCCTTCGAGCCGGTGATCGGCTTCGAGGACACGTCTCGCGCCCTCCACCTCAAGCGTGGGGGCGCCAAGGTCGTCGTCCACGTCTCCTTCCAGCATTCCATCGACTGGCGCGCCGCGCAGCCGGTCAGGACCACCGCCGCATGACCTCGATCAACCTGCACGCCATGCCCCTCAACTTCGACGAGTGGGCCAAGATCACGGCCGGCCTGACGGCCGCGCAGGAGGGGACGCTGCTCCGCGCCTCACGGGTTGCGTGGCAGGCCGGCCACCGGAACGCTCCCGCCGCGACCCTGCCCAACGACGACGCCGCGCTCGGCCGGATGCTGGGCGGTCGCGATCACCTGGACGTGGTCCGGAAGCTCTTCCAGCCCTCGCCGGACGACGCCTCTGTGCTCGTATGGCCTTGGCTCTCCAAGGCTTACGCCGAGGCCCTCGCGCGATACGAGAGGCGCAAGCTGGCGGGCGTCGAGAGCGGGCAGACCCGTCGGCGTCGGGCCAAGGAGGGGAAGCCGACCCCCGTCGCGCGTGAACATTGTTCGAACAATGCTCGAACAATGCGTGAACAACCAAAACCAAACCCCGTAGGGGTTGGTCTTTCAGACCAACCCCCTACCGGGGGGGCGTCGTCCGCCCCGGCCTTGGGAGGCCGGGCGACACCGCCCGACGAGCCGGCGCGATGCGCCGCCCAGGTGACGCTGGCGCAGTTCCAGGCGTTCCGCGAGACGCATCCGGCGGACGTCGCCGCGCTCGAGCAGCTCGTCGACGCGAAGATGGACGAGATCAACGCGGAGTGGCGCGTGCTTCCCCGCAGCTTCGGCCACCAGGTGCGCGAGGACCTGCTCCGGGAGCAGCTCGCGCGCCGCATCCTCGGCTCGGGAGGGACCCATGCGTAGCACACCCTGGGCGCGTCTCGCGCTCCTGCTCGTCGTCGTCGCCACGCTCGCCAGCTGCAAAGACGCCGGCGCCCCGGCCGCTCCCCAGACGCTCGAGCAGGCCTCGCGCGAGTTCGACGCGGCCATCACCCGCGTCGCGTGGGCGCAGCAGGATCTCTGGCGCCTCGGTGGGCGCGACATCGTCGTGTCGGTGCAGCTCGACTCGAGCCTCGCGCCGCAGTACTTCCGGCTCCCGCGCAAGGGAGGGCGATGACGATGGCCAACGATGCGCAGGCAGCAGCTCCCTTGTCGTTGCGCGCCTCGCTGTACGAGATGGCGCGCCTGATGGAGGTCATGAGCGAGACCTCGGTCGCCGCGATGGAGTATCGCGTGCGCCGCCTAGTCGATCAGGACCGTGAGTTCCGCCAGCGAACGGCCGACGCCCACGACCGCTACTACACCGACAGTCGCAAGCTGCAGGACCTCATCATCGCGACAGTCTCGGATGGGAGCCCGGTGCGCACTGAGATGCTCAATCTCCTGCTCGGGATGATGTTCGCGCGCAACGATGTCGCCGCGCGAACGGCTACGGAGATCGCCGATCTGCAGCAACACAAGCGCCACCTACAGGCGCTGGACTCGTGGGTCAGTGTCCCCGGGCAGCGAATCGAGCGTAGTCCGCAGACCGGGACGTGGCTGGCGGTGATCTGGTCATCCACTGCGCTGATCGCGTCTGCCAAGACGCTCGACGGATTAGGGCAACTGCTCCTCGCCAATGGGCACGTGCGACTGGAGACGCCTAGCGACGAGGACGCGCCGCGGTGAGTCCGCTGACGTTCGACCTCCCGCTGCCTCCCTCGCTCAACGAGATGCTGACGCTCGCGAAGAAGCGCACGCGTCGCTCGCGCAACGGCGGCTGGATGCGGCAGACGCTCCCCGTGGTGTACGACCAGAAGCTCGAGGAGTACGAGCAGCTCGCGATCGCCGCGCTGCGGGTGCAGGGGATCGCCGCGCCAGCGGAACCGTGGCCGCGCTGGCAGCTCGTCAGCGCCCACTTCCGCGTGCACAACGAGCGCGACTGGATCGAGCTCCTCGCTTCGCTCAAGTGGCCCGTGGACGTGCTGGTCCGCCAGCGCTTCGTCCTGGACGACTCGCCGCGCGAGATGGCACCCCCGCCAACCCCGACGCAGCGCATCGACCGGCGCAACGTCGGGATAACGCTCACGATCACGAGGCTCGACTGATGCCCGCCAACGACGTGCAGGTCCCGATCGCGACGCAGTACCAGATTCTTAACGATCGGCGCGTGATCGTCTTCACGGGGCGCGATCAGTTCGCCCTCAACGACACCGCGCTCGCCGTGCCCTTCGGCCTCCTCAAGTTCCTCGCCGGCTCGCTCGTCACCGCCGAGGGGCAAGCGGAGCTGCAGCGCCTGGGCGTGACGCTCAACGAGTCCCCGCAGCAGAAGGTGATGTGATGACCACCTGGCGCATGCAGCACAACGCGGACGCGGTCGCGGCGACGCTCGACGCGGTCGCGCGTCGCCAGTATCCCTTCGCCATCGCCAACGGGATCAACCGCACGCTCGAGGAGATCCAGCTCGGCACGCGGGCGAAGCTCCCGTCGCAGTTCACGCTGCGCACTGCACGCTCGCGTACGTTCTTCGAGCGGCTGGTGCACATCGGCCGCGCCGATCGCGCCCGGAAGGACCGCCTCGCCGGCATCGTCGGCATCCAAGATCCCCAGGGCCAGAGCTTCTCGGGGAAGGCGCGCATCCTCGCCAAGTTCCAGGAGGCGGGCGAACGGCGCGCGCGCCCCGGTGGGAGCCCGCTCCTCTACCCGTCGGACTTCCTGCGCCCGCAGCCCTCGGCCGCGATCCCGCAGTCGCTCTACCCCAAGGCCCTCGGCCTGCTCGCGTCGCGGAGGATCGAGGGCGGGAAGAAGATCCGCGGCGCGCGCATCCGGGAGGTGGGCGACGGGACCGTGAAGGTCCGCCTCCTCGGTAAGCGGCGTACGTTCGCGATCGACCCGCGCTTCCATCCCGCCGCGCCGGGCTACGGCGTATGGCAGCGCGAGGGGAAGGGCGCCAGCTCCGACACCAACCGGCTCTGGATCTACACCAACCGGCTGCGGCACCCGAAGCGGATCACGTTCCTCGAAGACGCGCAGCGCCTCGCCAACGAGCGTCTCGCGCTCAACATCGAGGGGCAGCTCACGTACGCGCTGAACGAGCTGAAGCAGTTCCGCGCCTCGCGCTTCGAGCGCGTGGCACGCAGTGGCGGGCGCCTCTAACCTAACGACGCGAGAGACTAGCGTGCATATCGCAACCGTCCAACGCCTAACGCCTAACGCTGCCGACACCACCGCGCGCCGCCAATGTGGCAGCGGTCGGAGCCTCGCCCTGTGCGTCGATGGGTCCCTCTGGCGAGGGTGGCCACGGGGGACCGATGAG